>Ga0065711_1028996_pt1 | contig 38102 bp, 17 predicted proteins | sample Hoacrofraction12_FD_59098 | JGI IMG/M metagenome (GOLD analysis project Ga0065711, IMG submission 59098) | Hoatzin crop microbial communities from Cojedes, Venezuela - Epithelial fraction 12 v2 (version 2) | ecosystem: Host-associated > Birds > Digestive system > Esophagus > Crop | place...
TCATCCTCGTAGCCCTCCGCTGGACTCTCTCCAGTAGCTCTTCATCTTTCTTGAACTGGGGAGCCCAGAACTGGACACAGTACTCTAGATGAGGCCTCACTAGGGCAGTGTAGAGGGGAAGGAGAACCTCTCTCGTCCTGCTGGCCACACTCTTCTTGATGCACTCCAGGATCCCATTGGCTTTCTTGGCAGCCAGGGCACACTGCTGGCTCATGGTCAACCTGTCATCCACCAGGACGCACAGAGGATCAAACTGTTGGCTCCACGCCAGCAGAGAATGAACACGTAATAAAAAGCCTGCCCACGCTGTGTAGTCTATGATTGCTTGAAACACAAGGCTCTGAAATAAGTTCACCAAAAGGCATTGGATAGCCTCCTGGATCAGATCTGGCTAAGATGGATAAAACAGGGCAAAGCATGTGGGGGTATGAGGAGAAAGGATAGCATACACAGATTAAGAGAAAATATGGACAATGAGGGGTGAGGGGTAAGGGGTAAGGACAGATAAAGGAGATAAAATGACAATGTAAATAGGTTTTCCCTCCTAATTATACAGTAACAACATGTGTAGCAAAATATCTTTGCTCTATCTCTATTGCTGTGCTGTATCTATGCTCCCCTTCAACAACAGCACACAGACTCTGCTCAATAAACCAAAAATCTCTTTAATGCAACTCAAGGCTATCAGTGAACTAATTTTAACTTCAACATCTCATTAATTTAAAGAATGGTATTTTCATCAACAATCTCAAGATTAATCAATGCATATTATTGCCATAGGTAAGATGAAATCACCCAGCTACTCATGCTTCATTTGAAAAATAATGTGGGTAACATTTGGGAACTGACGGGCACTCAAATGCTCTCACACAAAATTCTACTAACTAGAGTTTTGAATGCTGGTCCCAAAAGTTTCAGATCTTGCTGATGTGCTTAGTGTGTGCAGAGTGGGAAAGGTAAAAGAAAAAGAGAGCTGAAAAGCAAAAGTATTTGTTTAAATGAAAAGTTGTCCTACTCTGCAGTCACAAGCATGTCACCAGTGTGTAAAACCTATATAACTCTATTGACTAGGCAGCAAATTCAGTGGATAAGAGATATATGAAACTCGAAGCTGGAAAGGAGATCTAACCTTTCCTTCAGCCAATGAAGCAATGTTGCTACAGCCTCACTTATTTCTGAATATTGTGTTTAGTCCAGTTTTAAATTATGCAAAAATGAAAGTTTGACCATATACCTTCAGAAAGCTCTCTGAGATAATTAGTGACAAAATGGGCATTTACACTTGTCCCTCACCTTACTGTACTATCGTTTACTCTGGCTAATGTGGTAAAGATAACAATCTAATGCCCACTTTATTGCAATTTGCTGTTTACAGTTAGAACGGTTTTTCAGCAGTCAATTTCCTTTCGAAGAAAACTATCTTTAGTAAATTTAGAGCTCATCATACATAATTGAAGGATGTGATTAAAAGAAGGGAAGCATTTTTCCTTAGACCTGCTATTAACTTGTCCAGACATCCCACTTTATTCTTCATATGGAGCATAACTAATCTGATGATTTCAGTGTCCCTTTGACCATAATCTGCTCTGATCTGAATTTGAAGATTGCTAGTGAAAATAAATGTGTATGTATTTGTATCTCAGCTGCCTGCAAAGGGTATCATTTTTCTACCACAAGCACTTAAAAAGCTATTAGAGGAGCAGAAAGGAGAGAAACGACGAACAGCGAGAAAAACGTGTATACAGCATGGACTCTGTGGAATAGGAAAATTATCTCTCTTCCATATTTGTACTTTTTGGTCGGATTGTACTAACAAGTCAGTTTGGCATCACACAAATAATGTCATAATAATCAATGAGCCGTGGTTATCTTGTATTTGACATATGACATTTTCTTCAAAGCTCTCTTTCAATCAGAGTATAGCAAAAGCACCCCTTTTCTGATCTTCTAGACTTGATACCTAAGGAATTAGAACTGTGATATGGACAGATTTTATTTCTGACAGAAAGCATGTGACTTACATAAAGTGAGGATAAGGTTAATTCTCTGAGTAGATTTCAGTGCTATTCAGCTGTCACAACAAAGCCTTACGGGTGTATGCAGCATGAGCTGATAGATTGAAGTATTTTTTTGTACATTCTTTTATTTAAGGATGTAATGTAAGTATTTTTAAATTCACATTTGTGACTAACTCTTAATTAAATGCTGGAAGGGAACTCCCACAAGTACGACCGAAATATTGACCCACAGTACAGTATATTGTCCTTTGCGTATACTCATGGTCACTTACTAAACTGTGATTTACAGAGTGCCATCATTTCTAAAGCATTTCTGGGAACTAGGTATTTTATAAGAAGTGCATGCATGTGTTCCTAGAAGTTTTTTATTTCAATATAATATCAATATATAATTTGTGCAGGTACATGAAGGCACACATAGAAAGTAATACTTAAATTTTCTTCCTAGAAATAAGAAATTAATCCTACAGAAAGGATGGATTACTTTTTCAAACAAGACATTAGAGATTTCTAAACTACCTTCCCAAGACAGGAAAGAATACTCTCAGTTTGGAACTTCGCAAGAAAAGAGGATTATATCCCTAACCACAACTCCTGAAAGGCAACTTTTATGTTTGTTTTAATACATTATAAAGTCACCTGATTTTCTCCTTTGAAGACATATTACAGGTTAGTTTTTGGAGCCCATAATACTATAAACACATAGTTTCAGAGTAGATGAGGATGTGAGTTTGCAACAAATGATTCACAGGCTTCTGAAGTACCCCTTCATCAGGGATTTCTAAGGTCTTTTATGACTGGCCGCAGGCTCCTAGGTACCTGTATTAATTACAGCAAGTACTGAGATGACACAAGACAGTCTAAGACTTTATAGCACCAAGAACCAGTATTCTATGAGAAGTGATTAAAAGATACTAACACACACAGCTAGGTAGGACAGTGGAACACTGTTGTATGACAGAAGACCATTAACTGCAATCTTTCAATATCATTAGTATCTTCCTACGGTTCAGAAGAATTTGACATCCATACCTTGCAGATGCAGGGACCTACGCAAGGGTCAACATTCACACTGCCTTTCAGCCAGCAGTTGCAGGGCAGGCACTCAGGATATCCTGTATAACCCAAGGCACATCTGTTGCAGCTCTTTCCTGCATAGCCAGTCTTGCAATGACAGAAGCCAGGCAACATATCTATGGGAAGAGGAAGAGAACATGAGACGGATCTGATTTTGTTATAGTTGTTGTTGTTGTTGTTGTTGTTGTTGTTGTTGTTGTTGTTGTTGTTGTTGTTGTTGTTATTATTATTATTATCAGATATGTGTGTCAGAACGCTAAAAGCAACTTGGCAGGTGTAACATAAGGGCATTTACCGTGGGTCGGACCGTACACCTATTTAACTCAGTATCCTGTCCGAGAAAGGCTAGAATAAAGCATGTAAGAAGAAAGCAAGTATCTGTAGGGTATCCACAAGGTATAGAGCAACTTGAATTCTGAGCTTCCAGAAATCTGAGTATTAGACATCTTCTAAACTGAAACTTACCCCTGCTTCCCTGCATCTAGCAGTCCCTAAAAAACGTATCTTCCATTAATTCACCTAATTGCCTTTGAACATGCATTTACTTTCAGAAACCGTAAAGCTCCGTAGCTGTAAGGTCCACATTTAGCCATGTGTAGTGTGAAAGAAAACACTCGTCTGTTAAATCTATTATTTATTGACCTCTAATTCTCATATTATAGAAAACAGCAAGTAACTCACTTTCTCCGTGTCATCTGTGATTTCAGTATACCTCTGTCATATGCCACATGACAGTTTTATTTCATACACCAAAAACTCCTAGGCCTATTTAATATGTCTTTACACAGAAACTGCTTTGTATGGCTGAAAAACTCTGTTGTCCTCTGCACTGTTTCCAGTTCTAATAAATTATGTAGGGAGAAGGAAGTGCATAGTGTGGACCTATAAATGGTATGCTGATTTTTCCAGTTTTATTTTTCAAACATCAGTAATATTTCCTAAGGCTCTGTTGACCTTTTTGATTACTGCTGAGCCAGCACTGATGTGATATATCAAGCGCACAGTCCAAGGTAATTCTAAGTGCTATTTCACAACTGGTAGTGCCCTATTCAGAACTTGTTGTAATCAATGTACAAGTAGAGCCACTTTTCTCTGTGTTCTACTTTTCCTTTAATTGCTACAGAAATTCATCAGTTATTTTACTACCCAGTCACTGACTATCTTGAGATCTTTCTGAACATTTTGCAGTTCTTTCATTTTTCTATGCTGAAAGATTTGTACTTGCTAACTTTGTCACCTTCCTACTCATCCCTTTTCCAGGTTAAATATGAGTGTTTTCAACAGTTCATATTGATCATCCATGTGAAAATGGTCCATTTATTCTTTTAACCATGCATTAATCCATGAAAGAACCTTTCATCCTTATTCTATTGCACTTTCTTTAGTTGTCTTTGGTGAAGGATCTCATCAAAACTTTTTGAAAATCAAGATACAATATTAATCAAATCAGCCTTTGTTCACATGTTCATTTAATCCTTCAAACAGATTCATAAGGCACACTGTCCTCTACGAACAGACCTGATACTGAGTTTTGCCCATTTTTGCCACAGTTCAGAAATGGTATGAATCATTTAATGTAGTTCTATTGATTTGCTTGGTACAGAAACCAGACCTGATTTTAGTTTCCTGGAACCCTCTGCCCTTCTTTTACAACTTGGATAAACAATTTCTATTTATGTAATATTAATGCAATTTTTAAAAATTTTTATAAATTCTATTTAATGCTTCAAGCAACTCCATTTTTAACTACATCCAGAAGGCATGGACAAATGCGATGCATGCCTGACGAATTTTTACTCTTCATTTATCAGCTTGCTCTAAACCTGAAACTTCTGTTTGAGACAGTTGTCCTGACTGCTCTCCATGAACAAAGACTCCCAAGTAGGAAATTCCCCGAGCTCTTCTATTCAGTGATACAAAGAATTAATCTAGCTTTTCTGCTGCGTCCTTTTCTTTCTTGAGATCTCCAGTTATAACGTTACACCTTAATCATATTTAACTCCTAGTGATTTTGAATCTCTAGCAGTCTTTTTGATTTTGATTTATCTGAAGAAGTACTTCTTAGCAACATTCAAGCATTTAGCAAATTATTCCTGAAAATATGTGTACATGTTATTAAGAGTACGGTTTTCCAGAATCTGTCACATTTTATGTCCTTTTCTATTATCCTCAACTGGATATAACTTCTGCTTTTTCAGGGAGCTTCTTTTTTATTGTTTAAATAGATTTTTTTTTCCTAGCTTAATTGCGTTGCTTGAATAATTTGAACTAGAGGAATACATCTTCTCTGAATGTCTAATATGCAGTCTATAAAACCTATGCTTGCCATTAGCAATCTTGGACTGTTCATTCTGATTTTCATTTTAAAGGTTTCCTTGTTTTGATTAAGTTGGTTTTTAAGTGAGGCCTTCTCATTCCTACAAGAACATTGAATTTGACTGCCCTTCAAGAGGAGAGTTTTAAACCAGTTCCTCATGCATAAATCCAGAGGTGCTTCTCTTTTTATGATTTCTCTAATTAGCTGTTTGAAGAAGCAGTCACCTACAGGAGTTTTAAATTATATTATCTGTTAATCTATACAGAGATGAAGTTCAATCTGTTTTCTGTAGCCTTGCAGCCTCTTCGATCTCACATAGCACATCATATTGATTGTCACCTTCTTGATCCGTCCTAATTATATACAGAATTTCAGTGCATTAAATTTCTGTGTTACTATGTACTCCATGCTTTTGGTGCCTGTGGCCCAGCCGATTCTCAAATTCCTGAGTCACCCTCCTCTCAGCTAGCAACCAGCAAGTTCCCACAGCACAGCAGGCTTCAGGCTCTTTTGTAACCTAGCTGGACAGTCTTGTCTTACAAGACATCCAGATAAAAATACCCTGCTGTACACCAGGGTTCAGCAGTAGAAGACACAGGTAAGTCTAAGTCTTTAGAAGTGAGCCAGACTTACTTGAAAGTTTCAAGAACCCATTCTTAGGTCTGATGAATTAAGTCTCATCAAACTCAAATTCAATTCTATGTCTCAGTACGGAACAACTCCCAAATATTCATTAAAATCTATAGTCTCTCCTTCACCGCCCAGGCAGTCCATTTTTTCAGCTCCCTATCAAGAATCTTCCTTTCTCCTGCTTTTTCCTTCCTCTGCAGTTAAGGAAGAGAGACCAGGATTGGAAACTCCACTGTCACCAGCCCAGCAATCTCCTTTCTTATGCAGCGTACACAGTAGTGAATATCCTTAAGCCTACCATCTACCAAGAGACTTCACACTACACAACAGAGAGAGGAAGCCATAGAGACTACTAACTGTCACATATTCTTCCCGCTCTTACGCTTGTTGATATGCCTAGTCTGTATATTTTATTTGGTTCAATGCCTTCTGCCATTTACGGCACTTGCAAGATCTAGGCTCGCATGGAATTACACAGTAAGCAAATTCCTATTAGTGTCCCACTGGTTATCTTTGACTGGGTTTCTGTAGTTCTTATTATGTCAACAGCCTAATTACATTCCAATTTAGGGCAGATGTTTCAGTTCTTTCTTTTGTCGTTGTTGTAATGAACTAACATTTCAGCATAAGCACATCTTTTGCTTTTGGTCTGTTACTTCATAGGCCTTGTTTGAAGGTGTATTTGTTAAAGCTGTTCTTCTCTGTTTTCTATCTGAATATTATCAGTTTCCGTCCTAAGTTGGTGTGTATAGAGGCGTTAAAAGTTCATCCTAGAGGATGAGTCATCTTGAAGTATGAGTTTTATCAGTCAGTTTTCTCCCAGCCTACCAGTCTTTCAAAACTGCACAAAAACAAAAAGGCATGCAAAAGCACACACCAGACCCTCGGAAAAACCTGCAACCCCTAGACTGGTCTTCGTCATTTTCACTCCTGTTAAACTGTGTATAAATTCCAAAAAGTATCTTATGGAAGTCAGTGGGATGGCTTGCTGAGCAAAGTACTATGAAGCCTGAATAAAGATGGAGATGTCTGAACCTTTATTTATTCTACAATGTCTGAAAAAGTTTTTCAGCAAAAATAAACATCTGTCATTAGGATTATATTGTACATACAGAGGCAACAGGGAAAAAACTTCAATGTATGATAGCATCTGAGTGAGACAAAACTCCATCAGTTTTCAAACCTCACAACTCTTGCAAGTGCTTAAAAGCCAAGTAAAATGGCTATCTGTTAAAATCTAGCCACTACAGCTTGACATAAGAGTACTAATTCACTGAGAAAGCCTAATTACTGGAGTACAGAGTAGTTCTGAATGCATAGATTCCACCTTCACTTCTGTATGGACAATTGAAAGTGATCACAGCATCAGTGATAGCCAAGTTTATCTATCATTATGAGGAAATGGACATAGGTGGACAAGTCCAATTTTAAAATTATTGCCTTTCAGTTACAAAATCTAGAGATATTTTTATCAATGTATTTTATCAATACCACAGTTTGTAAACATACCATGATTTATTATAGGTTTCTGGCTCTATCTTTTCTATATTGCTCATGAACATACCATACAACTTTGCTATGAAAAAATATTTGAAAAACATTTTTGAAGATTCAAAACCAAAAATAAACTATACAAGCTAGTATAATAATATTTCATTTCAGAATGGCAAGTGAAACAAGTGAGGAAAAGGTTGATCAAAATGGAAATTATACATGTTTAATATACAAAAATACTTCTTTTTCTCCTGAAACAATGCCTGGTGAACTATAAAGCTTCTCCTTTATGCCCTTTTCTACTGAAAGCTAATGACGACTACAAGATGCTCTCATTTAAATCCTCTTGTTGCACTTCACCAATGTACCATTTATTATGGTACTTGTTACAAGTTTCCATTCTAACTGTTGCTTACCTACAGTATTCAAGCACACAGAGAATGTACAGCCTCCAGCTTTATTTTCCTTGAGAGCTGTTCACAATGGCTTTATATTCCCAGTGATTTTCCTTATTATCATATTTGCATTTTAGTTTAATGTTTTTAATCTTCCTGATTCAGTTACTTACCATGGATTTAAGAAGCATATTCCCATCTTACACACCAAGCAAACAATTTCGCATCAAACAACCAGCCAGCAAACACTGAGATGTATTTCAGCCTACTCAGTGTGTATTCATTCTGGTTCACAGGTGAACAGATAGATTCGTTCAGACAGATCATGCTTTTCAGCCTTTCCTTTATGAAGGCTTCCCAGTGCTTCAAATTCAACTGCTTCCCAGGGTGAGCAGTGTACAGTAAAAAGAATTTTATCAGGTATTCAAAATAAATTTGAGGGAAAAAACCCAAAAAGCAAAAAGTTATGTGCATTCAGGATAGTTTTATACTAAAAATTATATCCAGACCTGCCCTTGATTCTAACACTATCCCTTCCATTACCACAAAAATCTTTCCTTACAAGAAAAACCAAAAAGGCTTTGTCTTTCAACTAGCATTATTGTTTCTCTTCTCTTGAATAAGATGTTACAGTCACAAATCTGGCCTGCTGGTCCAAACACTATAAACAAATGTAATGTGCAAGAAGCAAATTGTTTTCCTAATATATTGGAATCTTATTTAGTACAACAAGAAGTAAAGAAAAGCAAACAAACAGAAAGAACAAGGGGCAAAGAACAGGACTACTGCAGGAAGAATGGCTGCAAAGCCCAGTTCTGTGTAGAGCTGACTTCTTTTGTTCTTGTGGTCTTAAATAGGTAAATAACCACAACAGTCTTCTGGCCACTGCCTAGATAGTGCAACTGTCGACTTCTCGCTGGACTCCCAAGACTCAGCAGGACACAAGACAACTGGTTTCAGGAACAAATGTGTGGACTGTTTCGGGGAGGAAATTCCGTGTATGATGGCTGTTATCTAAATAACAATTGTTGCGCTTGTCAGATATGAGGAGAAATAGTTTTAACACACAGAATAACCTCTACAGTAAATAAGTTGGAAAGAGGAGACATCAATGAGTTTAAAAAGCAATAAAGGTAAAAAAATATTTCATGTGTTAAAAACAGCAGATTCAACAGTGACTGAGTACTCTCTCGAGCTCAAAAGCAACATGCCTCTAACCAATTGCGGTCAAATAAGCTGAGTTTCAGGAAGAACAGGAGAAGCTGGTTACAGTCAAGACAAAATAACTAGAGTTTTAATTTTGTGAAGAGAATGAAAGAACTCTCTGGTTCTTGGGAGTGGAGGAACTGCTGAGGTGTGAAATATGTTTGAATGCCTGGGGCTAGATGAGCAGGACTGGTCACTTGCCAATAAAGGTAAAAGGAGGCAAAACAGAGAGAATCCAATTTTGCATACGTTATCTTCAAGATGGCAGCATGATACACTCCTTGATTTACTAGAAAGCCACAGTTAAGTATCTTTAGATTAGACGGATGGGGACAATAAAGAAAAAGCGAGAAAAGAAAACAAGGGTCCTAGAGAGGTCGAGAAAAGAGGCGAGTGAAGAATTTACCAGAAAGAAGATCAGAAGATTAAAAAGGTAGAAGGAGATACAGGAAGAAAGGTGTTAAAGCACAGTAACATGCATTCAGATTCAGAAAGAGTAAGCAGACTTAGAAAGAAACTATGAGATGGTTTAGATCTGTTGAATGCTCAGGGGCAAGAATAAGATGTTATGAGAGCTCCTAAGGACACTATTACTGACAACCGAACAAGACGGAAAAATGTCTTTATCTATTTGCTTCCTCCTTCCCACAAGAGAAGAGCTGACAACCTATTAACTGCCTTTCGGCTGCCAGGCCCCTGGGGAACGACCTGCACCAGTGCCCAGCACGGACGGTGTGAAAAGAAGACTGCAGCAGTAACAGGAACCTGGAGACCAAGCAGCTGTTTAACACGCAAGTGAGACACAGTGTTTCTTTGAATCAACCATTCTTCTGTCTCAAAATCACAGTCTCAGTATTTTACAAAAGCACTGAATGTCAGTGGTGGCAAATGTTTGAATAAAAGTTGTCCTGTTTAACAGTATGCGAGGCTTCTTCACTGTATGAAGTCTGTCACCTGTAACCTGCACCCTCTCACCCACAGGTCTGGTACTGGCACCGCACAGTCTTGTTGTGTTTTTCCCAGCCTTGGGATTCATCCTCTCTTCCGCTTCTACCGTGTCTCCGTGACACACTGTACTGGGTGTCCCTGCCCAGGCGTTGGCAGCGGCTGGGCTTCAGGGCGGCCTCTGCCAGGAGCAGCCGGGGCTGCCCTTGCTGGTTCCCACTACAGGGCATGGCTGAGCCCCATGGCCCGATGGGTCGGGGGGAGGTCAGAGGAGGAGGAGGTGGAGGATGGGCTCCAGGCACCGCAGCAGAGATTCCCCTCCAGCCCCCAGAGGAGACCATGGTGGAGCAGATATCCACACTGCACACCATGGAGGACCCCATGAAGGATATTTTCTGAAAGAACTTCCATGGTGGAGCAGATTTTTTTCCTAAAGGACAGCAGCCTGGGGGAAAGACCCACGCTGGAGCTGGGGAAAGGTGTAAGGAGAAAGTAGCGCCAGAGAGGAACCGTTACGATCACAACTCCCATTCGCCATCCCCCTGCACCACTTGTGGTAGTGGCAGTGGAGGTAAGGGAGTTGGAAATGAAGGAGGGAGGTTGAGCCTGGAGAAAAATAAAAAGAGAGGCAGGGGGAAAGGTGTTTTTTCATTTTTCTCTTTGTTTATCACCATCTGAATCTATTTAAAGTGGCAATAAGTTAAATTAATTTTCCCCAAGTTGAGTCTGTTTTGCCCATGACAGTAATATTGGTAAGCAATCTCCTGGTCTTTACCTTGACCTGTGAGCTTCTTCATCTTACTTTCTCCCCCTGTCCTGTTGAGTAGGGCAGTAAGAGAGCGGCTGTGTGAGCACTTGCAGCTGGCCAAGGTCAACCCACCATATATACCAGTGTGACAGCAATCAGTATCATTTTATTGAACTGATGTAATCAGTTCCTGGTTTTTACAGTAGATTTTATCCCTCTGGGCCCTGCATTTGCATCTGTGCTATGCTGCTTTTATGTTCCATTGATCTCTATTTCAAAAAAGATTATTTCAACATCTCTTGTCAATAGATTGTAATTAGCCCAATTAAAACATCTCTTAAGAACTGACCTTGAGTTTTGTTGTTATCTTCCTACAGTATTTTCAGAAATTTTTCAACAAAAGACCCAGAAAAACATGGCATTCCATTGTTTCCAAAACACAAGGAAGCAGTTTCTTCTCTATCTAAAGATAGCTTTTACAGGGCTATGGTAAACAGTTTGCAATCCTACATTAATAATATAGATGGCACATAAATATGACACCTTTCAAACAGATTTTTTTCTAGGTTTCAAATTGAGGTATACTTAGAGAGGAAAAGAGATTAGAAGATTATGGTTTTACTAGTTTTAATTTCTGCTGTAAAAGAAGAAAGCTCTTCAAAGCCAAAATTCTCCAATATATTCCATGGGGAATATTCTTCCAAATGTACCAAAGTTTGCAAGCAATGAATCTGAAAGAAGCCTCATCCGGGAATCTGGGAATATAAAATCTGAGTTTCCAAAGAAAAATATCATAAGAATGCAGGTGGATTTTTGTTCACACGAGTAAAATTTAAAAAAAAGTGATTTTTTTTTAAGAGATATCACAAATGTGTTTCAGCTTTTCTTTGACCATTGCTGAACTTAAGCTTTAACACCAGTGTGTTTTAGGGATCTTACCTTGTTCTGCATGTTTCTCGTCCTTGACACAGATATCATGTAAAGACCCATTTGGGTCACAGGAACACGGCTGGCATGGATCTGGGCTATCTGGCAATACCTATAAAAACAAAGAGATTACAAAACAAAACCTTACGTTTAATAATTGGAAACTTTTATTTACTTCTTAAACAAAAAGTAGGAGAGAATGACTTCTGTGTAGGTAGCTTGCACTTTTAACAAAAATGAGATAGTTGCCAAACTTAGCCCTTGCAGTCTAGGCATTAAAGTTACATTTTAGATTTTTATTTAGAAACATGTGATTTAGATACAAATATGTTTTCAACTAAAAAAACAGGTGTAGAGGTAACAACAGACCCTTGTATAATTAAAATCAATAAACGTAATGAAGTACATTTTAAGCTTTCAACACCTAAAGTAGTATTGACAAATAGTTCAGTTGTTCTGGACAACATGATTACAAAGACTAACTAAAGTTAGTGAGTAACTCAACAGAAGTGGTGAGGAAAAGTGAACATTAGACAATGGAACAACTTCCTTTCTTTCTTGAAAAGGTTACTTAAACCAAACTTAAACCTTGGTCTAATATCACACTGGGAATGTAAACTAGAAGTTCTGCATTAACTACTATACTATACATACTATAGATACACTATACACAGACATATACATGAAATCCCCATTAGTAAGACAATGACCTGATTCAGAGGAAAAAATCAACTGCTCTGCTGTTGAAGAGATCAGTACTCCTTTTCTCAAGCTCTAAGGCTAAAACCTGTATATCAGGGAGAATGTAATCATTCTTATTTGCCAATGTTTTCTGTGTTTGAGGATTGAAAACCAATCAATCAGACTAAAGGCCATGATTTACCCAACTGAAACTATACAGACAAAATATCAGGAATTTAAGCACACACTAATAGTGTAGCTGTCTAAAGCACAGGCACAGCCCATACTGGCAACGCAACCTAATATAAGATTCACCTTCTGACAGCTTCAACTAAGATGAAAATGCAGCATTATACGATGAAACACAAAAAACAATTCCTGCTGCACTGAAAATGAAAGGCAGTCATGGGACACTGTAGAATTTCAGTGGTTATTAATTCTACACCGTATTTAAAAAATAACAATTACAGACTCTCTCCAATATCAAATATAGCAGTATTTCTTTGATCTTTGATAACAAATCTTGAAATTTGTTACTGAGGCAAAAGTTCTCTTTACAGGACCACATCCTCCTTTAAATTAAAGTGAAATACTAGCTCGAGGCCCTCACCTCATGTGCCTTCCTTCATATCAACACAGTTCACTTTCATATTTCTGTGAGCGTTAACTTTACAGAATCCAGCTATGAAAAGCAACCACTACACTGTCAGAATTAGAAGTTAACCTTCATAAAATGGCAGTCCAAACTGTGTCATCTCTTTTTAATAACTTAACTCCTCATGCTGAAGTGATGGTTTGAACACTGAGCATTAGAGTGAAGTGACAACCAAACACGTGTTTACCCCTTTAGGTCTGAAGTAACCATCGACGCAGGTCTCACAGTTTATGCCACCGGTGTGGCTTGTGCAATTCACACACACTCCACCCCCAATGTATTCTCCATGGACATTCAAACTCTGATTTCTGTCTGCAACATCCTGATCATAGTAACACTCCTCAGTCTTCCCATGACAGTTGCACGCTGAAAGAGAAGGAACTGTCTTAGCAAACACTTTCTGGCTGGAGATGCCACGCTGTTACCAAGGTATTCAAAACAGTTGTTCAACATTTTATCATTGGTGCCACTTACATTGTAACTCACAGCACATCCAAGTATTAATTTACTACTTTAGCTGTAAAGAGTAATGTGGTCCAGTCACAAATGCAGCCTGGAATTCTGTATTTTGTATTTTTTTCTCAATGTTTTGTCTCAGGGAGTATGGAAGTGGGCAGATACAGTCTAATTATGTTCTTCCTGTTTTGTTTTGGGCTTTTTTTTCTGTTTGAAGTGACAGTCCAGAAACCGTTTGGTGGTTGAACACATATGGTTTAGGAAACAGTCAGCTAATTTAAAATACAAGAGGAAGCAACAGAATGGTATGAGTAAATCAAAACAACTTCCATGAAAGCTGAAAAACATCCTAAAAATACTTGATTTGCGCATATGCATATAAGAACTGGGTCAGAACAGATTATCAATCTTGAAACTTCTTGAGAAGTTCAGATTTGAATTCTTAGGTTTCAGGTCCACATGCAGGAGAACTAATCTAATTATCTGTTGCTGTGAAAGTGAGGTGTCTTACCCTCTCCCTTCCCCTGTGGTATTAAAACTTTCAAATTTTATTTTCCATTTGAAGAGAAATTCAAAGTTCATCAGCATTGCAGGGAGTCATCCACCTCCCATTTGAACCAGATCTCAAGGGTCTGCTTCCACCATGAAAGTACAACAATTCACAGAGGCTTGAACAGGGCATAGGAAGTGTCTCAAAAACTAAACATGAAAATAAATGTACCCTGATACCATTCCAGAATGCATTCCCCATACAGACACCGTCCCTACTGAAACAAAGACCTCTGTGACCAAAGTTTAAAGGACACAAATATGCAATTACCACTTTTAATATGAGGATATGTGTTTCTTAATATTTATTTTTAATCACTCATCATAAAACTATAGCTGCAATCCTACAATTGAATAAACACTTACATGTAATGGAGCACTAGATTTTACTATGTGCAGAAATAGAAGTGGTATGTGACCTTTGGAAGTCAGATGTTAAAGTTCAATTATAGCTATTCTTACTACAGTAAATCTGAAAGTGAACTTCCCACCCTGCGGGAAGGTGATACTTCAAGATGTTTTCATTCCATGTGGTAAAACTAGATAGATTGATTTTTCCATTAAAAAAAAACAGAAACTGAAATTGCACTTTGATCATGTAAAAATATTTTGTTTCAGCAAGGCTGAACTTTATAATATATAAAAGTGTCAATTATACAAAAATCATGCCGTTAAACTTTAATATAATGAAGAATCTATAAAAAAGATTTTTTGTTTATCAGGATACAGTCCTGTTATTTTATCAAAACAAACTCACCACGATTATGAATATTAAACAAGTCATAATGCTTTTTTTTATACAGTATTCCACCCATACCAGCACGTTACACTGAAATATTCTGAGTTCAATAAAACCACAACTCTACATTTAATTGTTCTGTTACCTTTTTTGAACCAGCCTAAGTAAGTGAACAGCAACTGATTCGTAAACAAAAGTGGTTAGCAATAAAATTAATTGCAAAATCATATAGGACCTGATTTCGGTTTTCACCAGCAGTTGCAATAAAGCTTCTCTTCTGTACTGCTTTCAACTTACGTTCACATTCATGCTTAACCAGGAAAGTGCCAGCATGCCAAGGTTTTTGATTGAAACCAGGACAACACCGATCACATGTCTCTCCGCATGTGTTGTGCTCACACTGACAGATGGATTTCTAATTTAAAAGAAAAACAAATATTTACACAATGTGATGATTTGAAGAATCTGTCCATGTACATAATCTGCACTCCAGTTCAAATTATGAAAACATTAAGAAGAGCTATACTCTTTAATTCCTGTTTACTCATTTTTATTTATTTATGTACTCTGCATTCACCAAGTGAGAGGCAAAAGAATGTGTTTAACTTCTATAGCTCTATTTTAAGAAAACTGCCATGATGAAGAGGAAGATAGGTGGCCAGAGAATTTAAGAAGAATCTAAGAACGTAGAAGAATCTAATTTCAACTGATTGAAGGAAGAAGGATGGGAGAATGAAAGTTCCCCATTACAGCAAATAAGCCAAAGTGCTGGTAGCCCTCACATACAGCTTCATGTCACAGGAAAACTGATCTGATAGCCAGCTTAAACTAGGCGTGAGCCAGTCTCTACCCTTCCTTAGATGTAGCAATGCTGCAGCTGCAGAGTGAAATAATTCTGTTGGCTGATCCATTAAAAATTGTCTTTTAACTTTAGCATTTTTTTACTGGATGAGTCAACTCATTGTGTAACCTTGTAACTGCATAACTAATTCTATGTGAGGGATAGCAGGAGTTTTTAAACTAACAGGAGATCAGAAGAGGACCACCCTTTCAATGGCGTTTCAGAGATCACCTTAGTCCCAGCTTAGCCCCAGCATAAAAATATTGCTGTAGGGAACACCCAAATTCTCTGAGCCACAGAAGCAGCTTGGAAAAGATAAAAGAAACTAGTTTGGAGAAATGAGGAGCAAAAATTGCCTCCCCAATTTTATTCAGTGGAGGGGATTATCTGTGGTCCTTGCAAAGCCACTCAAGGTTAAAGCAGCAAGGTAACCTGGAGAAATTCTATGGCTCACAGGACAAAGCATAAATCCTGCAAAACAAGGTTAAATTAGGGAATGCTTCAGAAAAAGCAAGGCAGTAAATTCAAGCAAGTTTATCCTATGTAATGTTAGGGGAAAGATTCACTATGCCAAAAACTACAGTCATGATGTTTATAAGTCAAAGCCCACCTATTTCGGTATGGCTTAGTCTAAAGAGTATCCCTGGAGAGCTAAATCAAGTACTCCAAATGTCTTATGGCTTGTTTCATTTATGCTATTTGTTATACTGGTCAGAGAACAAATACATGTTTGTCATCCTACAAAACAAGCCATGAAACTTGTCAAAATGCCTTTATTTTATGTAGTAGCCAAACTATCTGAACTGTAGTATGTATTAATCTCAATAACAGCACTTCTTTTCTGAGGTAGGCCCTATTCTAACAGATGGCACTGAGACAATGCTGCAGCTTGATCATCGAGGCCATCTGAAACAACAGTTCAACATTTGCTACACACATCGTCACAGAAAAGACTTAGAAGGATTAAACCAAAGACTCTGTAAAATTTTTGCATGGATCCAGGGAAAGTGTTCGGAATTATAAACGTATTCTTTATAAGATTCCTTCCAGTTTGGGTTGTTTTTTTTTTATCAGCTCCTACACAATGGCTTAATGTCATATACAAATAAGCTCTTCTGCTAAATCCCACAAAGTTCCTACTTAAGTAAATAGTGTTTGAAGAGATCCCACATTCTGGCACATCAGTAATACTAGCAGAAATTGAAATTCTGTATTAGTGATAATGTGTGCATGTATATGTATAGATTTGGACCATCAGTAACAAATTACATCTCTATAGTTTGATTATGTTGGTTATGTGTTTATTAATGGCGTAAAAAGAAAACTACAAGTTGGAAGAAATTATAAACGGGTCATGATCTTCTAGAGTAGCTTGACTGATCACTCAGTTAATAATTCCCACATAGTAAATGTGCCATTCTACGGCCATCAGTTTTTTGCAAGTATTGACTAAATACTTAGGAGTCATTTAGGAAACACCTTGACTAATACCAAACAAAAAAAAAGAAAGACTGATTGTTAGTGTTCATCTCTACAGCTACACAACATAGCCCAAAATTCTGTTGTTCCTAGGAAACTTTCAATATGGACTGAAACATTTGAAACCTATTCTTTCATTTCAGAGAAAGCCTTCACTGGCATTGTGTGTTTATTATTCTGGTTGCCACCACTATTTCCCCCTGGCACTGCTTCTTACTGTTCTTCTAGGTGAAGAACAGACATAAATTCAAATCTGAGGGATATCATGTTCCACCCTACAAATACTGTACATTAAAAAAAATTAATAAAAATACATACATTGGTCATTGGATCCAGTGGACAAGCCTTCGCATGGCCTGAACATATACACATGCCTCCAACAGAGATATCTTTTATAGAATAGTAATACTGTAAGACAAAAAAGAAATTGAATTGCTAAGTGGATTGTAAAATGCAGATGTCCAACTACAGAATTCATTTCTGGTGACAAAACTGTCAGGTCCTGTTTTATTTCATTTTTTAGCTGTTACAGATATAGCAGACAGTGTAATCCAAGCTGCATCTTGATCAACAGATTCAGGCTTAGTGAAAGAAAGGGTATACATTGGCACAGTTGCATTTATTTGAAGTCACAAGAGCCATGTCAATTTATACACAGCACACACCAAACATGAGCACAGAAAAAGGCTATATGCACACTGGATAATGAAAAGCCAAATGCTATACAATTTCTTCCCTTCAGAAAACATGAAAAGCAAAAGGCATGATGATGAGAAGACATGCTAGAACAAAAACTGAGAAACACCTTTGATCACCTTAGCTGGTTCTTACTTGGGCATTCACTGGACTGTGGAAAGAACTGTTTTTCACTATTTGCCTTCTGAATCACTATGGAATAGTCTTCATTACTGAGATTTAAATAACTTTTGACCTGTTGCTCTGCCATTTCACCATTTCTATTTTTATTTCAGTCGGGATTAATAGCCCTAACCAGAAAGGATGGAAAGACCTTTATAATCGTGTATTATGACTTCTGTGAAAAGTGAATCTCACATGCCATCTTGTCCATTTTATATGTTTTGGCAAAAGTCCTGTAACATCCTAACAATTGGCTAATCAAAAAAAACGTGCTAGTTGCATATTTTGCTGTTCCTGTGTTCAACCTCTTTTTCAGATCATTAATAAATATATCAAAAAAATGGTAACTCTTGTAACTCACAGTTAACCTTCTACCAGACAGAAAATGTATCATTTGTGGCTACCCTTTGTTTCCTGTTTTGTGAAACAGGGGCTTGTCTAATGTCTTCTACAGGGAAAGCCAGACAAGGATGGCAAGTTTCAGTTTCTCCTTGTTGCTTTGAGAACAGCCTCATGGAGAGATGCCATACAGAAGTTATTGCTCTATGTTGATTTGAGAAATCTGTGGATCATCCTGCACCAGGTTTTTCTGAGTATACAGTGATTTTTAAAATGTGAATGCAATTTTGAGCTTCTGTTCACTTAGAATCAGATTATTAAATGTCTACTCTTAAGTAAACACACAGCTTCCATGATTACTGAGGCTGCAATAACTGCGCTCAGCTGGAAGGGTTTCTGGGTTTCTAATACAAACAGAATGGCATATTCCAAACTTTAAGAAATAGGCAGCACTCTAGCAGCATTCAGAGGAAGAAATGGAAACCAGAAACGGGGAACAGAAGAAGCAAATTTTCTTTGTAGTCATCCACCATTTACAAATTATATTAAGCAAAGCCAAAAATAACAGTACTGCCCCTTTATAACAGGACTTACTATAGAGATAGCCTAAACTTTCCAAAAGAAAAACAAGATGACCAACAGCAAGAGGAAGTGAGCAGAAAGAAAAAATGTGGAAAGGTATATATCCCCCAAAATAGCTTTTAAGAACACTTAAAAGAAAAATCAGAGGAAAAATACAGTAACACACAACATCTGGGCGGCAGAAAAACAGGGAGATGTAGCATAGGAAGAAAGTACATATTGCAGAAAGAAGAAATAGAGGTGTGCACACACAAGGAACAGGGGAGAAGACCAGGGTATGGTGTGAGTTTGAGTGCTGTATACATTCTTTTAGGCTAAAGCACAATGTAAAATTTTTACTGTTAGCAACAATCATATAATAAGGCTAAAAGTGTTGCATTCAGTCCCTACTACTACTTATAGTACCACTAGTAGAAATCCTACTCATAGGAAATGTTCAAGAAATGTTAAAGCTAGCAAAGGATTGAGCAGCAGAAGAGGTAAGAGGATATTATCTAACAGCAACCACTTGCTAGTTACCTATTTGCATCCAAATGTTTGCACCGAAAGGAGCTGTGTGCTTATGTTAAGAAGTATGATATGTATTTTAAAAACACCATTAAGCAGAAAAGATAAAATTGTACTTCTGCTATAGAGAAGCTAACAAAATTCTGTGAAGTGGTAGTTCTCTAACACCAAGATTTTCACAGATACTGATTATCTCCGAAAACTTCCTATGGCAAACAAAGGGAGGTACGGCATTTACAAGTGTAAGAGAACTTACACACATGCATTTTTACAGTCTTGCCAGAACTTACCCTCCTTGTAACAATGGGATCAATTTCATTTGGATCCTTGTGTGCAAACATCATTAAATCAGCATTTAGGGTCCTTATCCTCTGAAATCTCAGGCGAATAAATCGAGCAGAGGTAAATTCTAGCAATACACGTGAAGGATCATCAGCACTAGGCCGTCCATTAATTAGAGAAGTATGAATCTGAAGAGAGAAGTATTAAAGCAATAAGGAATTAGATGACAGCAATGCTGCCATGATTATGCCAACAAACATCATTAAAGGTACCCTGTGAATGCCTTTGTAAACGTAAAATACCTTCTTTCTTCAGAAAGCAGATTTCCCCCAAAAATAGTCCATGTATCCACACCCCCCAATTATGGAGAGGTTTTACAGTAAAAACATTCTGAGCAAAGGAAAGTTATCAGCTACAGAAAGACTGTAGCACAGACTGCATACACATACCAAGGCCCTACAATAGTGTCCATGCTGCAGGCAACTCATTTCTCCTCCTCTAGCCTAAACCAGTTTCAAGTTATCAAACAACCAAAAGGCTCAGAAATTTTGAGTTAAAGGAATGGATACTTGGAACGGGACTCAGCATTCAAAAGGGGTCAGTTTTCACCTCTCAGAGTGGTCATCATCAAAAGATTTTTGAACTAGGTGTTTTCTAAAGCCAGGATAAGGTAACTTTTGACATACTGAAAACTACAACTAGATGAGACCAAAAAAAGCATTCATAAGCATCTCGCCTTTCCCATTGTTGCTTTACACAACACATCATTTCCTTTGAATCTTGTTCTCTGCAAGTTGAAGCAATTTCCCGGGTTGCAACTGTTTTCACCTGGTCGCTAAGGAAAACGTTTAGCGCTTCTGAGAACTCTGTTCAGCATTTGTTTTTCCAAAGACACTACCAATCTCTGCTTACACTGTGGTTTCTGTACAGCTTGCCCCTCTTTCTCTTCCTGCCCTATCTTAAAGTCTAGAAATCTTCAAGGTAAATGTGCTCTGTGGCTCTTTATGAAAGAGACTCTCTGACCTGAGTTGCAGTATCAAGGGCGGTGCAACAAATATATGCAATATCTTCTTCCCCTCCTGTCTTTTTAGTGGATCATAGCATACATTAGCTGTGAATCAACAAAATGAAACAGTTTGGCTGCTACAGAGTTTTTCTTGGAAAAGGCTTACAAGAAGAATATTAGGTATAGCAAGATATTGTTAATGAGCACCTAAGGGGAGGGAGGAAAGAAACCATTAATTTTCTTGTATTCTGAAGTGTTAAATTTTAATTGGAGCATTTTCATTACAGACTGGTACACTGAAAGAATGTTCAGATGCTGAGCCAAACGTGCGGAACATTAGAACGAATAAGAGAATTGCTCACTCTTTGCAATGAACATGTGCGTCTTGCCTCAGCGCTCCAAGTCAAGCCATACAGCCACTTTCTGCCATTGAACATGACCATATTACCACTGTTTTGGGCAAACAGCTGCACTCAGAATGCCAGCTGGCACTCACTCAGCAGTGGCTGCCTCACACCAAGGAAAGAGACAGCACATCTACTGCTCCCAGCAAAGCAGTAGCTCTTGCTTTCCTGGAGTTTTTGCAGGTGCTGGACAGAAGGCTTATGGAACAACTGCTGTCTTGCACTGGCCATGTGATACTACTAACATTTATTTTCACTACCAACAAGGAAATCCTAAACCTCGCCACACGCAGCATCCTGCTCCATTGTAGCCACAGGTACACAAAATCACCAGGAGTCACTCTGCCAGGAACATCTATCAGTCGTACCTTGCCTAAGTATGCATCAGCATCTCTAGGCTTCTGCCATGTTATCTCCAGGAACAGGTAATGTTGCTACCTCCTCCTGAGATCATAACAATACTCTCACTTCGAGCTCTGACTCAGTTTTGTTCCTGACTATAAGTAATTAAATTAAAGGGGAGAGTTGGCTGAAAATTAACAGAATAAAATACTATTAAAAAGATAGGATACCAACAAAAGATTATTATAAAAAATCCAGAGGAAGCAAGGAGGAGCTCCTGAATGAGAAATGTCTGGCTACAAGCAGGACAAAAACACATGACCAGAGAGAGCAAACTGCTCAAATCCCTGGTGAAAAGAGAGAGAGGAGAACATGTGTGCAGAGCAAACTTCAAAAGAAGCCTGGAGATCATGGCAATAGGTCCAGTGGAAATTGATAGATCTTCCCAAAAGAAGCAAGATTTTAGTAAGAACACATGTCTAAAGACTTCTTTGCATAAATTTACCTGTGAGCAAGGAAATACATTTCTTTTGAGCGTTTTTTCACACGGTCACCTCCTTCCTTTAAACAGGATCCAAGAGATTTCTTTCTTACAGGCATCAAACATGGATGGGTTATGGTTTAAAGCAGCAGAATACTAAAGACTGAGCTTTGATATTCCAGAGATAAAGAAGAAATATATCGAAAGTAGAGCTGAAAACATCCCCTAGCTCACCCTAAAACAGCAACAGCATCTGGCTATAAGCAGCATAGCAGTCTGACTATCTTGTCAAAAAGATAAAAAACTAAGCTTCCAGGGTTGAGGGGAAAGATGCAGGTAAAAGCCCATGTATTGGAATAAGCAAGTGTCCATGGAGAGTTAAAAGTGTGAATCACAGGCACAGCTTGACCCCAAATGACACAGCTGTCAAAGAGCAGTCATATCTTTTGATTTACATTTTTAAAAACAGAACAAATTTAGTCTTAAGCCACTGATGGGGAAAAACACCCACCACCGTGGAGTGGTAGTTATACAGAATTAAAATGTAAGTTAACAAAATAAAACAAGAGGCATTCTTTTCAGAATAGACTCCCTTTTGAAAAGGTTTCACGGATCTATCTGCCAGCAGCACATCTATTTGGCAAGGCTAAACTAGTAGAGATGATGACTTCCATTTGTATTATCTTTCATACTTGTGTTTAAATGTTTCACAATTTAATTTTAAAATAACAAACACATAATTTCTCATAATTACTGAAATGCAGTTATGTCCTGCTTGAAATGTGGTACCTGTTCAAACACGTACACCAAAATGATGCTGAGATTAGGAAATTAAGAGTGGGCAGTTTTATCAAAACAAATCTGAAGGGAAAATTTTATACAGGCAAATTTAGTTACTCTAAATTATTTCTCCTCCTCTAAACATCTGTGATGAAATCATTAATTTCTCCCTAGAAACATTCAGAATCAGCTTGAAGAGTGTCCAACTAAGTTGTTCCTACTCCTTGAAAAGAGCATGAGGAAGAAACTAAGGGTACTTTGGGAACATCTGTCATTCATCAGGAACAAATGTAAGAATTCTAAATATCTTTTTTTTATGGAAGTTTACTTACAATATTTTCAATATGACTCTCACAAGGAGACATCACTGTGTTTTTCCAGAGCACAGTTTCTCTTTTCATCTCCCTCCAGAATTCTGCACTTATTTGTAAGACTCTGTTCTCATGCTAGCACATTTTCAGTCATGACACCAACATGGCCCCCTACCCTCCATGTATTTTTGAATCAGATCTGAAAATTGTTCCAGTGAACACAGTCCTCAATATCAGTCTGCCCTTATGCCATCTAAGATCATCACAGTATGTCATATCTAGCTCTGAGTCCTGAAAAGACTAGCCCCATTTTCATTCAGGCAACTAAGGCACTGATGTCCTGCACTACCAGTACGGGCACTGCAGTATGAGCTGCACAAGAGTTCTACAGCAGAGCTGAGATCCAAAGCTGAGTCTACCAGGAAAATATTAATACTTTAATCCACCCATTGGGCTGCTACAGTTTGGATAATCCAAGTCCCCATGAGGGAACAATCTCAAATTCCGCTCAGGTTTTACAGAAATCATTTATTTACCAATTCCAGAATTGAGATAATCACCATTTTGGATTCTAAGTGAAAGCTATGTAGATTTCAACCCTTGAAAATTTTTCCTTAACAAGGAATTTTTCCAGGATTATATTCCAGCTAACAGGATCTTTGAGGAAAATGAGCATTCCCTTACAAAACATCTAAATGTTATCACAACGAAAGTCAAATTCTCACTTTGTAAGATCATTTTGAAGGGTATCTGATTTGTCAACCAGATTAATAGTCAGAACGATTCAAGCAAAAGAATAAGAGGACCTTTTCCAGTAGCTGCATTAGCAACTGTATGTTCAAAAAGATTATATCACAGAATCACAGAATGGTTGAGGTTGGGAGGGACCTCCAGAGGTCATCTGATCCAACCCTGCTGCTCAAGCAGAGCCAGCTAGAGCCAGTTGCCCAGGACCATGTCCAGGCAGCTTTTGAATATCTCCAAGGATGGAGGCTCCACAATCTCCCTGAGCAACCTGTGCCAGTGCTTGGTCACCCTCACAGTGCAAAAGTGTTTCCTGATGTTTAGATGGACCCTCCTGTGTTTCATTTTGTGCCATTGCTTCTGGTCCTGTTACTGGGCACCATTGAAAAGAGCTTAGCGTCACCTTTTTTGCACCCTCCCTTCAGGTATTTATACACATTGATGAGATCTCCACTGAGCCTTCTCTTCTCCAAGCTGACCAGTTCCAGCTCTCTCAGCTTTTCCTCGCAGAAGGGGTGTTCCAGTCCCTTCATCATCTTTGTGGCCCTTCACTGGACTCTCTCCAATACGTCAGTGTATCTCTTGTACTGAGGAGCCCAGCACTGGACCCAACACTCCAGGTATGGCCTCACCAGCACTGAACAGAGGGGAAGGATAACCTCTCTTGACCTGCTGGCAATACTTCATCTAATGCTGGCCACAGTACCATTAACCTTTGCCACAGGGGCACATTTCTGGCTCGCTTTCAACTTGGTGACCACCAGGACCCCTGAATCCTTTTCTGCCAAGCTGCTTTCCAGCTGGGTGGCCCCAGCATATGTTGATGCATGGGCTTGTTCCTCCCCAGGTGCAGGAAGCTGCACTTCCCCATGCTGAACTTCATGAGGTTCCTGTCAGCCCTCCAGCCTGTAACGGTCCCTCTGGATGGCAGCACGACCCTCTGGATGGCAGCACGACCCTCTGGTGTCATCAGCCACTCCTGCTAGTTTGGTGTCATCAGCAAACTTGCTCAGAGTATGCTCTGCCCAATTATCCAAACCATGAATGAAGATGTTAAACAGGATTGGCCCCACTAGTATATATTCAAGTTAGTTTAGTTATGAAGTTACCTCCTGTATTTGGTTTGGAACCATAACTTCTAACAGTTCTTGAAAAAAATGCATATCCTCATCAAATGGAAAAACAGAATAGCCATTTTGTAACACCAAAGATCTACATAATTCAAAGTCCCATCTCCAACACAGGCCAGTAGAAAATGATCAGGAAGTAATATAAGAAACAGGGCATTTAAAGAGTGATCCCTCTGATAAAATATCATCAACTCCTGTGACTGAACAGTCTAAATGCTTCCTGAGCTACAGTATGAATCTGAGTCACAGTGTTTAATGTCCACCAATTGCCCTTTTCTCTATTATTAGTCTACTCCCTTTTTCCACCATTATGTTTTTCATCACTACAGACACTTGTCCCAATGGGAGGAAATTGGTTTAATTTAAAAACCAACAACAAAAATAACTGGTTCTGGTTGGATTGGATTTTTTTCTTCCTTTTAAATCTCGAACTCAGATCATGAATCATTTCAGTGACAGTGTTCTAGTTTTTCATTTGAGGAAACTAAGAGCAGTCAATGTATTTTCATTTTTGAACTTCAGTATGATGTTAAATACTTTTTCCAGAGAACTGTTGAAAATGCTGTCTACTGTGAAGAGAATTTAGTCCAACATGAGCCCATCACCATTCATGCATAATTCTTTTTTTCTTACATGTATTACTTTGCTTTTAGTAACACTAATTTTCATATAATATTTTTTCATTTAGTATCACAAGCTGCTAACAGAACAAATTAGCTTGAATTTTGCATTGCCAACAAATTCTGCTATTATACAGTTTTCTAATATTACAAATTGCCCATGAGTATATTGAAGAACATAAACACTACTAAAGACATTCAAAGGACATCTCAGTACATTAGATGCCTGGACCACGTCAGAACCAGAAGACCTATCTAGCATGGTAACCTGCCTCATACAGTAGCCAAACCAGCACGCCAACAACAAGATGAAGGCAAGCATACATAATACTTCTTCAGGGACTTCCTGAGCTATAGGTAGTTTCTACACATTTGGTAAACCTCAAAGGATTTCCACCAACTTACTCAGTCTCACCTTAAATCCAGGTCATATTTTAAAATGTACACCCATCATGGAACAATGATTTTCTCACCTCATTTACATGGCATAGGGAAAAAGATCCTTCTTTTGCTTGTTTTAAACCTGCCTCCTACTAAATTCACTTAATACTTCCTAGTTCTTAAATTGATACAAAGAAATATGTCTTTCTACCAGGTTTATTCTTCACTACATTTCTTTACTACTCAGTAGCTTGGCACAGGTATCAGGTTTCCAGATCTGCAGTTTCCTTGGATTCCTAAAGAATGTTTCTAATGGTGTTTCATTTGACATCCCACACTCCCCAGTTACTGACAATATTTGTGAGGGGTTAAATAATAACTGTTGTAACTCACCTATTTTAGCCTTCAGTTCCTTTTCACTATCTGATTTATCAATTATTTCTGTGCCTCTTCAGTTAACAACCTAGTTTGCCACTGCTTCTCCAACTACTCTCTTGTAAATAATATTTCCAGTGCAGAAACTCTCCTGACAGTCTCTACAGCAGAAACTGATTCAAATCATTAATTTAGTTTTTCAGCAATGACCTTATCTTTCTTGAATGCTCTTTGATCATTTCTCAGCCCACCAATTCTCTGGCAGACTTCTTGAATTTGATGTGTTTGAAAAAAGGTTTATTTCAACTTCATACTCAGTCACTCAGAATCTTTTTCACATCTTTATTGTGGTTTAACAATCCATTTGCTGGAGATTATTTTCCCACCTCTTTTGCTCATTTGGAGGACAAGACATGACTTCCATTCTTAGGTGGTACTAGTTTACTTTTAATATCTATTATCTTTCCTTAGTTTACGGTTTAAACACACATGATTTTTGGAACCACACTTAAATGTTGCATGCATGCGTGTGTAATGCTATCTTGAAATTAACTCTAGGATGTCTGAAATTATTTTAGCTGTTTGACCATCTTTTCTACTTTTAAATTGTATTTTGGCATATTTTATTCCCCTGTGACGTTGCATTTTGAGTATTTTCTGGTTATTTTTACATAACAATCATTCAACCATTAATACTCCTGATCGGGACGTGTACACTATTTTGGACTAAATCATGTATTCCTTTACTAGTTGCACCAAGAATATTCAGGTGTTTAAGAAATACTCTTTTGCGTTACATTCTATTCTGACACCTACACAGTCTGCCAAAGGGTTACAGAAGGCTGATACTATATTCTTAGCCTTCCTTTGGCAAGACCTACTCAATTCCACACTCCTGTTTGGGCAGTGGCTGACATAGTATTAAACCTGTGCTGTCCCAATTTAGGTGTTGAATTTTATTTCATAGAGATCTCATATACCATTTTATTTCTAGTGACTAGCTTGTTTTGTTATTCCTAAATCCATAGTGTCTCTCTTCCACAAGCCACTCAGTATTTCCTAAACAACTTCTCGTTTCTGACATGCCTATTGTGTCACCTCTTTCCAATATCTTTTAAGGGTTATTTAGCAGATTAAGTAACCTTTCTCTGCTGCTGAGTATGGATACTTTTGCAGATACTGGGGCAATAGTTGGATGCATCCTATCCTAGTGTCTGTAACACAGATATTTGAGAGGACTTGCAACGTGCTTCAGCCAGATGACCATCAGACCATCCAGTCATATGACCGGAACTTCACAACGCATTTCATTGGGTTTCTGCCACTGAGAAGAGACAAATATAGCCTAAGAAATTTTCTGCCATTATTGACATTAGACAAGTCTCATATACTGATGAACATGGACTTATTTAGACTGTACTTGTAATCGGTCTTCAGAACAAAGAAAAATATCAGCCTGCACCCTACCACATATTTGTACACGTTGATAAAATCTCCCTGAGACTTCTTTTCTCAAGGCTAAGCAATCCCAGCCCTCTCAGCCTCTACTTGTAGGACAGATGCTCCAAGTCCTTGATCATCTTCTGAGCCATTTCCTGGGCTTTCTCCAACATGTCCATGTCTCTCTCGTACTGAGGGGCCCAGAAGTGGGCACAGTTCTCCAGGTGTGCTTTCGTCACTGCCAGGCAGATGGGGAAGGATCACCTCCCTCAAGGTGTTGGTGACACTCTAATGCAGCCCAGGATACTGTCAGCTTTCTTTGCTGTAAGGGCACATTGCTGGCTTATGTTCAGCTTGTACACAACTGCTGCCACTCGCTGTTTCCTCCTGATTCTCCTGGGTGATTTAGGCACAGCTGGCTCACTTGTTCTCATTAAACAGAGCTCCTAGCCCATTATCTGCTACCAGGCACTGAATTATTGTGTAGCTGCCCATCTGCAGGCGGAGAAGAAGCCTTCCTCCTGGTGTCAGAAGTCACCACTCTGCAGTCTTCACCATCATGGGAGTCTCCATTTGTGAACCAACAGGCACAGACTCTGCCTGCCTCTATTTTGGTACAGTTGTGGCTTCAGGCTGCAGAATCCCAGAGAAAAGTCAGTTAGTCTCTTTCTTGTTACCTCTGATGTTGTGCGGTCTGCTAACATCCTTTTGCAGTTCTCTTCCTTCCTGACATCAAGAGGAAGCATTCTGCAGGCACGGACACCATCTATTTCTGCCTCCACCTCAGCGACAGGTTCCAGACAGTTCTTGCAGCCTCAGAGGGGAAGATCTGCATCCTTCCTCTGGAACTCGGCCTGAGTCAAGGGCTCTGCTGTACTGAGGTAGTTGGTCCCGTCGGTGCTGGGGACTGTGCCCAGACTGTGCCTCACCACCCCTGTTGAACACAAACTCACTCTTTCTGTCCCTCCTTTTGTGCACATTTCTGCATGAACTGATGTGCAAACATGCAGCATGTTAGCTGCCTGTGATGTTATACTTTATGCAATAGTAAAAATGCTGCTGCTTCGCATGAATTGTTAAATTACTTAAAATAAACACACTGCAACAAAGTTTATCAGAATTTTAAGTATGCACAATGTTCTCACTCAAATTTAAAATACCCATGTATGAATCCAAGTGGTGTATTTTTCTACATAGAGCTTTAGTATTTGAAGTTCGTTACTTTGCCAAGCAATTTGAGTGCAGTCTATCTCAAGCTGCTTGTAGGATACAAAAAACCCCAGCTGTTTGGCTATGTCTCATGGAGTTTTTATGTTCACTTTCCTTTCAGGAAGACGGCATCACTAACCAGTATGCTTTTCACTGAAGTATTTCTATATACCAAATGTTAGATAAACAGGAAGACTTAATTCTTTCATAAAAAGTGAAAGTTACTTAGTGTAATTTGTCACAAGGATGGAGCAGGAACATCACTCTACAATAATTTTTGGCTAACAGTCGTAAAAAACTCACTTTGTTCAAATACTCAGTCTTTTATTTTGGACATCATATCAAGACTGTGGGCTTCAAGCATGATGCTCTGTGTAAAGCAGTAGTCTGAACCTAAAATATTGTCAAGAAAGGTCAATTTCTCACTAAAATTTCATCTCAGACAGCAGCGTAAAGGAGAGAAAAGCTTCTGTCCTGCACAAAAAGATTTGCTACTTGATGACCAGCAGTGGAAATGACAGATATGTCAGTCTTAAAATGATTTAACGAAAAAGGTACTCCATGATTTACATTCTCAAGTTATGCAAGCACATCAATATGAAGATGGACAATACTGAACATCAGTATTTCCACAGGTGATCCAGCAGCTCTCATAATTCTCCCAGCCAACACCAGCTTTAATTATCTGTTGCAGATAGGTCATTTGCAGTAGATGTAAAATTACTGTTGATTAATTAATCTCTTGGCATCTTATATTTAATCCCCAAAGACAAAAGTTCTGTAAGTTTTCTTAGTGAAAGCCCTGATCTATCGTTAGAGTTGGTTTCAAAACTAGAATAGTAGATGGAAGCATATGCCAGAACTCAGCATTCAATTTTTTATCATAAATACATATTTGTGATAATTGTACATAAGAAATAGTGTATTTGGCAAGGTTTGCTGTATTTCTAATAAATATCTCACTATCTTAATAAATTAATGGTTTAGTAAGTGAAAGCACAGCTCCCTTCTGTGCCTTGCTAATGAGTACAAGAACTGCTTGAAATGCAGTGCTTAAACTTGCATTAAAATGTCAAGGGCTATGCATGTCAAACTCTATCTCAACTAACTCATTCCTCCCAAGAATACAGGCAAATGTCAGCTTAACGAACTGTTTAGCAAATACTATTGTGTCATTGACAACTATACCTACAGCTTAAGCTAAATAAAGCTTCATTTCTTCAGCTGTGATTAACTTGCTTTTGTCATTTTCTTCTTTCCAATTTCACCTGAAACTTAAATTGCTTATTCTAGCCACTGCTTTTCTATGGTAATTCTCATGCTTGTCATTTCTGGACAAGAAACAATTTGTCAAAGATATCATCTTGCATACTTTTAAACAGACTGCTAATTGTCAGAGCAATAGTTTTTAATAAATCACAGAATAATAAGGAATTTAATTACCTTGAAAGTATATTTGTCATTTCAAGTTTTATTTTCTTTTTGTTACTGTCTACTAAGTGGAAACACTACACCATGCTGCAGTTTCAGCAACAGTTATGCATACCGCAGCCCATAAGGGATTCAGACAAGATGCAAGGCCTGGAATACTGTACTTCAACACAACAAAGATCATTTGCATTCTACTGGCTTTTCAAAGCATACTTGCAAGTGAGACTCCATCTCTTAATGCAGTAAAAAGTTATTTTGTGCTTAGTAATAAATAACAAGATATCCGGAGAAAAAGTTAAAGGCTTGGCTCTTACAGGAACGTTCTCAAAGCTGAAACACACTGAACTAGTATTTTTAGGAGTTATCTACAAGCAGGTATATTGGCAATATTCTATAGGTTCTAACACTTAATACCACAGGTGACATGATTTTAAATCTTCTAGTGACAGCTGCTTTAAATTTCTTCATACACAACAGAGTTCTGACCTCTGATGTCTGAAAATGTGTACGATCACTGTCATTCTGGTTTACACTTTGTCAGTGTCATACAGCTCCTGCCTGACCTAGTGGCCCTTAAGCAAGTAGATTAGAATAAGAAAAGAAGCCACATGAACTCAATGGCTGATGCCAATGGCACCTCTAGGTGCAAAGCAATCCTGAAAATTATGTTAGTCTGGGTTATGATCAAGCAGAAATGAAGCATGCTGGTGTTACTGAGTTAAACACTACTGTCGGTTTGCTTAAAAGATGAAATATAGTGGTCTGTCAAACACATCCTTCACAAGCACTCAAAAAGCACAACGTAAAAATCTGAATTACTCTATTTTTTAAAAAAGCACTGAAGTGAGATGGCACATTATCTTAAGAGGATATTTCTTAATTTCTACTTTTGAAAGTAGTATGCTTCTTTTTAGAAAATGATCATGAATGGGACAAGTAATTCCAAATGAATGATTAAAACAGAAGATTCTTGCAGGTTATAATAAAAAGCATTCTGATCCCCAGATTTAACTAAAGGGCTTCTAACTATGCCAAACCAAACAATATTTTAAAAAAACCCAACACCCACCCACTTCTTTTCTGCCACAATATTCCCTTATTCATTATATGATTAACCTAAAAACTTATGGCACTTTCCACTAGATTTTTTCCTGAATGAGATGCGCTGTGGAGTGCACTGTGGAATTATAGACAAATTACTGCCAGAACAGAATAGTGACCAGCCGAAACAAAATCCACAGGAACTTTTCCAGCTGTAAGCAGTTGCAAAGAGCTGCCAAACACAACTGCTGATGTAAAAGAAGGAGAATGTGAGGATTTAAGCTGTTCAAACAGTAAACAAGTACATCTGCTCCTGAAGTTATCCTTAAATAAACTGCAGTAATATGCTTTACATTATTGCAGCATTCTTGTTTTGAACCTTGACTGTTAAGAGTTTTGAACTGGGAAATTTTGACAAAACTTTTTGAGTTTTTTTGCATTGCAGACCCATATGTGGAAAAGCCCACTACAATTACTGTACAGTGTTGGAGTCTAAGCTGTAGCAAAACCGGTGTCATATCAATTGGAACATGCACTGATGAATGCTTTTGAAAACCAGGTGGGATCCCTTTGAATGGTAAGCATTCAGTGCCTTTTAAACTATTTATAATGCTTTAAAAAGAAAGAATAATTAGGACATTTGGCTGTAGAACACAAGAAACTTTGATCCCTTTCCCAACCTGAACCTGATATTTTCAGACTTGGAGATATTTTACAGGGACTAATATAAGAAAAGTCAGGGAAAAAAATTCATTTCTAAGTAGCAGAGAATGAACAGCCCAGGCTGGGAAAGATATCGTAAATCTTCTGAAAACACAGGAGATTAAAGAGTTATGTGCATGGAAACAACTTTTTGTTCGTTTTTTTAGCCAAAGTAAGCACTGCTATTGTTGTAAAGTTACAAAAATAGCAGTGCTTACTTTGGCTAAAAAAACTAAACTTGGCAGGGCTTTGTCAAACTCCCAACTGTTTGGGTTTTTCAGATTTCATTTATGATATATAATAATATGACACGTATAGTAAACCAGTGTACTGGTTTTGGCTGGAATGGAGTTAATTTTCTTCATAGTATCTTGTATAGGGCTATGTTTTGGACCGTTGATGAAAAACAGTGTTTATAACACAGGGATGTTCCAGCTATCATTGAGCAGCGCTTGCAGAGGGTCAAGGTCTTTCCTGCTTCTCACACTGCAACCTCCAGCTACTCGGCTGGGGGTGCACAAGAAGTTGGGAGGGGGCACAGCCGAGACAGCTGACCTCACCTGACCACAGGGATATTCCATACCATACGACATCGTGCTTAGCAATAAAAGCCGGGGAGCAAGTTTGTTACAGCTTTTAAACTGTTCTTTCAAAACTGTTCTTCCTTCAGAAGTTCCTCCAACTTCTAAAACACAGAAAAGCTCTACTGTGGCTACTCCTTTACATCCCTCTGTAGGGAGCTCAAGCCACAGAATTCACCTGCTATGGACATACTGTCCTTGGCATTCCTATTATATCTCAATTGCCTATCAGCTTTATTATTCTGATGTGCTTGAAAAAGCTTCTCATATTGTTTTTTAGGCCTTCAGCACAGTCATTTTGTTGGTATGGAAAGGCAGTATTTTGGTTCTTGTGCTTTCTTTTGCCTTACTGTGATTTTATGTCAATTAGCAAAATTCCTACTTTCCTTGCAGCAACAAGATTTTTTTACACAATGTCTTTTGGTTTCTAACGCCTATTATACACCCAGGTATTTTATTCTGCTGTCTTTTTGGATACTCTAAGATTTACTCTTTTTTACAAGTAGTATGCATAAGCTCCTACATATTTAAGAAGAAAACATACAACAATATATTTCAACCTTCAGAGATCACTTCAGCTTTTTGACTGTCTTTCCAAATTTTCTTAGGAGCACATCAAATAGTGAGAATATTAGTGCACTTTACAGAACAGTCTTTAAATAACAGTATTTTGAACTAGACTGTCTTGCACTCTTCTCACAACATTTTGAGTTGCTTCCGTTATTCAGTGCTCTCCAATTAGACTGCTTTTTGGAAGAACATTTAAGGGTGCTCAAAAATCAGTCTCTACTCCATTATGACAATTAGCCAGACTATGGGAAGCTAACCGTAGTTTACTTTTTCACTACGGCGTTTATTTTTGCCTTCATTTTTGCCTTCACAGCCTCTTCAGTTAGTTTCACCACCTTGATTAAGTGGTACTACAGCCCTAACATTTTCTACTCTTACTTAGGCAGGAAACACCAATTTTCTCAGACACAGTGTTGCTTGCTGATACAATTTGTCTACTTAGCCAACTTGGCTCTATGCTTTCTTCATTCGTGTGTTCTAGAGTCTAAACCTCAGCCAAAGAATTTGTACTTTGGTTTTACAGTGTCTCATTGAATAACATTCCCTCTATTGATTTTCTGTTACACTTATCATTTAAACTGAAAACTCCAGGTAAACTATGCTGCCTGGTTTTGATTTTGTTTTACATAAAAATCCTTTGCACTGACATGAAAGCAGAACTACATTTGCCCTGAGGTTGACCTACTCATATGTCCCTGCTTCAGTGAGACTTTATTGATCCAAATTACTCCTCCAAGTAGCCCACCTGGATTTGAACAAATTCTACCTTTAAAAAAATTATTCATTTTTTGACAAGACAGAGATTTATTACTTAAACATTAAAGAATGATTCATCTTGAACTAGGCACTCATTAGATTTCTCCCAGCCCCTGGTTTTAAATTGCCTTACAACCTTTACTGCTTTTTCCTTTCTCGTCTCTGCATGTCTCAGGTACTGATCATCCTTACCAAGTCTGTAAGCCCTTCTATGCCTTTGGTCACCAGACTCGTTAAAAACAAGAATTAAGCTATTGTTTCTCCCAGTAACATGACTGTTATCAACTATTCAAAAACAAAAAGAAGACCAAAAATAACCCTTAGATAGCTGTGTTTTAATTTTCTCATGTCAGAACAATAACCCTACTGAAAATGCAATAGATAGCCAAAGTAAAGAAATGCTTGTGGTTTCACCTCTTAGTGGAAAGTGATTACAAGTAGTATTTTATTTAAGCAAAATTTTCTATGAAGTATTTCATTTGTGTGGGTGAGGTCTTCGAGTTCCCCTGCCACCAAAACAACCACCTGCTGGGGATCTTCAGTTCTCTTAATGAAGCAGAAGAGGAAAAACTCACCAAGTTACCAAGAACCCAGTGTTCTTATTTCACTGCCAGAATAAAATCTAATACTGTGCAAAAATCAGCTACCAGACCCAACAAGAAGACAGGTTTGGGTCATTACAAGTAAATACCAAGACTTAGGTGTACCATTCCCCTTTGCAACAGTAAAAGAGTATGCTGAGTTATAAGCTACATTCACAGGCACGACTTCTCCCTTTATGATTTGGAAAAACTACCACAGATTTATATAACGTGCAACACTCCTGTCTTTTCAGTAAGCACCGAGATCAAAAAATGATGGACGCTAAAGAATAAAGTTAGATCATCTAATCAATTAGATTCTTCAACTTCAAACTGATCGACTGCTCTGTATAATACGTACTTTATATATTGCAACTTCATTATTTTTTAAGTCTTACGATTCATATGATTCATCAGCTTTTCTTTTTTTCCAGAAACGGTAGAAATTACAACATGAGTTTCTGCTCAGGGACACAAGACATGCCAAGACAGAAACGTGGACTGTGTGACTAACTGCACAAAAGAAACTTTCATTCCAACCTGTCCCACAGAGATGTACTGGTAAATATCCTTCCTTTTGTTCCCACAATAATGGGATACTGCTGTACTACTTATACGTAGTTTTCCACAGGAGTTTTCTCTTTGGTGCATAGCTTAAAAGTACATTGTACATTTTATATCCACTCTTTTTTCTATAATATTAAATATCAGAAACTCAAGTTCAGTATGAACTATCAACTCAAAATATTACTGCGACTTTTCCTTTCCTTTTCTCAGACAAACATTAACAGCAAATATTGCTATAATGCAATTATAAAATTACTGACTTGCAAGATTAGCTGTACAAGATTTTAATAAATTGTTGTGAAGACTATGCTCATCATGCATAATAAAATAATTTAGAGTTGTCTTAAACTAAATTCTAGATGTTTTCAAAATTCTCCTATGATATTGAGCACTTATGTCAGAGGCTTCATTTGTTCTTTCCTTTTACATGTCTATGAATATATATTAGGATATTATGAAATGTTAATAATTTTATACTAGTAAGGCAATATAGCATTGTGTACATGGAACATGTAAAATTTATCCATTTATTTGGCAGTCATTTGTTAAATGTCTTTTTTTTTCCTCAGATTAGTTACTCAAGTTTAGTTTTACTAAGTCAAATAAAAAAAGACAAAAAACAAAAAGCAACAAAATGAACTACACCTGAGTCTTTGTCCAAACCTCTGTTTCATTTCTTTTTGTAAACTGGTTCTTTCACGGTTGCTCTACCTGTAAATTTTGGACCAGCTGAAAGCTTATGTGCCAGCATTTTTGAAGAAAATCCATATTCTATCCCTTCTTGGTAGACACAACCAGCATTTTTAGGCTAAGTTACGCTTTCAAAACACTCAGAAAAGGAGACTTCCAAGTAGAAGTTATCAATATCACAGTCATTTCACCGAGACCAATCATACACAAAAAGATGATATCCAAAACCACGGCTTGACCATAAGACTTCCTGAAGCTGCTGTAGCCAGAAGGTGGGGGTGGGAGGGGAAGCAACCAAAATATAAACCAAGACCCATATGGAGAATAAAGCATGATGTAATCCAGAATGTTAAGCAGTGACTGTTCAACCACTGAAGCGATGGAACACTGAATTAAATGAGATGAACAGTCTTCAGGAAAGACCTGATCCAAAGGTTACTGACTTCAGTGGAAAGATCTTTAATAACAGGCACCATTTATCGAAGGATCCTGTTGGCTATCCCCACTATTAATCACTGCAAAATGCTAACTGTGCACGTAAGTAAGCAAAGTAAGAATATGAGAATGATCCTAAGCTGATGGGACACCTGGATTCCAGTCCAGAGAAAACCTGATTCATTTTTTTTTTACAAAACAAAGCTATGCCACCTTGCCAGATAGCCTGACTCAAAATATGCTAAAAACCTGGGAAGCAGGCCATGTTCTTGGATACAAGGACTGCATCTGGTAATAACTCAACCAGCTGAAGCTTTCTTTTGTTTTCTAGGCAAAAGACTATCACATGTCCTCAATTCACAGTTTTGTGAAATTTGTCTTCATTGTCTTTGCATTTTTAAAAAAAGAAATTTAAGAAGTCATCATGAAATTTTCAGTCTGCAACTGAATACGTTTCAATTTTGAGTACTTCCAAAACCTCTAACCCTCTGTCCTCTTAGCATTGACAGTCTCAGACTCCTAGTGAAAAAGGATTAAATGAGGCTGTGGGAAGAAAAGGCTTAAGACTCCATTTGTAAGTCTCTTTTTCTTCCCTTCTTTCTCCGTGAACCAATGAGACTACACTGAATGGGACAAGCGTTATGGTATGAAGAGGAGAAAACTATCAAGAAAACACTAGGAAGTAGCAGAGTTCGATGTTATTCCCATCACTGGTCTGAGGCTAGCTCAGCAGAGAGCAGATTACGGGGGGTGGGGGAGGTTCAAAGTGAGCTAAAACAGAGCAGAGACCTGTTTAAAAAGGGGCAGAGTACGAGCGTTCAAGTAGTATGACAAGTGAGAAAAGTAACAAAAAAGTACCATTAAGGAACTTTTTTCTGTCTATTTTTCTTCTTTACATGTTTAGTACAGACTTTAAACTTCCACTTAACTGAAGAAAATAAAGACTAATGCATGCAGAGCATGCAACGAGGAAGGCTGAGGCCCACCTGGAATTGAAACTGGCAAGGGATGTCAGAAACAACAAGAAGGGCTTCTTCAACTACATCAGCACCAAACGGAAGACTAGGGACAATGTGGGGCCACTGCTCAATGAGGCAGGTGCCCTGGTGACAGAGGATGCAGAGAAGGCAGAGTCACTGAATGACTTCTTTGCTTCAGTCTTCAGTGCCAAGGCAGGCCCTCGGGAATCCCAGGCCCCGGAGGCAAGAGAGGAAGCCTACAGAGAGGATGACCTTCCCTTGATCGAGAAGGACTGCGTGAAGGATCACTTAAGAAATCTGGACACCCACATATCTATGGGCCCCGATGGAAGGCACCCACGACTGCTGAGGGAGCTGGTGGATGTTGTTGCTGAGCCACTCTCCATCAGCTTTGAAAGGTCCTGGAGGACAGGAGAGATGCCCGAGGACTGGAGACAGGCCAATGTCACTCCAATCTTCAAAAAGGGCAAGAAGGAGGACCCAGGGAACTACAGGCCAGTCAGCCTCACCTCCATCCCTGGCATGGTGATGGAAAAGCTCATTCTAGAGTTCATCATCAAGCAAGTGGAGGAAAAGAAGGTTATCAGGAGTAGTCAGCATGAATTCACCAAGGGGAAATCATGCCTGACCAATCGGATAGCTTTCTACAATGGTGTGACTGGCTGGGTAGATGAAGGGAGAACCATGGATGTTGATTACCTCGACTTCAGCAAGGCTTTCGACACTGTCTCCCATAATATCCTCCTAGGGAAGCTCAGGAAGTGTGGGCTGGATGAGTGGTTGGTGAAGTGGATAGAGAACTGGCTGAATGGCAGAACTC
>Ga0065711_1001931_pt1 | contig 38100 bp, 29 predicted proteins | sample Hoacrofraction12_FD_59098 | JGI IMG/M metagenome (GOLD analysis project Ga0065711, IMG submission 59098) | Hoatzin crop microbial communities from Cojedes, Venezuela - Epithelial fraction 12 v2 (version 2) | ecosystem: Host-associated > Birds > Digestive system > Esophagus > Crop | place...
CAAGGTCCTCTACAACCTACTGTAGGTGACCCTGCTTCGACAGGAGGGTTGGACTAGATGACCCACAGAGGTCCCTTCCAACCCCTACCATTCTGTGATTCTGTGAAAATTACAAAAAAAAAAATTTCCTTTGCTAAAAATGAGGGAGGATTTCCAGAAGGAAAATCAGATGTAGAAATCAACTTTGTCTTTTAAATCTTTTCTATTTCACAAAGAAAACTACTGGAATAATTGAAAGAGTTACATTTCAATCTGGAACTTAATTGTATATGATAAATTAAGGTTCACAGGAGGTTATTTTTTTAAAACTCAAGGCTACAAAGTTTCATTGAAAAGTATACTTTGAGAGTTGTTTTATTCTACTAGCCTCAAACTAGAGGATTGTTTTCATGCTGGATGTGTTTCTACAGGATCGGTGAAGAGAAAAATTGCTATCTGATTAACCACAGGCAAATGCAGCTGAATCACTTGTAGAGAACTGTTATCTGCTATGCAACTGTTATGACTACAGCAGTTTAAAAAATGTAAAAAAAAAAAAGGAAAAGGAAATAATACAAGAGGAATATTAGTCATGGTTTCAAATGGCCAATTCATTGGTCCAAAAAGGCAAAAATAGTTCAGCTGCATGATTAACCACCATTATTTATATTATTATGACTACATAGCTGATGAATATGCAGCAGAATACACCGAGACTGAAGAAATTTCCAGTAGACTGAAGGAACATGCTAAATGAACAGTTTGAAACACATAAGGGGACTGCTTCTGTAATGATTATTCAGCATCACTGCAAACTCAGAGTTTTTCCCTTTTGGTCTTACTCTAAGGCTGTAAAGACTTCACTCCTCTGATAGCCAGATAGCTTCTGAACTCCACCTAAAACTATTAATGGCCAATGTGCTGCATGTCATAGGGATATTCAGACATACTGTCTTTCACCGTCAATTTGCTAAGGAAAATGAGCCAAGCGCATCTCATCTTGTCTCATAAGATGGGGCCTTTATTCCCCATATCCTCATTTTGGCTTTTTCTTCCGTTTCCTCCAGTTTGTTATGTTTGAACGTGGGTGAGCATAGCTACAGACAGTATTTTGCATGGAATTTCATGAGTGGCTTGCACAATGGCGCTGACGTGCCCATATTTCCTATTGAAAATAGTTTGCTGTGTGTATTCCAGGATCATACCTGCCTTCTTCGTGGAGCTGCTACACCAAAGACTCAGTTGTCCTGTGATCAGCTAGATCACACCTTTCTCTTTTCTAGTATTTTCTCCTAATGAGTTCCCGATTTACAGCAGAATTTATTAATCACCAAGTAAATGACTTTGCATCTTGTACTGGGAACTTTCTCCATTTCTGTTACTCAGTCCTTAATGTCATCCGGACCTAATTTGACTCATTACTGTGAATACTTCTTAATATTATCTTATTAGCAGATGTCAGTACCAGTTCTACTTCTTGATTTGAAGTCATTAATAATAATGATAGGATCAGGATTAGTTCTTCAAGAAACTTCATTAGTACTACAGTTCCACATACAACTGTACCCTAGTTAATTATATACTTTCAAATCTATGCACTTACGTTCAGCTTTACTAACAATTTTGTATATGACATTATAGCAAATATGTTACAAACCATCTTTGGTGCTTGTTAGGATCAGGCTCTTAAATACACCACTGGGGGTTTTACTGTTCATAATGAAATCAAATGGGCCCTACCAGTCAGTTTCCAGAGAAAAATACTACGCTGTAAAAGAGGAATGCTGATGTAAGATTTCAGAGAGTTGTGGGCCTCCTAGTCAGAGTTCATGTTAGATCTGCTTGGTAATCAGTCTTTTGAGCAAGGAGGACTGAAACAAGAACAGTGAAGGGAGATCTTTATTCAACTACCAAGAACTCGTATCTTTAAAAAACTACCAGCAGAACTAAAAGTGTTAGAAGTATTGGCTATATGATGTGGTGTAAAGAAAAGCTACACAAGAAGAAGGAAGTGCTAATAGAAAGTTCAAAAAACTTGGTAACATTACGTTAGTCAGACCACTAGAAATTAAATTATAAAATATCTCCTTCAATTCTGTATTAAAATTTTAATTGAAGAGAATCTTTTATCAGGCACCATGTGATTATGTTGGGAAGTATCATAAAGAAAAATATTCCGCACTAAGAATTACATTTTTATGCATCTTCTGATAGCAATTGTTTTACCAAAAAAACTATTCTTGTACTAGACAGAACTATAAAGCACATTTTTTTTGTCACTTAATAGCAAAGGCAAACCTGGGCAGACTTGTGACATGAGGTTCTCTGCTGTATGCTCAACTGCAATAAACTGTATCATGTTTTGATACAGGAATAAAATCTTATTTCTACGATTCTCGGAAAAAATGGGGGTTTTATTGCTAATATCTAGAATGCTTTTTTGAACAATGTAAGTCTAAGCATGATTCAAATGAATGTAGGTAAACAGTGCAAATATGCCAAATAAAATTAATCTTTATCTTAAATCCCTTTAAGATAATGGAAGTACATGTGGGACAGGTAACCCATCAGACACTCTTCTTAAGCCAAGTTCTTTATTTTTCTTTCTCATTTAACTCCATTCCCCAAAACTGCTTTTCCGCTAAGACCTTTGAAAAGAACTTAACCACCAAAAGAACTTAATGACTGGGTATTAAAAGTTCAGGGAATTCCTTAACATTAATAAAAAAATTAACCAATGAGCTCTGTGCAAATCATTCTGTTAATTACTTTGTTATATTCTGTGCCTTTTACTCTCTTTCAGTAGCATGGATTTTATAATTCTGCTTATAGTTTTCTTAACATAAATAAACACCACACACTTTATTAAGTTATATAATAAAAGAGCCACAAAGTGATGGTAGATAGAGCCATAACAAAGCATGCTGAAAGCCTTTCCAAGAAACATAATATTTGCTTGTAACGTGGTTCAGCAGGTGCTTACAATATTATGCAGTTGTGTATAAGGGCTGGTTTTTTTTCTTTTTTGAAACAACAGTTCACTTCATTTTTTGACAGTAATTGAAATCCTTAAAAAATTTTATGACTGTGAAAAATCATTTGATTGCTGAATGTTTCTAAAGGGTCTAAGCAGATTTAATGTTCCAGTCTCACAGGCTTGTCTTTGCTTCTGTGGACTGAACTCCCTCTAAATGGAAACCTGAGGCAGTCACATTAAAACTTGTTGTTGCCTGGCCTCCTGCAACTTTTCCCAACCCAACTATTAACAGTTTGGTGTATTCTTTTTATTTTTCAGTGAAACATCAATATTTTGTGCAGAATGCATATAGTTTCTCTTAGAAAAGACCATTTGAAAAGGAAAAAGTGTTTCTGATGACAAAAAAATGCAAATAGAATATGTTCAACCAGTTCTACAGCCTGAGTCCTTTCTCCTTCCCCTCTACACTAAAATTCTCCTTCCGCTCTACACTGCCCTAGTGAGGCCTCATCTGGAGTACTCTGTCCAATTCTGGGCTCCCCAGTTCAAGAAATATGAAGAGCTACTGGACAGAGCCCAGCGGAGGGCTACGAGGATGATGAGGGGACTGGAGCATCTCTCCTACGAGGAAAGGCTGAGGGAGCTGGGCTTGTTCAGCCTGAAGAAGAGAAGGCTGAGAAGGGACCTTATAAATGCCCACAAATATCTTAAGGGTGGGTGTCAGGAGGATGGGGCCAAACTCTTTTCAGTGGTGCCCAGTGACAGGACAAGGGGCAACGGGCACAAACTGAAGCATGGGAAGTTCCATCTGAATATGAGGAAGAATTTCTTCCCTCTGAGGGTGATGGAGCACTGGAACAGGCTGCCCAGGGAGGCTGTGGAGTCTCCTTCTCTGGAGATATTCAAGACCTGCCTGAACAAGGTCCTGTGCAGCCTGCTGTAGGTGACCCTGCTTCGGCAGTAGAGTTGGACTAGATGACCCACAGAGGTCCCTTCCCACCCCTACCATTCTGTGATTCTGTGATTCTGTGATTCTGTGAATGTTCCCAGTCTCAACTGGTCAAGAAGTGACAACCATAAAAGATTTTTCAGCAATGTTAATACCAGGCTGGTGTAAGATTGCCTTTCTCTAAATCCATAAGACTTGCCTGGCAAAGTCTGTGCTGCAATTTTTGCAGAGGGTTGCCACCTAATTATACTACAAATATTGAAAATGACAGCGTCTCTCCTCTGGTTCAGTGATAGTTCAGATTTCCCTGGAGCAGTGTCCCCAGTGTGGGGTCTGCAAATCAAGGAAAATGCTGCAAAATTCGGAGAGAATTCAGAGAAAAACTGAGACCAGCTAGAATTGGAAAACAAGTATTGCATTGACTCATAACAGAATATGTTTAGTTTATCAAAGAGAAGGTTAAGGGGCTATCCAGCTGCAACCTTAAAATGCATCTAATACTGCAACAAAAATATCATAGAGAGGATTTTAGAACAACAAACAAAGCTACTGGAAGACCCAATGATTGGAATCTGACACCATGCAAAATCTAGATAACAAGCAAGCTACAAAGTCATGACTCTGAACGTGTTAGGAAGAAATGTGGCAGGTTCTCTATGCTTTCAAACCAAGATTCGACCTTTTATAAAATTCATGGTCTATTTCAACCATAAATACTGTTTTTAAAATAGAAGATAATTCTAGAAAATCCTGGTTTATGCAGTGGAACCAATGAGATGACTACACTGGTCCCTTCTGTCTTTAAAATCTCTGATATTCTGAATGCCATTTTGTCTAACATAACACTGTAGACTCACAAAGCAGTAATTTCAGTCTGATTTTTTTTTCTGTCTTCTGTTATGTTTTGTTTGCTTTGCTGGCTTTGCATTTTTTGGTTCCTTTTCTTTTTTGTTTGGGTTTTTTTTGTTTGTTTTTTTCTTTTACTCCAGGAATTGGTCAAGGGGTTCCAGTGGTGGCCCTCATTGTGGAAGGAGGTCCCAATGTTATCTCCATTGTTCTGGAGTACCTACGAGACACTCCTCCTGTTCCTGTTGTGATATGTGATGGCAGTGGCCGGGCATCTGACATCCTTGCCTTTGGTCATAAATACTCTGAAGAAGGAGGGTAAGTCATTTCTTAGTGTGTGTGCTTTCTCCATCCAGAAGTTCAATCTGGTGGTAAGGTAAATCCCAGAAAATTACAAGAGATATAGTGTAAAAGCAATACCTTCCTCACATGGCCTTTTCCATCATCAATATGGGTGAAACATTGAAGGTATCCAGAACAAGTAGAAAAAAAAGGTAGCTAAAGCAACACTCAGGAAAGTCTACAGAATAAAACAGAGGTATAGAAACAAGTACGATGTACGATATCTTGCAGTTGCAGATCAAGGGATTCAGTCAAAGGGCACAGGGAATTATCTTCACTGGCTTACATATGCTATGTCATTATAATAGAGTGTACTGCTGTCTTCAGATTTCATTTAGCCATACACATTCATATATAGCAGTTTGTATTTGCCTTGCCTGTTGGGTGTGATTCTGCACACCCGCCTATATTCACACATCACTGCTTGTGCACTGGTCTGTGTTTCTTTGCAGACCCAAGGTGAGGCAAGGATAGTATTTAGCTTTTATTATGAAAGATTCAAGTTTGGTTTTGTTGAATCAGGCTGTAAGCATGCTTGGCAAGTTCCAAAGAGCGTATTATTACTAAATACCCAAATATTTAATATTCTTTATTCTTCTTCTCTACCCCCAAAAATGTGTAAACTGTCATAGTACGACAGAACAGTTGATGCTGGAAGGGATCTTTGGAGGTCATCTGGTCTGACACTCCTGCTCAAGCAGGGCCACCTACAGCCAGTTGCCCAGGACCATGTCCAGATGGCTTTTGAATATTTACAATTATGGAGATCCCACAGTGTTTCTGGGAAAACTGTGCCAGTGCTCAGTTACCCTCAGAGTAAAAAAAACGTATTTCCTGATCTTCAGAGGAAACTTCCTGTGTTTCAACTTATGCCCACTGTCTGTGGCCCTGTCCCTGGACACCACTGTAAGGAGTGTGGCTCCGTCTTCTTTACACCCTCCCTCAGGTATTTATATATATTGATGAGATCATCCCTGAGCCTTCTCTTCTCCAGGCTGAACAGTCACAGCTCCCTCGGCCTTTCCTGATAAGTGAGGTGATCCAGTCCTTTCATTATCTTAGTAACCCTTTGCTGGACGCTTTCCAGTATGTCCACGTCTCTCTTGTACTGGGAAACCCAAAACTGGACACAGGACTCCAGGTGTCCTCACCAGTGCTGACGAGAAAGGATTACCTGTCTTGAGCCGCTGGCAGCACTCTTCCTAATGCAGCTCAGGATGTCATTAGCCTTTGTTGTAGCAACAACACGTTACTGGCTCATATTCAAGTTGGTGTCCACCAGGACCGCTTCTGCCAAGCATCTTTCCTGCTGGGAGACCCCCAGCACGTACTGGTACATGGGGTTGTTTCTCCACAGGTGCAGGACTTTGCATTTCCTCTTGCTGAACTTCATAAGGTTCCTGTAAGCCCATTTTTCCAGCCTGTCAGAGTGCAGCATTAGGGTACACTCAGCCCCGTCTTCCAGATCATTAATGAGGGTGTTGAGCAAGACTGGACCCAGGACTGGTCACTGGAATACATCACTAGTTCGCTGGCCTCCAATTAGGCTTCATACCACTCATTGCAACCCTCTGGACCCAGCCTTTCAGCCAGTTGTCAGTTCACCTCACTGTCTGCTCCTCCAGTCCATACCTCAACAGCTTCTCTGTGAGGAACTTATGGGAAACATTGTCAAAGGTTTTACTGAAGTCTATGTACACAATGTCCAGTGCTTGACCCTCATCTATCAAACTTGTCATTTCATCACAGAAGGTGATCAGGTTGTCAAGCATAATTTCCCCTTAGTGAATCCATGATGACTACTCCTAATCATCTTCATGTCCTTCATGGGCCTGGATATGGTTTCCTGGATTAGCTGCTCCATCATCTCCCCAGGGATCGAGGAGAGGCTGACCAGCCAGTAGTTCCCTGGGTCCTCCGTCATGCTCTTCTCGAAGATAGGAGTGACTGTTGCTTTTCTTTAGTCCTTAGGCAATTCTTCCAGCTGTCATGATTGTTCAAAGATTTTGGGGTAGCCTTGCAATGACATCAGCCAGCTCCCTCAGCATTCATGAGCGCACCCGCTCAGAACCCATGGACCTATGTCCAGTGTGTTGAAGTATTCCCTGACCTGATCCTCTTCCACCAATGATATGACTTCCTTCCTGCAGACTGCCCCCCCTGGTCTCTGATGCCTGGAATTGAAGAAGGCACACAGTACTTCAGCATTTTCCATGTCCTGTGTCACCAGGTCCCCTGCCCCATTCACTGAGCTTGGAGGAGGTGATACTTGAATGTTAACCAGCTTTCATGGGCCCCTCTTCCCTCTGGGTCTTATCCTATAGAACTCTTCCAAGAAGATCCCCAAAGAGGACAAAGTCTGCTCTTCTGAAGTCCAGGGTTCTGATCCTGCATTTTGCCCTCTCTGTCCTCCCAGAATCCTGACCTCCACCATCTTATGGTCACCGCAGCCAAGGCTGCCTTTGACCTTCACATCCCCATTGAGGCCCTCTTTGTTGGCAACAAGTAAGAGGTCCAGCAGAGCACCTCTCCTCATTGGCTTCTCTATCACTTGGGTCAGGAAGTTCTTGTCCATGCACTCCAGGAACCTCCAGGATTGCTTATGCCCTGCTGTGTTGTCCCTTCAGCAGAGATCTTGGCAATTAATATTCTACATAAAGATGAGGGCTTATGAACACGAGGCCAATCCTAGCTATCTGTAGAAGGCCTCATCCACTTGCTCTTCATAGTCGTGCAAACTGTAGCAGCCACCCACTACAATGTCACCCCTGTCTTCTCTTAGTCCTAACCCATAAATTCTCGGTTGGTTTATCATCCATCCTCGGGCAAAACTCCATGCAGTCCAGCTGTTCTCATATAAAGGGCAACTCCAACTCCTCATCTTTCCAGCCTGTCTTTCCTAAGAGCTTGTATCACTCCATTGCAACACCTCCAGTCATGGGAGCCGTCCCACCATGTCCCTCTGATCCCAACAAGATCATAGCCCTGCAGCTGCACACAGATCTAAACCATTATGTTTATTTCCCATACTAATGCACATTAGTATACAGGTACTTTAGACAGTCAGCCCAGCATACTGATTTCCCAGAAAAGGCTTTGGGGATTTCTCCATAACGGTGTCCTGTAGGTATTTCATTGCTTGAATAAAAATGATGGAGGTGAGCCAGCTTAAGACCTGTTTTACTGATTTTGTGATGATTTCCCATCGCATCACGCTAGGCGCTTTGCTCATCAACTCTGCGCATCATGCCCTCGCAAGGCTGCTGGTGACTCTCTCTCCCTTACCCAGAATTCCTTCACATCCCTATTGAGCATTCCTACTTTAAAGCCCTTCTTACCAGGTCAGCCATTTCAGCAAAGGTAACTACCCTGCTTAGGGAGGCAGATCCAATCTCACAAGCAGACACTGATCTGCAAACAGGGTTCCACAGTCATAGAACCCAGAACCCTGTCACCAACTCCAACTCTGCAGCGAGCTATTGACCTATATAATCACTGTCCTCCTCCCCACACCCTTTCCTCTCACCAGCAAGACTGAGAGGAACACCACCTGTGCTCCTATGCCCTTGACTAACCAGAGCTCTATAGTTACTTTTGATAGTGTCCAGGTTTCCCTTTGCAATATCATTGGTGACCATGTGGAAGAACAGCACGGGGTAGTGGGAAAATAGTCAGATAAGCTTTGACAGTCCCTCCACAATATCCCTGTTCTGGGCCCCAGCAGGCAGCAAAACTCTCTAGTTGATAGGTCAGGTCAACAGATGAGTGCCTCTGTCCCCTGCAGCAAGGAGTTGCCCATTATAATCGCTCACTGCTTCTTCCTGATGGTCTTGCATGGATTAGTGTCAGATGGCACAGACCCTTTGCTTGGAGGCACATGTGACTCCTCTTCAACTTCGAGAATGGTGAACCTATTTTGTAGTTGTAAGCTGTTAGGTGGGGCAGGAGCCTTACTCTTGGTGCCAGCAGTCATCAGATTTCATCCTTTGCCTGCTCCAGAGGTGGCACTTACCCAAATACTAAGTGTGGATACTGCCTGCATCTCCATTGCAGTTGGGGTCCAGGGTTCTTTAGGCTGATGCATCTCAGAGAGATCCTGTCTATCTCATTTTCATCTTCTCTGATGCTGCATAGCCTGCTTGCTTTTCAGTAACTCCTATGCTTGGTGGCACACCTCCTCCAAGACAACAGACCTACAGAAAAGAAGGCCATTTCTTCTGACATCAAAGATAGACTCTGCAGCCTAGGAGTTGGAGAGCTGCATCCACTACATAAAGCTCCATTTGCATCAAAGCCTCTGCTCTAGCTGGAGCAGCTAATCCAGCATCTGCCAGGAAAATTACCCTGTAGCACGTCACCCCTGAACCTGAGACTGTTTGTGCTGGAACAAATTCAGCTGAGGCACCTCTCTTTGCACCCTCTTACACAACCTGCTGCATCTGTAGGCTGTACTCTTGGCCTGCTTCTTACAGGCCTCTCCCAAGCACTGGTTAATGGGTTGCTGACCCTCCCTAATAGAGGGGCAGTTGCGCATAAGGCTGCAGGCACCCTGGATGAAGGGCTGCTCATCATGCTTGATAGAAAATGCTGGAGCTTTCTTAGGCCCACGCCCTTGTGGCTGCTCTTACCTTCTCCTTACCTGGCAGCAGCAGGCACCCTCAGAGGGTTTCCAGGTGTTCTGCAATGATCACGGATATTGTCCCCAGAAGCTCCCAAAGCAGCCAGAGCCTGCTGCTCAGAGTAGGAAATAATGAATAATGGTGGATTTAATAATCTGAGAATGAAACATAAAAGTGGAACCAAAACCCCCTCAGATTGTTGTAACTAAGAGCTATTTCATGCTTTTTGTCTAAGAAGCTGCAGTCATTTTCCAATCAGGATTCACTGGGAAGGGACTCATTTTTGTGTGTTAGAGTATGTGAAGGTATGTATTCACACTGACAACAGAGTTATGCAAATAATCAAACACAAATCCATAAACACTGAATTCTTGGCCAAGCACAATTATGTTTTTTTAAAATAAATGTGATCATGAACTTACTCAGCCTAAAATGCCCACTAGGAAGAAGATAGTTTTTCACAAATATTTAAATCCATTTTATATTCAGGTTCATACATAATGCAGTGATGCATGTGAGATAGATCTGAATGTGCCAAGTTTCATTTGAATCTTTGAGAAATTGTTTCTCTGTTTTCAGTGACCTCACCGCTAATACCTTTGACATAACCTTACTCAATCATGTTTTATCCTTTTGTTTGTTACGTACCTGTACAGTTTCCATCTACCTTGTCTGTGTTTTGATGTCATGAAAAAGAATATAGGAAGAAGAGAATAAATGAATGAATGAATGCAATTTATTTCAATATATAAAGAGGACTTACAAGAGAGGTGGAGAGAGACTCTTTATGAGGGCCTGTAGTGACAGAACAACGTGCAATGGTTTTAAATTGGAAGACATTAGTTTTAGATTAGGCAGAAGGAAGACATTCTTTATGATGGGGGTGGTAAGACCCTGGAACAGGTTGCCCAGAGAAGCAGTGAATGCACCATCCCTGGAAGTGCTCAGGGCAAGGTTGGATGGGGCTTTGAGCAACCTGGTCTAGCGAAAAATGTCCCTGCCAATGGCAGGGAGGTTGGACTAGATGATCTTCGAAGGTCCCTTCCAGCCCAAACCATTCTATGACTCTATTTCATCATCACGAACTCCTGCCCATAAGAAAGGCAAGTGATAGAATCACTAGAGGCAGAACAAGCAAGTAATTTCTTACCTGAGATCCCCAAGTATGGCTGTGTGAAAGCTATTGCTCTCCCTTACTATGGGTCTTCTTTTTGTGGTGTTGCCATTCAGGTGGTGCCTGCAATATTATGAAATAACTTTTTTGTTTGTTTGTTTGTTGTTTTCTTTTTACCTTGCACTAAATAGAATGCAGAAAGTATGAAATTTGTAAAGCTAATGGGAATTTCTGTGTGTTCACCCTGCTTCAGGAAACATCAATCTAAAAGGCAATGATATTTTTAAGAATACCACAAGTGAAATACCAATGTTATTTATACTCATAAAAATATCTTACCCAAATACATTAGACTTCAGGCACAAATTGAGTACTTTTCCACCTCTGTAACCTACTTTTGAATAGTGCTTAGCAATGAGGAGGATACTGAATAATTGACTAGCTTTCTCTTCTAAATGGAATCTAACTAGATTATACAAAACTGTGTCTACTAGATGCTAAGTCAATGTAGCACATCCAAATTGTGTGCAGAATTTAATTATGCAGTCCACTGTGCAAGCAGACTATGAAATCAAAAACCGATTTTAATTCTGGCTGCTGGCTCTGAATCAGGGTCTTCTCCGAGGCACAGCATATCGTCCAACTTCTATGCACTGATATAAGTCATTCAAAAAATCACAACATTTATGGCAGCAGAAGACTCAGCACTTGCACATTGGTATTATCATGCTGTTTTTTCAATGTCTTAAATTCTCACTCATTGAAGACCAATAGGGATTCATTTTCTACATAAAAGAATGTGTGTATATGTCTACTAAGCACCACTGTGAGTTTTTAAGTTTATCTGAAAGTTTGTTTCCAGGGAGAAAAGAACTATTTCTGGAGGTGAAGGAGGACAAAATATAGCTCTCTGCTTGAGTTTCGATCAGTGTGGCGCCAGTCCATCCACTCAGAGATCCTTAAGAGTGTTGGACAATTGCATATCTGCCCAACAGGTCTTTTGGTATTGCATTTCACAGAACTGTGATGTGCCTGCCTTCCCTCCTCATTATTGATCCTTCCTAATCTATTTCACATAGCAGAAAAAGGGATGATTTTTTATATTAATCAAGGTGCCATATCCGTTTGCAATGTCAACGTATGTGCATCCTTGAGAAGATGAGACAACAAGCTTGAATCTGTCTTGTTTTAAGGACTTATTATAGGTTTTCCTAATGAAAAGGCAGACATTTCATTCACCTAGGGTATCTTTGGGTCCACATTCTAACTGTAAGCAAGACTTTGCTGGGCTGAAGTGGAATGAGGCTGGCAGCACAACACAGAGACCTCTGCCTGCACTGCCTTGCAGGAGGTGCTGCCTGCGACTATGTGATGTACCAAGAACAGGTCAGAAGGAACTGTGAAGCATACCTTGAAGTAAAGATGTCTTTGGAGGTAAATCAGTTTTGAAGCCTCAGTGTCTCATCTCTCTCATTGAAGTTCCAGGGGGAAGGCAAGGCAGATATGCAGTTTCCAATCAGCTGAGGTTTAAGCTTTATGAATATCAGATATGCAGAATTAACGCATGTGGGATTTTTTAAGTTTGCCATAACTTTAATATGAGGGACAACATATTGCCTTGGTCTGAAATGTTTGAACGGATTATTAAGAATGTACAAGGTGGCTACACTTCACTACAAGCAAATAAAATTCTCAGTAGTGAGCTGAGTCAGTTCCCAGTACCTTTTACATCTTAATAACTAACAAGGTATGTACGTGGTATAACCTAAATGAGAAGGTGGCTTAAATGCAACCTTCCCCATGTGGTGAACTGGAAGAATTGTTTGGCTGCTCTTCACTGTTGGGCCTAATGTAAGGTCAGGTTCTCCAGGCTCTGAAACACTTAACTTCTCATTTACTTAAAAGTTGAAAATGTTTTGAATAGCACTGAGAGGTAAGAACATAAGATTGATCATAAACACCCAAATTTAGTCTCTACTAAGCCCTACGTGAATATCCTAGTTGTTAATAACTCTCTTCTACATAAAACCAAAGTATTTTTGATTGTATAATCAAGGATGCCTTCTCATTTCATTGTCTTGCATAAAAGCACAAGCTGGAAGTAGAACAACTGTAAAGTGCAACTATTTATAGGATCATTCAGTAGTCTTTAATCCTCAGAGATTTTTTTTTTAATTAAATGCTGAATTTAAAATGAGAAAAGTGAAACACTAGGTTAAAACTGTGTCACTTCTTAGACAAATATTTCCTTACAGATTGTGAAGTGACTTGCAATATTTGAGTGTAGTCTCCAAGCTGAGTTTATAGCACATTAACTACTCCATCAGTTCTACTCCTGCAAGCATGAGTTCCTTGAGGATTTCAGTTCAATGCCATGAAAATGTACTTCTTGCCTAATGTTCACAACGATTTTTAACGCTTTTAATGAGCATCCTCATATAAGAATTATTAAAGATTGCCTTTGGATTGATCTGTCTCTGCATCCAATGTGGCATAGTTTTTAGGCTTCATAACTGAAGTATATTACTTAAATCTCTTTTTTTCTAATAGGGAAAATATAGGGATTTTTCACTTTGAGCAAAAACAATCACAACATAGGTATGATGTGGGTCTTCTGTATCCCCCACAGTGTCTACTACATTGTGGGCTATAATGGGTACTATCACATCTGAATTCTTTTGTAAGGTTGCTTTCACACTGAATATTTTGATGTCATTACTTTTCTCTTGTAACAAACTATTTTGCAAATCAAAAGCTGGACAGAATAAGGACGTTTCTTTGTTGAAATACAATTATCTCTCTTTTTGGTGAACGGACAACTATTTCATAAAGAGAGTCAGTGCGGTACAGAGGAACAACTCCCAGTGAAATGCTGCAAGTAAAGCTGATTCCTCATAAAAGCACTCAGAAATCATCCCTGTTGGAACAGAATGAAGGAATAATTACATGTGTTTTCTGTCTCTTCTCATAACAATGCTATGCAAAATGCATGGATTTAGCAAGCATGAGAAATTTAGTCAGTCCCACAGAGTTGCACAACTGTATCTTATTTGTAATTCCAATGGAAGAAAATATCAGCAGAGCCTCTGGTCATGTTTCTTACATAAGATTTGATTGTCTAAAGTGCAAATCATAATTAAAACAGAAAATCCCCTAAGATTCCCATAAAGGAGGGCAGGGAATAGTTTTCACATCACATTGATATTTTGTGGATGTATTTTCTTTATCCTGAATAAAAAGAATAATTTAAAAAAAATCACAAATGAAAAGTTAGAAATTGATTATGTGCAGTTCATTGAATGGAGTGTTTAATTTAGAGAATTTCAAGGTATTTTGATAATAGTAAGTTTAAAAAAATCTATAATGAACTTGAATTTTTAAATCGGATTAGAGCATAATATTTATAAATGTCTAGTACATTGCATGACTCCAGTACTAAAAATCTCTGGAGAAAAAAGACGAAACAATTTCAGAGCTGGCTATGGGCCAGATCTTTCAAATCCTCTCCAATGTCTGCTACAAAATCATATGCCATGGGTTTGAAAGATTGTGATGTTACTGAGTGGAATGTCTGTTATATCCTCAAACATATAGGCATGACTTAAAAAAAAAATTCTTTCTGAGGAGAGAGGATGCAAAAATGCTGTCACCTGTCTCTTCTGCAGCAGCCAAAGCAATGAAGGCAGTTCAGGCTTGCTGTTTAATATTCCAGCGTACCTTGGACAGAATTAGAAATAGAAATTTTATTTATTTTGTCACTTCAGTGTTTTTAAGTGGCCTCTCCTGATGGATCCAAGACCTCTTTCACCCTTTTTTACTGTAGTAAGGCCATACAGGTCAGTTCTGGTAATCTGATATGTCAAAACTGACATTGGCATCTTCTTTAATAAAAACAAAAATTACTCTCAGCAACAATTATGAGTAGAGGTTTTTCCTGAAACTAAATGTAGATGTATATAGTTCTACTTTAGATGCCAGCTTTTTGACAGTAGGTACCTAAATTCCATCATCAATCCAGCTCCCTTGGGAAAAAAAAAAACTTTGGATACATGGACCATTGGGAAAATGGGCTTATCTTAGGTATTTAGGGAATGAAAGAACAGATTTCAACTATCTGGGGAACGAAAGAAAAGGACAGCTTAAATTGTCCTTTTGTTGGACATTTTGTTTAGGCAGGATTAAGTTACCTGCAGTAATGCTTCCATGGCAAAGTAAGTGGAATTCAAGGAATCATGCCATCAGAATGGCTTAAACAGGACTTTATTGGTATGTTGCAAAATATTTTTTAACTGAAGCCTAGCAGAAAGACGATAAAAATACTGTCTTCATCTGACATGATCCAGTTTTCTTATGGTGGGAGTATGCAGACTTTGAAGGAAGTTGTGATAGTAGAGTTTCAGTCTGGTAATATGGACAGTTTTATGCCTATGGAGCTTTATGCATATGAGTTTCAGAAGCCATCTCTTTTGCCCCAAATCTAAAATTGGGAGTCTGTGTTCTTAAAGAATGTGTGCTAAGGTTGTATGTGTAATAAATGTGGTTCTTTGTGCAGCAGATAAATCATCACCGCACCTGCAAGCCTTAGTTATTTTGCTGGTAGTGGTCTGTGAAGTTACTTGTTTTACACGCATTGTATTTGGTGTATGCATTACAGATTTAGCCTTTAATAGCCTGGCACAGTTTGTAAGTGTTCCAGCTAGGTTACACAATTGGGAACTTTGATCTAATACCTTCTAACATTTATAGATTCGTAAGAAGTGTCATATAGTCTTGATGTGACTGGGTTCAGTTTGCACAAAGCTTAGCTCAGCTAAGACTAGTTTATCAGAAAGCCTGCTATTACTGTTTCTATTTCTAATTACAGTCACTTCAAGTTTTTTATCTCGCAAAGGCATTGAACAGGCTTGCTGTAGAATTGCAGACCAATGAGATGTTAAAAACCAGTACTTATTAAGGCTAGAAAACTGAATAAATCAAATGATGACAACAGGAAGCTTCCGAGCAGTGGGACTTCAACAGATATGTACTTCTGTAGTTAGAGAACCACTTCTTGATACATTTTTTTAAAAAAAAACTCAGTATCTTTCACATGGACCTTGCTTTACATGCTGTTTAAACTTATGATATGGTACAGTTTCTAACAGCTTTAATTCAGGAAAGGAAAGTGATGGCTGCCTACAAAGCCTTAGGACTTAATTCTGCTTTCACTCAATGCTTTCTCTTGCTTTCCGTGTGTGTTAGCCTGAGAGGCAATTTCTGAAATGAAATTTCAGGTTTGGATTCTACACTGTTTTAACGAAAATTAAATTATGATGAGAAAACAGGACGGTATTCATCCCAGGATCTTTGGAAATGTTTTCTGAAGTTCTCTAATTTCAGATTCTTCCAATTCCATGTATTTTTTCATGTACTTCATATAGTTTTCATATTTTTTCATGTACTTCTCTTTCAAATATCATTTCCGAAGGAAATCTGAGTGTTTTTTAAATCTCTTCTTAGATACTCCAGTTGAGAATTTTAGGAAACTTGGGTTTAGTCATTAACTCCTTTTTTCTTTCTTAGTCTGAAGGATGGAAAACTGTATAGTTCTGAACCACTTATATTTACAGTGATAGCAACATTTTGTTAAGAACAGCCTTCTTCATTAAGGCAAATTTCCAACTGATTTTTGTTAATAAGCCTAAAAAGGGGCTTCAGAATTTATGTCATATATGATCTACTAATCTGCAACTCAAAATGTGTTAGTGCTTTTCAGCATGTCAGACTTTCCAAGTTGATTCTCTTTAACACGGAGTGAATCTACATTTCTACCTGTGCTCTGACATCTTGTTTCATGTTCCCATGTGCAACATGCTTGCCTCTATGCAAGAGGTCAGGTTATTTTTCTTATAACCCCTACACAGAAAGCCATGTGCTGTCAGCTCCCATTGCTGCCCACCAAGAGGGCTGGAGGCTTTAACTCACCATATGTTGCCATTTTGTGAGGGAAGCAGGTCACAATGCAGGGAAGGAGTGCATAATGAGTGAGTAGTAAATGCAGTGTTGTCACCTATCTAGTATCCCAGGAAAAAGCACATCTGGGGCCGTACTGCTTCTCGATGAAAAGAGGCAGAGGTAGACTCTCCATTCAAGAGGAGTCCATAATAAAGTAGAAGACAACAGGAGGAGCCAGGCATAGAAAGACCAGTGATGCACAGCATGGCCTAAAACCCCATGTAAATTCATTTTAATCCAAGCATATTGACATATGTCTTACAGGCTTCTCTGTGAAGTGGAAGTCCTTCTCAACAGAGATATTTACAGTCAAAGTCAAATTTAGAGAGTAGAGAACATATGCACTCCATATGCCGGGCCTTCTGTATTCTCCTGTGCACTTCTATACCTTTTTCTCATTCCCATTCATCATCTCATCTAATGACATGTTTGCTGTAGGCATAAAGACTAGATAGTTAAATCATATTTGAAATTCAGTTGTGTATATGAAATTCAATTGTGTAATGAATATCCTGCAGTCTCATTTGGGCTTCCTTGCTGCAGAGAAGTACAGGCAGCTTTTACCCATAGTATGAAATAAACAGGGATTTGGTTGCTGTTCTCCCAAATCAGCTGCTGTAAGCTAACAATGACTTTTAGATATTGTTCTGCTTCTGATAGTTCTTTGCAGTTGCTGCAGGGCTAAATCTTTGGTTTTGTTGTCATAAAATACGAGTCGTGAAGATTCTCTGATTTTTGTTCCCCCAGATGATCAACAATGACTTATCCTATGGTATATTCTGACTCAGCTGATTTGAAACACTCACATTTTTTAAGAAAATTGTTAATAGTGTAGAAGCTTTCAGGCATCAAAGGACACATGTTCTAAATTAGAGCCCACTATCTTGTAAGACATTAAGAACAACAATGTTTCACCCAGAACAGCCCTAAGGAACAGGCTTTTTGAAATCAAGGGGTAGGGTTCAAATGCTAATATTCCATGTAATATTACTATATATTCTGCTGTTGAGCCACTTTTTGGTGGTACTAACATTAGCACTGGGGAGGAATATAAAAATGGTTACTCTTTAAACTCCTGGAAGATCCGCATGAATAAAAGCAAAATTGTTTCTTCAAGTGGATTCAAGAACACAGGAATTTTTTTGTTTTTCTTACCTGGTCCTGTGCAGCATCAATAAGGTGAGTTGAAAGCGTTGGGATATGCAAGCTAAAATCAGAAACACTGACAACACAAAAGCTCCCAGTTTCATAAAATGAACCATGAGTAGAATGCTACTAACTAACTGATAGAAAGAAGTCTTCAGTTCACCTAGAAGCATTGGTCTTCCTCAAATCAGACGGTCAGTGTGGTTCTTGTTTTTATTGGGAAATCCCAGAGAGCTCATAGTTCGAGTGACCTTCTGTCATGCAACATGTGGGAACTGAAATAAAAACTTTGGAGATGAGGGACCCCAACATGATCAACGTGTTTCTCTAGAGCAGTGTCTTCCAGTTTGTGTCTGATGGCTTCAGCAATTTCAGTCCTTCAGACCTCTCCAAAACAACCTGTAGTGATTTGTTGTCTAACTCTTATGTGTTTGACCCTTGGCTGAAGCTGCATTTTTCCCTCATGTCTATTTTTCTGATTTATTTTTTGTTTTTGAATTTCAGACTTATCAATGAGTCTTTGAGGGACCAGTTGCTAGTTACCATTCAGAAGACTTTCACTTACACCCGAACCCAGGCACAGCACCTCTTCATTATCCTTATGGAGTGCATGAAGAAGAAGGAGCTGGTATGTTCACACTTTCCTTAGACCTCAATGCATTGTTTTAAGTCTTTCAGATGAGTATTGAAGGATTTCACAAAGCTAATCACTGTGATCCAGACTCTAAAAGGATATTATATCATGCTGACTTTTGTTTGCTTTAATCTGTATTTTCTCATTTAAAGAGATTAATCCAACAGATCTGTTTCCTTTGTAAATTCCTCTAGATTTCCTTTGACAGGACAAAATCCAGCTAGTAGAGTATGGATATTACTTTTCAGTCATCCTCAGGCATACCATGATTAAAATTCTACCTCTTTCAACAAAAGAAAACCTCAGAATGAAGCATAATTTTTTATCTGTCACTGGGATCATATTTTGAAGATGCTGTAGAGTTGCACAAGTATCACTAAGGCTATTACTTTATTATGGAGATATGTGACAGGAAAAGATAACTTGTCTCCAAGGCTCCTATTCTGCAGTGGCAAGGCTATCCCTTTAACACATATTTTCTTGAAGAATACAACATCTTTCAACAATTTCTGGGAGCTCCATAAGATTGCTTTTGTAGAAGTATTTTTGAAGAAAATCACGTGAAAAACTTAGGATTCAGTTCAAGGGGAGTTTATTTCTTACAAATTAACTGAACATACATGCTTCAATTTTGTAAATCTTTCTTCTAACCTTGGTTTTCAGTTCATATTGCACCTTCCTGGAATTTCAGGCTGAAGACAGTCTGCAACACTTTGTGTAGGGCAACACCCAAGAGGAAAGATTGACTTGGTTGTTTTACAGAAGTTTCATTTTCTGAAACTGAGTTTTTTGTGACTTCATCCTCTGCAGTGTCTTTTAATTTTTGTTGAAAATATGGCATAGAGTAATGAATACCACTGGAGGGAAACAGGAAAAAATGGTTAGGAAGTGTTACAAAAAAAGGATGCCCTTCTAGACAGAGCTTTGCAAAAAATAGATTTCTTTATATGGCTTAACTTGCCGAACGCGCAGTATTCTGTTCCATAACCACCCTTTGTGCATCCACCAAAAATAGGTCAGCCTTCCTCCTGCAAAACTAATCATTTACATGTACCACAGTCACCTGGCATGCCTTGGACAGTAGCAGAGGAGAGGATCCCGAGGACAACTTCCAGGGAAGATATGACAGCGGCATGCAGTAGCAGTGTAGATGGTTGATGGAACTGGACGTACAGCAGTCCCTGCTGCCTTCTTCCTCCCACAATCAGAATTCAAACTGTATAGCAGATTTTAAATACCCTTTAGCTATTCACAGGCAGTCAGTGCAGCCCATAAGGTATAGACTAGTCATCCCTTCCTTAGGTGAACTACACCAAGATAGAGAGTTCTTTTTTCTTTCATTTTCTTTTCTTTCATCCTCTAAAATCTCCCTTGCATTAAAGACTCTCAGAAACATACGACTGTGCTACAGAAATACTTTAGCTAATAGCCAGATGGTACGCCTAAAATTAGGTGTTCTGAATTTGAATTTCTACCACTAACCAAACCATACGTAAAGAGAATATATTAAAATGAATGTTTCTCTCTGGTACCTCAATTGTACTCAGAGTGTTAATTTTGACAGAGGTATACTAGAAATATTTTATGTCTGAGGTGTGATTGCTAGGCTAACACTGTCCTTTAAGACACATAACCTTGTACGTGAATGTAAAAGAAAGATAATACCCATAATTACGAAAAGAGTATTACCAGAGGAGATGGATGACCTTGAAGATGTGAAGTGCTCCCAGGAGTGAGTGTGGCTTCACAGGTTCTGCAAAGCCAGAATATTTCGTATTTCCGCATCTGTCCCAGCTCTTGTCCTTCCTCAGGCTTGAGCTGCTGTTTTGGTTATGCGTGAGACAGAACACTGCTTGATGAACTGATTTCATCATTAGTCTGGACTTCCCTTTCCCTAAAGAAACAAATAGAAGGAAGATGCAAAAGATTGTCGCAGAGAGCTTAGCATCAGCCAAATTGATCATGGCTATTTTCCTGAAGTTCATGGTCAATATGCCTGACTGTCTGACTTTGTGGCTGCTGAATTCATACAGAACAAAGCAGACAGAGCAAGAGAAGCTTGACATATTACAGTGTGCCACAATTAAGTGCAAACCAGGTACAGGCATGAAGATGAACTTGTAGTAAAGTACATAAATACAGATGAATCACAGGTGTGGGGAGAGAAAATAAAATGCAAGTTAATATCTGGAAAGGAATAAAAAGCTATTTTTGAAATAATTTTTCCTGCTCTACCTACTTAGAATGTGTAAAAAGACAGGCATCTCTTTTAAAAATTTGACATAAGTGTGGTGGGGGGGGAAAAAAGCGTAATCATGACAAAAATTGCAGCCTTCACAGACCATCAGACTTTTCAAGTCCTGACGTTTCGGACTTCACTCTGAAAGAATGGTCTCTGAATTGTATGCCCGAGGAGCATCATTATTATGATCTGCAATGTTCCATTTGTTTGCCAAAGTGTAAGTTCATTTGTTGAATAAAATCCGAGTACACAAACTAGACGATAAGGTGAGGCAATAGCAGAGGAGAGGTCGAAGTCTGTTAGGATTGCAAGAGAGAGCAAATTCTGCTTCTCAATTTAATGAGTGGTTTTTATTAAATCGTAAACTTTGCTGTGTTGATATTGCAAGCATCAGAGTTTATATTCAGAAGTGTATTTGGACCAAGGTGCTTAATGAGGTGTATGGTATAAAAATCTATTTATAATTAAGTAGACTATACAAGCCTGTCTATATAGCTGTAGACAACAAGGGTAGGAGGGTGTTTTATATATAATTAATGGAGATTCTCCACTGTCACATTTATGCAGATTTCTTAAAAAATGTTTATGCCAAGAAGTCCCTAAAAGAGAAGCATGAAGGCTCACTAAAACTAAGTGGACAGGAAGCAGTACTGTAAAGTCCAGTCCACACTTTGTTTCAAAAAGCACCATGAACACTTTTTCTATGTGTTCCCATCTCCTTCATGCAGCTTATGAAGAGCTAAAACAGCCCATTTGATGATACCTTGCTTGCCACTAAATAAAGAAAAAGAAAGAAATGGAGGTGAGAGGGAATTTAAGAAAAGAAGGAAGAATTTTTTGCTTAGGACATTTGCATTCCACATCATTCAGCCAAAAGCTACAACAAGATGGAATTCTATAAATTTGGAAAAAAAAAAGAGAGAGATAAGTAGAATAAGACAGTCTTCAAGGCTGTTTTTTGATCTTTCATTCTATTGTGGCTACTTTGCTGGACTCAGAATACAAAGAGCGGGTGAAGGCACTGCCTGAGGACTCAGTCTGGCAGGGACTTTTCCCAGTGGAGTCCCAGCTTGGTCCTGCAGTCAAGTGACAGCGAGGAAGGGAATCCTTCAGACAGCAGGCTAGGAGACTTCACTCTGGATAGTCCCTGAAAACATGTTGTGTTGCATTATTGTTCAGAAGTCTGTTTCCAGCTGTGCAAAGGAGTATTTTTTTCTGTCTCAGTAAATATATTAGCCTTATTATTTTCCCTTAAAGACAGTAACTCAGGCGTTTGAGTTTTCTGACAAATACAGGCTGCTCCATTCTTTAAGGAGTACTTAATCATTTTGCAGCTTAGACTGGCATGTTGCTGAAGTGCTTTGTTCATAAATCAAAATCTGAATTTCTCAGAAGCCAGAATGTGCTTTCCAACAAGAATGCATGGGTCCATCTGTGGAGCTTCATTGGGCAGTCACTGGGAAAGGCCACTTTGGCAAGCCAGAAATGTCTGTGTCCCTCAAAACAACCACACTTGTTGCAGTAAGATACGTTTGTCATAAAACTAATGCTTCTGAAATAGTGTTTTGAGAGTGAATAGACCTGGCCTTATATCCGTTTAATAGAAAAGACATTTGCCGTGAATCCGCATAGGTCCAATCTTCGTACCTTAGCGATAAAAAAAATGGCACTTTAACACCAGTGGCGAAGACTGTACACCCTGCTGGTTAAGTTTGTTTTCTTATTACTACCATGACCATTTTGTGCTGAATTTGTTTCCTCAAATACTTGAAGGTTCGGTTACTGCATTAAGCAAACAGATAGTGTCATTGCCTACCACTGCATTACAAGAAGGGTTTGCAGAGTGAAGAGCGGTGGGCAAAATGGTGGGCATGGGTTTGCGTGCATCCATGAATTCCCGCAACTCCTTTCCACATAGAGACAACAGACACAATTTAATTAGTTTCTTGCTAAAACAGAAACAATAAAATTCTATCTCTGTCTCATGTCAGCAGGTAATAGATATTTTTTACTTGCCTCTCCTTATCTCTGTTATTCCTGTACCTCAGTGTACAGTCACTATGACGAACATAATGGCTGCTTAGGGACAGTGTAAACCTTACTTCTACTTTGTGTTGCTGGAATGACGTTATTACCATGTGTATATATATGGTAATAGGTCAATCCAGATGACTTCACAATTAACTTGCAACTCTGGTGCAGTCAGATGAAACAAAGCAGGTTTCATGCTGAAGCAGCTGGATGCATTATGCTGAGATCAGGACAACCTGCATCATGAAGGTGTTTGCTACTTACTGTTTCTTTCAGACAGAGATAGATCCAAATTGTCCGGAAATACACAGTGCATGAGCAGGCTGTGTTGCAAGGCCAACATTCACACCCCAATATTGTCTTACTAATGCAAGGCTTTGACTCAGCTTATTGGTTACTTACCCAAAGTACTGGGAAGCTGCTGAGTGATTTAGCAGCTTCTTTTCTATCTGGACTACAAATAAGATCTATGCATCTTCAGTGGTTTCAGTTTTGTGTGACTGAAAAGGCTGGTGCAAACCTGTCCGTGTTTCTGGAGGAGTTCATACTGGGAAGAGCTTGGCTTGAGCATATACCGTCTGCAAAAAATACCATGCTTTTCAGCTGGATGTGCAGGCTCAGTGAGTTTGTATGCTAATTAAACACCATCTGAAACTGTTTGTTAGCATACACATGGATATGTTCTGAATTAAATATTAGCTAAATCAGATGGGCTTTTAAGAATCTACCAGCATACTGTCACTTCATGCCTTTGGCCCTTCCCAAGTTCATCCAGATTAACTTTTTTAAAGAAATTTGGCTTCATAACATGTTTCAACTAAGATTTTTTAAAGTTGAAGGAAGCTTTTTTATAGAGGAGGCAGAAAAGGGCTTGGTGACTTCTCAAGCAGTATAATCAAGTGTAGTTCCTGCAGGAATACAGTTGCTATGAACAGCATGTAATTTGGCAGTAGAGATCTGGAGCAGGAAAGCATCATGTAACTACTGGCCTCCTGGTTGCTGAAAAAACTCTTGTCTCTCCCATGGAAACACTCTGTGAGATTCCCGGCATATAGTGTACTGATGTTAATTAGCCTTCTGCATCCGAATGGAGGTGTCAGTCCTCTTCAACAGTGACCGTAGCAACTCTCCTAATTTTGATGAAGGTTAAATCTCCTATCTAGTCAATACAAGTGAAAAGGATTAGTCTAGTACATAGGCTCTACCTCTGTAAATAACTGTTAAGATGATGATTACAGGATATTTTTAAACTCTGCAAACCTCATTTGATTTTGTTTTCGTAAAGAGATAAAACCATATTTTGTTTTTTCAGCTGTGAAGTAGTCAGATCAAGTTAGCTCAGCTTTGCTATTGAATCTACAGAGAACAAAATCTAATCCTAGGACCAGGTTTTTTATTTCAGCAATTCGGAGAACAAGTTCCACAAGCAAAGCAGCTACATACATCATAAAAAACCCAACCAAACAAACGAAAAAACCTCAGTTGTATTACACTGAAGCCTTGCAAAGTTTTTGATCCTACCAGCTGCTTTGCAACTGCTGTCAGATGAAGCAGGGCTTCTGCTAACAAAAAGCAGGAGAAATTCAGAGCTACCATTGCAGCAAAAGTGTGTAATTTAGGCAGTCATTTGGTCCATCCTGAACCTCTACTGTACCATCTTCAGCACAAGTCTGCAAAGACCAATGTTCCTTTTCTTGCTTAGATTCAGTACATAGACATTTTCTGGTTAATTTGGTGCATGCTGCCTGCACAATTATCACAGATGGAATCACCTAGTAGATACTAACGCAACTTACTACAAATCTCTTCTCTTCCTCTATATTCCGTGATTAAAATTGCAGCTACAGAAATTAAATTTGACTATGGAAATTAAAAGTAGAATGTTTCTTTTCCCTCTTAAAACATAAGCTTGCAAAAATATCCATTATCTCCTTTACATTATTAACAAGTAATTCTGGGAAATGCACACTGAATTGTTCTACAGCCCTGTCAATTGTCCCAGTAAAGAAAGTGAAGGCAAAACAATAATGTGTGGCACAGCAACTTCTGCATTAGATAATATAGACCAATTTTTGCGATCAGGGAATTGGAACGGTTCAATGCAGTTTATAAACTTCACAATACTCTTCAGAAACCTTTCTTACTCCTCGGCTCTGTGGTGTCTGGGGAGTTACGATTTCTTTTGCCTTTCTTAGAAAATATAATTACTCTTTCTGTGGCTACAGATAGGCACGAAGACCCGTTCATTACTGCTATAATACCTTAGTTGTAGACTCACTGTATGAGATGCAGGTTCTGGGTAGATACAGCAGTAAATGGAAATTTACTATCCTGTAGGAATATCTTATACGCAGTGAGCTGCCTTTTCCAAGTATTACCTACTCAGTCTCACCAGCAAACCAGCTAGGAAGCTAGTGGTTTGTGGCTGGTTTTGCCGCTTCGTTTCTGTGTGTTATCATGACCTTGTTGTTGGCCTGAATACAGAATAGGCATACGCCTGCGTCATCTATAGCAAAGCAACCTAGGCATCCACGCACTGTCAGACTATTTGAAAATATGTTGCAAAGTAAAACTTGAAACTGAAGTTTAAGATGGAACAAGAGTCCATGACTTTTATACTATTGCCACCCAACCAACTCACCATACTTCTTAAGGTCAGCATTTTCAGTTCAGACTGGAAGGCAGACGTGTGCATGTAAGTACTTCAGACAACATTGTGTAGGGCAATGGCTTGCAAAACACAGTTTTTCAGTATATACAGCAGTGGGAATGACCAAACTGAATTCTTGTTCTCTTAAAGCAACAGATTATTAGGTTTAGCCTAACTCATGACTTTTTTATTAAACTTTGCCTTGAAAAACAATTCCATTTTGCATTGCTTAGTATCTGTGAGCAAGAGATAGGTTACAGGTTGAATTTTCTTCCTAAAAGCCCAGAATAACATCAGCTTACTTGGCTGGTTTTTTGGCAGGAATTGTCCTGCCCAGGACTGTTAGTTAATTAGGAGAGCGGAGACATTGCAGATCCAAGGTTAGGTGCCAAAAATGCATGTTATTCAAGAATAAAACTGTCTAGGACTACGATTTGCTTTCAGTTCTTAAGTTTCCCAGAATGAGCTAGTAGGACTTGTGTGGAGACACCCACCCACATAAAGACCAGAGATGACTGAGACTTTAAATGTAAAACAAAGCTTGAATGGTATGCGCATGGGTCTTAGAAGATCAGACACACACATAGGTAGAAGTTGACTTTAACTCCTCTAGTCTGTGGCGTGGGTCCCTGCTTATCTGTCAGAAGAGTGCTTTCTGGGAGAAATAACTATTTGATGGGGTTCATGGCAGCCAGAATCTCCTTCAAAAGCATTTTATTCAGGCTTCTCCTTGGTATGTGCTGGAACTCATGCACAATTTTTATATCATCAGTGGATCAATGCTTGTGGATAATAGCTGCTTTGGGACCAGTGGGGTTAATAAACTCCTGTATACTAGCTTTCAATTGCTCTTAACTCCTATTACTTGGGATTCAGATGTCAGAGCCCTCCAGGTGATAAAGCTTCAATATTTTATTCACTGTACTACTCATGTCCCTTTCTACCTGTTTAAGTCACTTTATGTTTTCAGAAGAAAATCTATAAAGGTAGTGTCTTGTCAATACCTCCAAGAACCCTCTCTGCAGTAGAAGAGATGGGGGAAGTGAACTACATCGTACTTACTCCACATGTCTTTCCTGAATCAGGGTGATGGAAGAGCTCAGATTACACCAGTGTTTGAACAAAAATGCCTAACTCATCATCTGAAACCATTTCTCTCTTTGTGGATGTTCTTAGCCAGTTCCAAAGCTGCAAGTCTATGTGGAAACACATCCATGTTTATCATCACAGTCTGTTGATGTGCACAGCCCAGTGATTTAAAGGACATCTAAATTCTATTCCCCCTGTATGTTTTGCGATTTACAATTAGTATTTATTCATGTTTCGTCAACTTTAAAATCAGAGACTGGTATTTGACTGCCTGAATAGAGTCATAAATGGCCTAATGTAACAACAGCTTGAAACAGCTTGTATAAGGAAAAATGATTGTTTTCAATGTTTTTACTGACAAAACTTAGTTTTGGTTATTTATTCCACTGGAAAATATGCATATTCCATTCCAAAATGTTGACAGAGCACTAAGGCTTAAAAAGTATGTAGACATTATAAAACATAAGGTTTTTTACATGAGACAGAGCTGTGAGATTTCCATAGCCTTTTCTCTTCAGTCATTAAGGGGTTGACACAGCTGTTTCGGTCTGCAACAAAAGCTACCGATTACGGGGGAAGCCAAACATTTACCGTAATTTCTGTCAAATTATTTTCTGTGCACCTAGATGACTCCTCAACTGCAGAATTGCTGCCTTTCTGATAAGCACTGATTTTTCTGTTTGTTCCCTGTTTCTTATCAGTGAGTCTATGGCAAATTATTGGATCAAATAAAAATGTGAAGTGTTGCAGTGCTGCCACAACACAGATGGAGATGTAAAGTTTTAAAACTTTACAACCAAGGTTCAGACTTCTCCCCTCATGTCTGCTGCTTCTTATTTCCTCATTTGGAATTCTCTTTCTTACTCCTCAGAATAGCAGACCACTTAATTTAGGTTCTCCCTAAACATAATTCTCTCTAATCTTTCTATTCCTGAATTTCTTCTTATTTGGCCACCTGCTTTCTTCTGCAGTATTATCCATTGACTCACCTGCTCACTTTGATCTTTGTTATGCCTCCACATCAAGCAGCTTTTCCCCTGAGTTGAACAGGATTATTCACTGCAAGAAAAATGGAAATGCTTTCACCTGTTATTTGAACCATTTTGAGGCTTTGCATAACTGACCTCATTTAATGTTTTGTTTTATCAAACTCTCATTTTTCTTTTCAGGGTAATTTTCCTCTGAAATATTCAGGTAGGCCTAGCTAAATTATAAATGTCAACATGTGCTCTGGAAGGAACTGCCTATTTTGCTGAACCAATGTGTGGTCTCGGATAGGAAAGTTTCAGGTTGTATTCACAATTGCATCTGCTTTTTTGTAGAAAAGGGAGATTTTTTTTCTGACGTGTAACTGAGATGCATACAAATAACTTGTGTGTTTGTCAGAGGTGGGATTTAATGACGTTCAAAAATTTTCTGGAGATAGCAGAAGAAAAAATCACTTTGAATTAACTTTAAATCACTGTATATTTTGTTCTGATGTCATAGTGAAATGATGGTTAGAAACAACTCCATCTCTAAAAGTATGAATAATTTGCAGCATTCTTAAGATGCTAAGAATACAGTGTGTAAATAGAGCACTCCTGGATGCTTTCTCTGTTCTCATCATTGCTGCCCTGGATTTTTCCTCCATCTTCAGCTATCCATTGTCTAGTCAGCAGGCATTGTCAATCTGAGGTGCAGAGAGTGATTTTTCTTCTTTATCTCTCATCTCCTTCATGACAGAGGGTAAAATGCTTTTATGTGCAGGTGTGCACTGCATTCTCCCTGCTGATTTAGCAGTGTTTCCTCTCTCTCGAAAGAAATACAAGCTAAAAATCTGAATATATTTTAGCTCACTCTTCATACTCTGAAGTGATTGAGGTTAACACTACTGTAAAAAATGTTCACATGTAATAGAATATTTTAGAAATACTAAGTAGAGCTTGGTGCTGCATAGCTATTCAGATTCAATCCTGGGCCCTTATATTGGTCTTGAACAGAAGAAACTCAGAGGTTTTGTCACCTATGACTTCACTTGCTCTCTGACCACGTCTTCCCTCCTCAGCATTTCTTTCACGTATCCTCTTCTTAGCTGGTCATTTGATTTGGCAGCTGCCATTAAGGAGACTACATTTACACATCTGCATGTGGGCAGCTTTGATTTGTATTTCTAAGATAACCCTGCATCTACATGCATACAGAACTTGGAATATCCTAAGTGACAGTGTAATATCTGCATCTCTCAGTGTGTGAATAATTTCTGAAAGTCTGCTTGGTATTCACTGCTCTCAGGTAAGACGGTATTACCTGACTTTGCCTATAGAAGTGCAATGCAGTATCAGTGTGAAGGCAGGAAAATAGCAGAATGCATCATATTAGGTTAAACTCACCCTGCTGAGCCAGAAAATATGTAGAAGAAAGGGAAAGGGAAGGAAAAAGTAATCAGTCAAACAAGAATGGTGCTGGTGCTAAACAGAAAGCAGAGCTGGTTTAAAATGAGTGCTTTTGATAAAGTCTAAGGTCAGATAATGTCTTCCCACCACTCCCACTCTCTTCCTCCCTCCCCCACTCCCACCCCCCTCCGCCCTTGTTTTCTATCCCGCTCCTGTTTTTGTTCTTCACCTCTTTGCTTTTTCACTTGCTTTCTACCTTCCCTGGCTGAAAATTATGTTTCTACCCTGCTGGACTGTAATTATTGCTGGCAAGTATCACAGTGTGCTGTAATCATTGTGCTTGCAGAAAAGGTCTGTTTTGGCTCAGTGATTTCCCAGCACATTTTCCTAGGAAGAATTAGGACACAGCTCAGGTTTTTTTTTCCTGGAAGTTAATCCTGTTCCCATTAAGGTACTTCAGTAAAATCTGCAATGAGGTAGAGGGAAGACCTTTCCAGTTTTGTGGAGAGGGTTTGTCTTTTCCTGCTTTTAATAGCAAACCTCATGCATTTCACTCAGGCAGGTTTTGTGGAGGCAAATGAGAGCTAGTCTTATGACACAAGGGTTTGACTGGTGGGTCCCAACCAGCTCTGCATGAGAGGAATCCAGCAGAGTTGATGGTCCTTGCCCAGCTGCCCACAGAACTGGAAGTGGCTGCTACCTACTGTACTTTGCAAGTAGATCACTACGGGCGTATCAAAAAAATCCAGACATTAGACTTACCTTTAGCAAGAATCTGGCTGCCCATCAACACTGGTTTTGCAGCCTGTAGGTGCAATCTTCATTGGTGACTTAAAGGCATTTTTGCTTGTCTGTTTCAGGTGTGTTTTCATCTGAAGATTTAAGGTGCAGTACAGTTTTGTATTTGTAAGTTTCTACTGTATTTGTAAGGAAGAGAAGAAAAATACATTAAAAAAGAAAGCTTACTGTTGGAAGTCACAGTTGTTCACTGAGATGCCTCAGGCAATTACCTGAAAAAGTCATTTCAAGCCAATAAATAGTGTGAACACTGAGGAAAGAAAGGAGGAAATCAAAAAAAGACCAACCCCAAAATACCCAAGGTGGTGGCCAAGGAACAGAAAAAAATGTTCTTTGAAAATAATTGAGTTTAGCATCAACAATTGGAACTACCAGCTACATGGAAGTGATAATGTGGCCCAAATCCCTGGGAGAAATAGAGAACTTGATTTTTGGATTTGTTTCTTCTTTGAACATAAAGTGTTCTTCAGCTCAAAAGAAAAAGCTGAGTAGAGTAGATGGTAGTTTTTCTCTCTAATATAATTTCATCCTGCTCGGAAAAATTGAAAACCATTTTATAGATACAGTTTGAATCAGATCAACATAAAGAAAATTTCTCAGTTTAAACTAATGTTCCCTTTTCACAGAAATGCAAAAGAATGTCTAGTGATAGTCTCACTAACACTGCAACTCTTACTCCTTGTTTTTTTTGGACAGAGTAAGCAAGTTGTAAGCATGTATTACTTTTTAACCGCAACTTCTTGGGGACTACTTTTTTATAACTAAATGTCCTACATTTCATATACACACCTTACTAGGTTTGTTTTCCTTTTATTTTGCACAAAACTTGTTCAGAGGCTAGGAGTCAATAACAGGCTTAAATGGGACTACAGCAAGTCTTTCTAAAAGTTAATGGCTCTTAGGCAGCTCTCTTCTTTTAAAGAAGAAAGGCTTTCTTTTTTTGTTAGGAATGAGGTATTAAGTGGGTTTCTAAGTCTCTGTTATTTTTGCATCTCAGTGGCAGACATTCATCCAGCTAGAGGTAGCTGAGAATAGAGTTTACTGACCCAGATATTTTCCTTTAGCACAGCACTTTAATATACATCAGTGTAGTAGCATCTGTAGCCCATTCTAACAGGGCTCTAGTCAACGTCCTGTTTTAACAGCACTGATGTGTTTTTTCTCAGTTCTCTGTGGTGATTTACCCACCAGAGTACCTGTAAATGGCAACTAGCAAGATGTCAAATACATTAACAACTCTTGAAACTAGATGAGTATATTGCAAATGTAAAAGTCTTACTTATTACACTGGGGGAAAAGAAATCACCAGAACAGGTCTACAATATGGCAGACAGGTTTTCTGAGACCTAGAGATATTGAACATTTCTAAGTGTAAAATCTGCATAAATACTTTAGCATGTGTCCCTGTTTTCTCATGCTTCTGACTACAAAAATGAAAGGGTGCTGGAAAAACTAGAAAGACTGTATAAGTAAAGAAGTAAATCCACATTTTAGGAACAATTTCTGTCTCCTTGTAACTGTACTCATAAAATGCAGAAACAAAACTCATGCTTTCTTTCTGGAAAGGTCAAGACAGTATCTAGCACAAGACATTAGGATCTAATCCAACAACAAATCATATGATTTTATGCCTCAGTGTTTTACAACCCTTATTTACTTTCTCTTTTTTATCCACATTTAAATGTGACAAGAAAAAAACAAATGGGTAGCATTTGGGGATGCATTTCCAATAGAAGTTTTGAGAAAATGCAAGGAGTGTGTGCAGCCCTTTTCATTAGTGAATCATTCAAGCACGACATTAGCCTAACATAAAGCTGCACTGGATAAGCAATACAGGTCTGCTCAAGATGCTCAGGCTTCCTCAGAGGCTGCTAGTCTGGGACTCAAAATATAGCAGCAATATTCCCCCAGACCTGCTGCCTTGTGTGTGGTTTAGCAAGAGTTAGTGAAGGAAAACAAAAGCTGCAGTTATGTTGTTTGGTAATGGTCTGGCTTTGCTAGGTAAAGTAGAAATGGTGATGATACAGGTGTTTCAGCAGCCAGCATGCTGCAGCTTCAAGCCTCATCTTCCAAAACCCATTCTGCAGAACCATGAGGGCTGAAATACTTTCATTTAGCCTTTTAAAAGCAAATGTCACTATACTCAAACACCTCTGGCATCCAATAGTGAAAGCAACGAATACAACTGCAAAGATACAAGGCAAACAAGTTATACCTTCAGTTATACCTGAAGAATGCTGCGAATCAGGACTAAGATTTTATCAACAGCGATGAAGATTTTATCAACAGTATGACAACATTTGTTCCTTGTTTAATTACAGTACAGTCCTATTTTAAACCCTCCACTTTGTGAATTAACAAGAACATATGTTAAGTCTTAATGCAAAGAAGAAACAATTGATCTTCCCAGAATCATTGGAAACCATGACAGGGTGAAGACCTGTCTGTAAGGTCCAGGTTAATGAAAAGCTGTTTCACCAGGTTGGGAGGCAACAGTTCAAGGGATGACTAGCTGTGAAAAGTTTTTCAAAAAACCCGGCACGAGTAAGAGTAGTAGTGTGCTGCAGGTTGTCCAAAATCATCTTCAGGACCTGTGACAGAATAATGTTGCAGGAGAAGAGTCAGAAATCACTCAGACAGATCTGGTCTGGTAGTTAGTGTATTGATTCTAATCAGTAAATTTAGATATGTAAAATATTATTTAATAAGTACAGATGGATTGGCGGTCAATACTGGACCAAAGTTCAGATACCTCAAACAGGAGGAGTGCATCCGTCACAGAGAGAAAGCAGCTATGGATAGTTACAGTTAACTTAAACTATAAGGAGAGACTGAACGTATCTGTTTACCATCCTAAGAGATTTTGTGCGTTCAGAATGACCAAAAGTCCACAGTGTCACCTGAGCCTTTGAGAAATCAAACTTGCAGCATTTTTAAAAGAAGTAACATGATAAGTTGCCTTGGTTCTGTCTAAAACTCTAGTTCAGTCTTGACCATGTTCCCCAAAATGACAATAATTCTGGTATGAGTCTGAGCACTCTTGCCATTTCCATCTTTTTTCCTAATTATTTACCTTCTTTTTCTTTATTTTACTACATGAATTACACTAGACCTCTTAAAAATAATAATAAAGTAGTGGTTAAAGTGGAAAGACAGCTTTTTTATTCTAATATAAATTACATAGTTCTATTTTCTTGTTAATACAGCAGCAATTTGTTCTGCTGAAGTAGGTTTAATTTTCTGAGGCGTGCAGGGAAGAGGGCTGAAAGAGAAGTTGGAAATTTAGGGTTATATGTGGTCCAATACCTGCAAAGTGCTTCCCTTAGTTTTCTTGTGGTGATAAGCTGTTCAGTGCTTGCAATTTATATGATGCCTTCTAATTAAGCTGGAGTTCACTTAGCATGAGTTTTGTTTGAGATGTACTTTGCTCTTCTGCTGAACTCCTGTTGTTCAATATTTTCAGTCCCCAATGCACAGACAGCTTCACCTTTGGCCTTAAAGAAGGAGAAGGTCATTATGCTCTGTGGTGGTGCCACCAAGAGCCATGGTGCCACCAAAAGCAGTGATGCAAACAAGACATTCCCTGCTTGCCAGGCTGTCATGCTTCCCTTCAGTGCTATGGAGGTGCCTGTTCCTGCAAAAGTTGTGTAGGAAATCACAAAGCATTGTGAGGATGTTATGGTCAGATTGTTACGTGGCAACACTGTCTGCACCAGCTTATTGTCAGCACCTGCCAGAGCTGCCCATGAGAAGAAAGAGCTTCCTCTTTCCCACTGGGTAAGGGAGGAAGGCTTTCTCTTCCTTCTGCCTTCTGACCCGCCTGCCTGGCTGCTAACCTCTGTGGCACATTTTTTCATCTGTGGCATAGGAAGCACATCATGAGCATGTACATTAGAGGGGCTGATCTCGTCAGCTCACAATTTTATTGTGTTTTGAGATGAGACATACATGCAAATGTGTCTTTCTACCCACATTATTTGTGCTCTGCAGGTCAGAGGAGCAGACTGCCTGCACTGCAGGGAAAGTTTTGTTGCCAGTCATTGAGGAGATAAGAAAAACTTTAGGAAAAGCATCAGGAGACATTTCTTTACAGAGAGGGTGGTCAAACCCTGGAACAGGCTTCCAAGAGAGGTGGTCAATGCCCCAAGCCTGTCCGTCTTCAAGAGGCATTTGGACAATGGCCTTAATAAAATGCTTTAACTTTTGGTCAGTCCTGAAGTGGTCCGGCAGTTGGACTAGGTGATCATTGTATGTCCCTTCTAACTGGAACTATTCTATTCTATATACTATTCTATTCTATTCTATTCTATTCTATTCTATTCTATTCTATTCTATTATGTTCTATTCCATTCCATTCTATTCTATTCCACTCCATTCCATTCCATTGCATTCTGTTCTACTCTAAAAGTTGTGGTGTGCGGGTAGACATTAAGTGGTTTGCCAAAAACATCTGTAAATTCCAGGGGGACACAGAAAATAGATCATTAGAGTATCATTTGCAGTATTTATGCTTTGTCTCAGGAACACTTTGAAGGGTCAAACTGAGACGAATTTGAAAACAATATCCTTTAACTGGGGAGGACACCTAACATATGTGCTTTCTCACATTAATTGTTTTAGGCATCATCTAAATCAGTTGGCTAATTGAGCTAAGCCAGCTTCCTATTACTTCATCCAGTTTGCTTTTTCAGTCTCTAACAATGCTGTACTACTGTCAGTGATGCCAGTCTGCTACCTCCCTTTGAACCCCCTAGAGCTCTAGAGTCAAGCGAAGGTAGAATAGGTGCTGCAGCAGGGCTACTGGATTTCTTGGGATACCCTCTGCAGGGCTATTTCAGCTGGCAAAATGATGCTTGTCACCAATGTGTTGTCTTAGCCTTGACCACTTTATATATCTCCTTTCCCCACCACGGTACACTGTTCTTTGTGCCCTGATGTTTGCTGACCTCTATCCCAGATGGTGCTGCCGTTCAGTACTGCTGTATGAGTAAGAATCTACAGATGCAGGGACAACATACGCTGCTGAATATGAATGTAAAATATGTTTACACAATTCCTAGTTAAAGGTAGCACTTACTGAATAAAAAAGATTGAAGCAGTCGGTACTGGCAAAAGGAAAAAAGATAAACATATAACAGGTATTCATATAAAAATGATGATATAGGTTACATCAGTAAAGGAAAGGCACTAATAAAAAGCTGCAGTCTCAGTTGCTTCACAAGAAGCAGAGGCCAAGAGTAGCTATTGCCATGGCAACAAAAGGAGCCAGGGGATTTACGCTTCTATATGTTTCAGTGCAGTCTTAACCAAGAGTGAAACTGGCTTGAAAGAACAGCAGCATTGTATTCATTCTTACTCTTTACGAATTGTGTATCTCACCTCACTGCCTCAAAGCTTTTAGCTTACAGTGGTAGGGCCCTGTCCACACATGACTAAAGATGTTTCTGGACATGTTAGAAGCCTAACTCAAGATTATTTCTCTAACTTCTGCTGTATAAAATCATGAGGTTGAATAGATTGCTAATTTTGGTCGAATATATTTATTCAATGCTGTATGCCAAAAATTAGGTCCACAACCTGTAACACACCTAATTCCTCCTAGTAATTTATTGGGAACACTAAATATAATGTTACCATAACACAAGAACATTTCCTTCATCTCAAATTTCACTCTGTAAGTATCACTGAAGACTTTTCTTCCATATGCTTATTAATACAATTTCTATCTTTAGTAAGTTTTGTCTCACAAAAAATATTGTGTGTTAATCCTGGCTAATAAGTTTCTAACAAAATGTATAAAGTAACATCATCTTATAGCCATCAGGACATTCTGAGATCCAAATGATGCTGCCCTGATTTAATTTCTTTTTAACAAAATCAACCTGGTTTCAATAACGGTATTGTCTTTTAACATTTCAGATCACAGTATTTCGCATGGGATCAGAAGGACACCAGGATATTGATTTAGCTATTCTGACAGCGCTACTGAAAGGTAATGGAGTTTCACTCCACAGTAAGTCTGTATCAATCCAAATGGATTAACTCTGTGTCTCTGCTGTGTTGAAACCTGCATTTATTGTCAATATCTGCTGTATCGAGATGGCAAATTTATGCTGTGAAATTGAAGTATACTTTTTGCTCTAACTGCTGTATACAAATCCAGCTCTTTCTTTAATGTTTAAATAGCTGCTGCTTTTCCGTTCTGAATTTTTTTTTTCCACCCACAATCACTAATGCATCACAAAATACATCAGTGGTGACCCCTCACCAGTTATTTGAGAAGATCAGTACTCACAAGAGGACAGCCAAAGAAATTCTTAGACTTAGGTTACCTTGGTGGCTAGTAGAGCGTCTGGAACAAGGTTATCTCCCCTTAGATAAAACTGGTGCTATAGTCAAAATAAAGTGTTCTCTGTAGTCATCCTAGGAAAGTCTGGGAACTGTATGGGATTCCTTCCAGCCTCCGCTGGTAGAGCTAAGAACTCAGCTGTTGGGGTTGTAGGGGTTCTAATCTTAAGTTTCACAGGACGCTAAATCTTTCTAAGCCATTACATGTTACACTTATGGTCTTAGAAGATTGTCTTACAGTAAATCTTCTGTTGCTGCACTTCATTAGAAACCCTGGCCTTGCAGACACTTAGACTATCTAGCTTGGCTCCCTTCAAAATACTTTATCAAGTAATTTAGTATCTGCTTGCAAAGAGTGAAACTGGTGAGATTTTATAGGCTCCGAAGCACATGTACTTACCCAGTGAAGAATTACTTACCTAAGCAAGGGCTGGGAGGTTCTAGCCTCCATTTATATAGTATTTCCCAAAATGGTATTTTCACAAATTGCATGTATCAATCACCGTGGTCATCTCATTGCTGCCTGGACTGTTTTGTGCTGTGTGATACAGACCATGCTGATTTTAAAAACAGAGAGTAAGACACACCAAACAATTTTGAAGAGCAATCTGAGAAACATTAGGTAATGGAACTCCAAAGGTGACTGGGGAAAGTTATGCTTCATGAGACTCCTTAGCAGCTGTCATCACATTATTGCCACCCCCACTCCTGAATAAGAGCTTTCATAATGCCACATGGCAGACCTGAATTTGAGTCATAACAAAAAATTTAATAGATTTACTGGGTATTCAGAAGGTAATGGGAATTATTCTTGCTTGTTCCAGGGCTCAGTTTTCTTCTCAGTTTCTTCCTGTGCAGGTTCACAAAAGCTGTATGAAGAGAAAAGGGAGAAGACCTGAGTAACTTTCACCTAACCAAGCAGAACAGTGTTTTATCTTTTATACAATTGTTAATCCCATTTCAAAAAGGTTGCTTCAAACATTTAAAACAAAAATCTGAACAGGAGGAGTAAACAAGCACTGGTAACTTCAGAAGTATGACTGCAAGCTGATAGCTACCAACCATGAGCTGGAATTATTTCACTCCAGTAGCTTTTGTTTCTTTAAACTTCTGTACTATTGGTTTCTCCACTTCTTTTGCTTATTTTGATCAAGACACCAGTTGTTTGTCCTGCAGGTGACATGACTATTTTGCTGCTACCCTGAGGTAACAAGTTTTAGCCATCCGCATAATTAATCTCAAGGCATTTTGGACATCTTCACACAGGGACAATATAAATCAAGGTGAACAAAGGAGAAAGAAATTAACTCAGAGGAAGAAACAAGAATTGTATCCATAACCAAATTCATTAGGAAATATTTTAATTGCAGATTTAATTTTTATCTTAAATGTAACTACATCCTTCATCATCCTTGGTGTAAAGCATTGATGCCATGAAAAGCTGGAGCTGAAGACTCAATAGTCAAGAGGGCTATTAAGCAGGTATTCTTTATTGCGGCACCGGGCACATGGGGGATCTCTCCTCCAAACGTACGCGCCAAACACCCTGTCATTTCAGGTTAAATACAATCACAGTATACATATTCATTATATTTCCAAGAAATATTTAGCATATTCATGACTTTTCCAAGAACAAATTAGCATATGTTAATATCTTTCACGCATGTCTGTTAGTGTCCTCGGGTGGTCTTTGGGGGTCTCAAGATGAAGGCTTATACTCCTCATCACAGTATCCACTGGTTGACCTTTGTTTCTGCGCAGACTCAGTTCTAAGATTACGTATGCCGTGTCCTTCCAGGTTGTTTTGCTCTGGTCTTGTTGCCCTCTTGGTGCCTCTTTGTCTCTGTAGCTTGGTGCATCTGCCCTCCCAAGGCTGAGCTGTCTGGGGTAGAATTATTTAGGAGCCTCTCTATCTTAGAGCTTTCCTGCCTTCTCAAAACAGCAAGTCGAGTTTGTCTAAGTAGTGT
>Ga0065711_1001932_pt1 | contig 38099 bp, 29 predicted proteins | sample Hoacrofraction12_FD_59098 | JGI IMG/M metagenome (GOLD analysis project Ga0065711, IMG submission 59098) | Hoatzin crop microbial communities from Cojedes, Venezuela - Epithelial fraction 12 v2 (version 2) | ecosystem: Host-associated > Birds > Digestive system > Esophagus > Crop | place...
GGCAGCCTGTTCCAGTGCTCCGTCACCCTCAGAGGGAAGAAGTTCCTCCTCATGTTCAGACGGAACTTCCTGTGTCTCAGTTTGTGCCCATTGCCCCTTGTCCTGTCACTAGGCACCACTGAAAAGAGCTTGGCCCCATCCTCCTGACACCCACCCTTCAGATATTTGTAGGCATAATACATTCTAGATGGGGTTCTGCCAGCACTATAATAGAAATTTCTTTCCTCTGAAGTGAGTACTCTTTATGTCAGTGGATTTGTTTACTGGAGTACTCTTTATGATACAGGTCAGAGAATTTCGTCCACCACCAATAGCAAAGCTTATGGATAGCTCTACTAAGAATCTAGCTTGTATTTTTATTCTTGCAGGACAGGATTTAGTCTTGTTGTTACTTCTGATCTGCAGAATTGCTCCCCTTTGACTACTTCATCATGACATTTTGGGTTTTTTTTCAGTTGGCAATTAAAAATTCTTTAACTTGTAGCTCTGACTTGTTCTTTGTGATAAAATGCAAAAGGTTAAATCACTTCTTTGATGTCAGGGCTTAGCTGTGCCTTTGATCTGTAAATAGGGGCAGTAAAACTGAAAGAGGCTCACCTGTGTTTGTGAGTAATTACTGTACATGAAAATGAATTCAAGTCTGAAATTTACATTGCTGTATTAGCATATCAAAGGCTTTCAGAGCAGGATATTATTTGACTAGAAGTTAACTACTGGAGATGAGCCTGAAGGATGCCAGTACAGTCGTATTGCAAATGTAAGCTAAAAGAATTCATAACTAGCAGTCTCCCCAAAATGTACAATAAAAAGAGAATGCTTTGGGTTGAAAATACAAATGCCAGAATTATTCTTATGTTGGTTTTTATGGCACTGGAATACAAAAAGTTAATAGTTGGGATCTTGAAATACAGCCAATACAAAATCACATTTACAGGACATTGGATTAAATTCAGAATATATATATTCAAACTCAAAATGTATGTACACAAGATATATGAATATAATGACTCTTATTAGGCTACATTAATTATTTTTTCAGAATAGGTCAACAGAAAATAGGGAATGATGGAGCTACCTCTCAGTATCTGATGTTTTAATGGAAGTTAAGATGGTCAGTGTTTTGTTACCTGTTTCTAATTAGGGTCCATCTTCATAGAATCATAGAAACATAGAATCATAGAATCATAGAATCATAAAATCATAGAATCAACCTGGTCTTGAACACCTCCAGGGAGGGGACATCCACAAATTCTCCAGGCAACCTGTGCCAGTGCCTCACAACCCTCAAAGTAAAAAATTTCTGTCTTATATCTAGTCTAAATCTACCCTCTTTCAGATTAAAGCCATTACCCCTTCTCCTATCACTACATGCCCTTGTAAGAAGTCCCTCTCCATCTTTCTTGTAGGCCCCCTTCAGGTACTGGAAGGCTGTTATAAAATCACCCCAGCGCCTTCTCTTCTCCAGGCTGAACAGCCCCAACTCTCTCAACATTTTCTCACAGGAGAGGTGTTCCATCCCTATGATAATTTTTGTGCCCTCCTCTGAACCCACTCCAACAGGACCATGTCTTTCCTGTGCTGAGGGCTCCAGAGCTGTATACAGGGCTCCAGGAAGTTCTCACCAGAGCAGCATAACATAATCTTGATCAACGTATCGTAATCTTGTAGAATTTCTTTCTTGCTGCAGATGATTATTATGGCTTTAGAATGTCAAGAAGAATAGAAATTTTACTGACCCAGTGTTCTGTAACTGTGTGTGATTAAAAAAACTTGTAAGCAGATAAGATATATGGTTCAAAGCATCTTGAGCTGCAGAGGGAACAGAATTTATCTTGCCAGTGCCAGGATTAGAACTCAAATGGATTGAAGTGGTGATGATGGCATGAGTGAGTCCTCTGTGTGAGAAGAAATGTCATGTATTTTTGTAGGGTAATGGAATGATGGTCCTTGCCTGAGTCACTAAGCTGGAAGTAGCGTTGATCGCCAGGCAGAGCTTTCCTTCTAGTGTTTACTGTTGGGTGTTGTCAGTTCAGTGTATAGAGGATTGTGAAATTGAGCACTGAACTCTACCTGACTCCTGTATATAAGGAACTAAGGTCTCCACTTCAGATTAAAAATTCCATTTTAAGAACTGAGTGTCTAAAATCCAGTGCAGCAATGCTGACTCTCATGGTACCTGAACGAGTCTCTTGGAAAATCTGAACTTAAGCTGGCACTGCGAGCTATGAAAGTGAATGCTATGGATTCATGAAAATAAATGTTGCCAGTGACTGAAAGTACAATTGTTTTCTAAGTCCATGCCTTGAACAGGGAGAAGAAACCTTAAAAAATAATGAATAAAATCAGCTTGTCATGGAAGAGGCTCTACTCCTCTCTGCAACATGGCTTGTTACCTTTTGAAAATAAATGACCCCCCACTATTGAACACTGTGGAGAGGCAGTAATGGACATATCTCATTCTGCTGGGGATCATGACAAAATATTCGACTAAATCACAATTTCTAAAAAATAAAAAAAAATTAAATAAAAAAGCTAAATCAAATGTGCAATGTTTCAAAACTCTGTAAATCTGCCTAACATATAAAAATTAAAATAAAAAAAAGAGAAGATCCTGATTCATTACTTGAATTGTAGACCATTTTCTTCGTCCTCTGTGAGTAATGACTTCTTGTGCAGGTTATTTGCAGTTCTTTATAAGTCTATAAATTAGATGCTTCAAGTTCTTTTTATCAGCTGTCCTGAGAGATTTTACTATGAAGACTCAGAAAAAAAAAAAAAAGTGAAACCTTCTTCTGTAAGAATAACCAATTTTTCACTTAGACAAACTTTAACTCCTGTATATATTTTCCAAACGCTTGGTGAATACAATTATGTGTCTCAGTTAGATAAAGCCTTGAGTGGTAATATATGGAAAGTGTACGTGAAAACTCTATCCAAACATAATAATCAGAACCTGCTTACCTGCTGTATATAATAAAGTGTCTTTCAGGGAAAGGGACTGATTGCGCGGTTTTGGCTCAGACACGTTTCAGCCTAGTAAAACACGTATAATTAGTCTTCAGTTGATCTTCAGTAGGTTTTAATTCTCTACTTTGCTACCCCAATTTTATGCTCTTATTTCTTTACTAATGTCAACATACTAAGGAAGCATTAAGAGGGAAGGAGTAATTGACTAGAAGAATTTAAAATTAGAGAAAGTGGCTTTACAAAAGGGACACACACTATATATGGACCCAACAAAAGTTACAAGAATGGTCAACCCCACATTAAAGTAGATGATTCTGCCACTTCAGAGGTTGATTAGTTGAGATGCTGGGACTTATTACACAAGACATCAAACTATATTTCCTTCCCTAGAACCAGAACAACGTGGATCTACGACAAATGGAATAACAAGTCTTTTGCCTATTTATTTTTGCTTTTATTACAGGAGTGTTCATTAATAATACAGAAGTCTAAAATGACACGGCTATGATGATGTGCTAGATTATCCCCCATTGGATGCATCATTGTAATTATCCTGACGCTTAACAAAATTCAGTTGCAAGGTGAAATACATGAGATTAAACCTCTTTAACTCAGCAGTGGAGTAGTTCATGAGAGCACATGCAGTAAGTAACAGAAGCTCAGATGTCAAGTGTAAACTTAATAAAACACCATTTCTCAATCATTTTCTCTGTATCTTTATGCCTTTATTTTAAAATACACAAGAGTTTTTTCCTTCTTTCCTTACACAACACTTCCTATCTCACATCAGTAAAATAACCTAACCTCATTAAATACAGACAAGCCAATGTTTCAGCATTGGTTCATGGGATTATATCATAAAATATTTCCAGAGTCTTATAATTAAGACTTTTTTCCTGCATTTTATATCTCGTAGTTACTGTCAAAATTAGTATTTAAAGCAGATAATGTAACTGGAACACATATGAAAGATATGAAGGAGTACCTCGAATCTTTTAAGGCATTTCACATATATTCACTCCTACAACTGTTTACTAGGACGGATAACGGACCTGGTTGCACCATCCTTGGCTAGACCATTCCAAGTAGATGTGTAATTTGGGCCAGGATTTTGAGTGACTGAGCTCTGATACTCTACTTCTTAGTTGCAAGGATGTTATTAGCTCACACACAGCTTCACTTTGATCAAATGTAAAAGTATTTTGGTTTTGAGACTGTCCTTTCACGCCTTGACGTACATTTCTGAGCCATGTTTCTGAAACTTTCTGTTAACATTCTTCATAGAATGACAGCGTTTTGAAAAAGGAATAAAATCTCTTTCTTTTTGTCTGCTTTCACCTTTTACATGTAAATCTTTCTTATCTGACTGCTGTTGCCGAATGATCTACTTTAGTAGGAATGGATCATCTCCCTCAATTTGTCCCTTCAACATTTGCTCCCTTAAGTTTCCAGTATAGGGTATGTTCTTGTCATCATCACCATAGTCTACTATGTCTTTTGTTTTTGCCTTTAAAGACTTTAATTATTTACATCAGCCCCGCCTGTTGTTTTTTCATATCAGACCCAAATGTTTTATATACAAGCTTTCTTTCTCATATAATCTAGTAGACTGTATGTCCTGGTAGTACCTCTGATCTTCTTTCTGTCTAAAGAGGTATGGGGAAGAACATTTAGTTAAAGTAAGTAAAACCATATTCTTGTCTTTCAGCTAATCCTTTCTTCCTATTTACTTCTCTTCAGCTTCTATCAAATGCTACAGTTCCAAAAGCTACAGTTAGAATTCCAAAGTTTCTTCAGTTGAAATCTATTGTACAATTATTTTTATTGTCCAGTTAGAATGAGATGAAGATCCAGATTTCCAGTTTGCGAAAAAAAATATATACCTGGTTTAGTTTCAGTTTCAGTCTGGATTGGAATAGCTTTTAAATTTCTGGTGAATTAGAAACTTGCTGGATCCTGCAGCTCTCCAGGAAAATCGTTTTTTTCATCACAAATTTCAGAGCTTGAGCAGTTGACAAGAAGATCAGTGTTAAAGCATTTCAAGGTCTTTAAGTGCTGGAGAAGAGATGCCAGGAAAGTAGAAAGAACTTCCTCCACACCCTGTTTTGAACTCAGTGAGTCTGTCAAAACCTAGACATGTCAAATGAAACGAAATGTTTCAGGTTCAGCAAATGGGCATATTTTTTAAAGATTATTTAATTGATAAATATCTGGAAAGATTTACTCCTTCATCTCAATGACATTTTCTAGTATTTTTATTTTTTTGCATGTTTTGTCATCATTTGACATGTGTCTTGATTTTTATATTCCAGAATGATGTTAGATAATGAGTATCTATTGTGAATACTGAGGAAATAAAGGATTTAAATATGTTGTTAGTATTATGAGAGATCAATAAGTACATGTAATTGTTGCAAACTTATTAAAATGGCAGCTCATATGTGATTGACTAAATACTTTGAAACATTTATGTACAAATTCAATGATAACTCGGTGTGGGGAAGCAATCTTCATGATTAAGATACTTGCAGTAAGCGAAAAAGCCTGAATAGCAATGGCAATGGATAACACATATCAGATAAGAGATCTTACTGGGGATTGGCACTGATGCTTGAAAAATAAATTATCTGTAAAATGCAGTGCTAGTGGAAACATTTGTGCAATTTTACTTGCAGCAAAACACTATGTGTAGGAAAACAGCATGAGGTGGGTTTTTTTAACTTGTTTAAGTAAAGATTATTGGGTATTTTTTTCATTTATAAGAGCTCTGTTTTGCATATGTATATATTACTTACTAAATAAACTCCAAATTTGTTATGAAAATGAGATGATGCTGCTAGATTTAGCACCATGTATCATCTAGTTTTATAAACAGAGCACCTTTAAAATATACATGCAGCCAGAAAAATGATATAAACTCCTTCAGTTATTTTCATCACTTGTGACCTGTAGATTATTATTTCTACCAACATAATTAATATTGAATCTCTAGCATCAATTTTAGTGCTAGTATCAACTTTATGCTAAAATCCTACTTAGTTACTTTTAGTTACACTGATTTTGTACTAAGCTATGGCAGGGATTTCAGTAGGTGATTTGGAGTTAAGACTTGCAATTGTGTTAAGCCCGGGAGTGAACTCTGTTAAACTCATAAAGATGTTTATAATCTCGAACTTTTAATCATGCCTAAAAATACCAAAAAGTGCACTAAATTTTGTTATAAATCCCAAGACATGATTATTGTAAAAAGACTACTGAACATCAGCTGTCGCTTACAGCTATGTATTTAAAGGGCTATATATTTAAAAGGGATCTCAGTTTACTTAGCACACAAGCCAAGCAGACGGATACATCTGCTGATCTACTCAAATACAGGTATTTTCATGGAATTAGCTTTTGGAGAGCATTTTGTTTGCTACCTACACAGATTTTTTAATATGGTCTCATTCCATGCTAACTTAAAGTTGTGGAGGAACCAGGAGAGACAGGATTCCAGGGAATCTGAGAGGGCATTCTCCATGCTCAGGTAGAAACCTTCCAGAATGTACCCACTTTCTCCTACTTCTGAGACGATTCCATATCAGAGGCTAGTTAGAAGAAGTCCAAACTCTATAAACAAGGAAATCTGACTAAATCTCACGGCTGTTGGGTCCCTCACCTTTCCTTATACTATCTTCTTGATCACCTGGGCAGTGGAGAGGAGCTCCAAGCAAGAATTTCCTGGACTAGCTTTTCCCCTGTCTTTCTACCTCAAGTTTGCCCTTTCCTAACTGCAAAGGCAGCTTTACCTCAGCCGCTCATTCTTAGGACAGCAAAAGTGCCTTTATCCACCTTTCGAAGAAGCCTGGAGCTAATAGTGGCCTTTGGAAAATATTTGTGGAAACAGCAGACGTTCACATTGAGGCAGATGTGTTCATGACAGTGGCAAAGTTTTTTCTTGTAAAAAGAATTTAACAACAAGGAAGTGCCTTCAGTTTTTGCAGACTGCTGAAACAGTTGACCGATGATTCAGAACTCAGCATCACTTGGATTGTTTTCCTCATAATAAGAATCCTTTTATTTGCACCTCTTTTAGTAAGGCTACTGTGGTACTGACATAATATTCTTTCTAAACAGGAGAGGCAATATTTGAAGGAGTTAACTAGAAAAGCAAGTTAATACTAATTTGTGAGGGCAAAGATGTGCTTATCAAAATACTTGCAGGCCCCAAACTCTAGATCTTCAGGCTTATCAGGCTTTTTCATGTACAAACATATCTGCAGCATCTTTAATTTCAGCCTGTAATCTATTCACTTGGAAAAACTAATGCTAAAGCGCGGTATGCTTTGAAAATATTACTCTGTAAAAATAGCATTGAGAAAGTCCATAGTCAATAATTTGCACATCAAACACATTCAGTTTTCAAGTAAAAGATGCTTGTTAGTTTTCCAAATAGCAGCTCTGCATATACCACCAGAGATCCCAAGAACTAAGATTTTTTTGTCACTAATCATCCCCAGAGTTCTGCAGGTAGGATTTTTAATCATTTATGTGTAGGATTGTTATGCCTCAATACAGCTGTAGGCTTACTACCTAGATTGACCCACAGACTAGTCCTTAGTCACTGAAAGCACTTCCAGAGCTGTGGACTTATTTTAGCAAGGGGTGAAGCATCCTTCGGAAATGCCTTGGCCTTGCTACTGGCTTTTGGAAAAGCTTAGCTCATGGTCTTAGCCTTAGTGTTGAACTCTTAAACAGCTAAAGTTAGGTGAAATTTCAGTCTCGGATGATTTATATGTTCTGAGCCCTTCATATGAATATAAAGAACATCTTCCTAACGAATCGGAAGATACTGGTTTTGTACAGGCAGATTGCAGAGAAGAATCTACTGAAGGGAAAAAGGTTGATTCATTATCCATGTTTACTCACATAGAGGCCTCACTGCAAAGAGAGCCTCTTGCTGTTCTCTCTTACACGGTGTTTCATCTGTGAGAGTAAAGCTAGATCTACTAATAATAAACCACCAGGCTTCCTCTAGATTGCCAAATGCTGTTACATAAAATATTTAGCAAAATTCAACAAAATATTAGTAAGAATACTTTAGATTTGTTAGTGCTAGAGAGGACGTTCTACAAAACATAGAGCCATTATAGATTTAATTGCTATGCATGGATATCTTACTGAGTCTAATTATATCTGTTCAAGAAAAACCCATGTAATCTAAAACATCTGTCAAAGCACACCAACTGATTTTGTCTGTCCAAAACCAGCATTAATGCCTCACAGTTTTTATGGGGCAATAGTTTTGTTTTCTAAAGTATTGGGTTTTTTCCTCCCTTTCTTATGGTTTTCAATAAGCAGAGATATGGTTGTTTCACAATGAAATAAACATTTACATCTGATGCTGTGTTCCTCAGGTAATATATTTGATTTCATTAATTTATTTCAGTATTCAGTTAAACATTTGTGCATATCTTTAACGAGAAATGCTAAGTAAGCCAGTCAAAATTTTAATCCTTCACATCCTTTTTTCATGGGTTAGGTCAGGACAGACTAAGTACATGCATTAATTACTGAGCAATAACAGGATCCATGTGAAGAAATTTTTGAGTATTTATTGCTTCAGCGACAGACTGATTACTAATGTGTAGAACAACACACAGCTGCAGAAACTTGGTTATCTCTAATTCCTGTTTCCTGGTTTGCTGAAGTGGTGGTTGTCAGAGGTCAGGAGGAGAATGATACTGAGCTTGTCAGCTCATGATGCCATGCAAGCTTAGTTTCAGGTGTCCCTGGAGGTCCTCCATGGTCAGGTGTCCCCAAAGGTAGGGCCATGCCATCACCACCTTGGGCAAAGTTGGATGGGGTATATGAGTTGGAAGGCATCATCCAAATTTGTTGATTTTTACTGGATGGTGAATGGCCCTGAGGTGTCACTGATTGGTTGGTGTAAGGAGTCGCTGGGCAAGTATTCTTTCACCATTGTAGTTCTCCTGTTTTTGCCAGTTATTGTGTTTGGATTTGTGGTATTTTTACATTTTTTTCTCAAGGGTTTTTTTTTAGTTTTTTTTTAAGTTTGAGGTTTTGGGGTGTTTTTTTAACAATAGCTGTCTAATTGTGCTTTATTTAACAATAGTTACATCCCTAACATAACAACACTCTGAAAGTCAAACCACAGGCTTCTTGCATCAGCCTAATTACTGGAATGGTGCCAGCTAAGTAGGCCAAGACATCTTTCAAAACTTAATTAGCTATTTTCACATAGACTAACCAAGGGTACAGAAGTTTAGCCAGACAGGAGAAGAATAGGGATGGACTTTAGGATAAAAGCATTTCCCAGGCTCAGGATCTGGATACAGTTCTCAACTCTAGGATTCAGCTCCCAGCTTTACCTGAGATTCCCTGTGTAAACTTGGCCAAATTGCTTACGCTCCTCATGGCTTTGTCACTGACTCCTGAATACACTGCTAAGAATCTTTCTTTCTCCAAGACTTTCTATTATCTATATAAATTCAGGTGAGTCCATCATGACATTGTACACTGTCTGACACTATCACTTTCTGGGAGCAGAATGACCCCGCTGTAATTCATTCAGAAAGATACTGGTAACGCTTACAGACACACAGTTTGGGAAGAAAAGCATAAACGAAGTTTTACTCTTTTCATGATCTATAGAATTGCAGTGTCTCTTAACTACAAAGTATTAGGGGGAAAATTGAAAACAGAAACAAAAAAGGGCACAATATTAACCCACAGCTGTAGATGTAAGCAAGTGTAGCTCCCTCTGTAGAAAGTTTTCTTTACTCTGTTTGTGAGAAGAGTGAGACTATTTGGAATTCTCTGTGACAATGCACCCAGGGAGGCTGAATAGCAGAAAAGCTTACTGCAAATGACCCCACCTCCAAGTACTGAAAAGTTCATAAAACTCACACTGCCTGAAAGGAAATAAAAATCATAAGGTTTGATTTCAGATTGTTCTGTCTTTTTCTCATCAGTTTTACTAATCACTTATTTTTACACTGAAATATGTTTTTTTGTTTTTTTTTTTTTTCCTGGAGGCGGGCAGTGGACTAGTAGAGAAAAGGGAAAGGAGGTCTAGATTTCTTAAACCTGTGTGTATCCCTCTGCTTATACCAGGACCAAGTAGAAGAGATAACCTAGTTGTGTATGTCCATAAGAATGAAGATATTCAGTAGCTTTGCTTGTTGTAATTATTCAGAAAGTTGTCTTTATGAACATGGTTTTACATTGCTCTAGATGTGAGACATACACATTAGGCTATACCTACAGGAAGCACTGAAAGAAAATGCATGAGTTAAGAAAGTTACATTTAGAAGCTTGAGGCTTTATTTAGTTATCTAACCTGGCAATTTACTCATAAAGCGTATTACTTCTGCTCCTCTCTGCTAGCCAGATAGCTTTGGCCAGGTCCTTGGAGCTTACGGCCTTCTTCAGTTCACTCCTGCCCAGTTTCCAAGCTTCTGAAAAGATTTTCCTTCGGTTCTTAAAAATCTGGTCCAGCAACAAGTGTTTAAATGTCTTCAAATATTTTCACAACACAGCTCAAGAGATCCTATTAGAAATCAGGGAATCATAAAATAGCCTTCTGACTGCTTTTTCCAAACTTTGTCAAACTTTACACAGTTATATTTTTTGCTCAGCCTAGGCTATAGAAATTCATCTTTTCTCCAGTCCTTAAGTCTCCAGGATGTCAGCTAAGATTGCAGGTATTGTATTTATAATGGGTCAAACTATGTACATTTGCTGAATTGGCAGAGCTCTGTGTTCTTATCAACTGTAAAATATCAGATTGGGCACTGATGACTCTTCACCAGTGAAATGAAATAAAATCTCAGTGGCAGAGGGAGAAACAAGTTTGCTAAAGGATGCTACTTCTTCAGAATAGTGTCTTTATCCACACTAACAATCTCATTTTAGATGTGGAGCCTTGGTCAGGATGAGAAAAAATAATGAGCTCAGTTCATATTCTCCTGCATGAAGTTCTATAAAAAGTCCTGTGATAAAGCTTGCTATAAATAATCTGCCCCTGTTATCAATCAGCTTTCAACAGGACAGGTATGCTGCCAGTCTTTGCTCCACTGGCTCACTCAACGGCACATAGAGAATACATTTCTTGTTTGTGGGATCCCAGCCTGCATTCCATCATTTCAGCATTTCGCGTTGTCCTTGTTATGATGGGATGATGATTTAATGATATACATTGTTAAGGAGAAAAGATGACTTTTACTTGATAAAAAACTACAGAGACCTATTTTCATACGGGAAACCATGAAAACTGTTTATAGAGTTGCTTTCCTGATGAATCAAGAAGAATAAATTTCTTTAAGTAAAATCTTTATTGCTTTCCTCATTCTAAACTTGCTGTTAAAAAGTACAGGGAGTTGCTGGTTGAGAATGGTAATATTCATTGCTGCCAACCACAATAATGAGCTTCCTCCCTGCTTTATCCTTCATTTCCTCTCTCCCTCCCATCCTGAATGGGTATTTCTTTAGGTCTGTGTTTTCCCAGAAATCCTCACTTCCCTTTTTTTGGCAAATAAACTTTGTAACAGCAAGGAAGACATTAAATATTTTTGGAGGCTCAGTGGGTTCAGTTGGAAAGGTGGTGACATTGGAGGATGCTTCCTGCTTTCAGTCCCACAGTGGGTATTTGGCACATATTCTTTGTTATGCCTGCGCCATTCTCTTATCTGCTTACTCCTAACAGTGTCCCTGAATTAAAAGAAAGTATAAACTAGCGAACTAAAGGTGGGAGTTGCTACATTGCATGATAGATTCTTTTATACTGTTAGAAAGCAGAGTTTTTGTTTGGATGTTATCTTGTACCATTACTGATAGGGCTTTCTACATACCACGATTAATAAGAAGGTGAGGATCTGCAACTTCCATGTGACAAACAACCAGAGAGAGCTTACTTATCTCTTGATGTGACTTCAGAATTTATTGCATTATTGCCTGTAATACAGTTTCCAGCAAAAGATAGCAGGAATCAAAAGAACTTGATTGATTTAGGGAGAGATACTGAAAGCCAGTTCTTGGATATGGATTCTTGCTGTATTCCATGCCTGATAAAATTATTCCAGACAGACAAATGTTTCCAACAGCTATCAGAAAGAAGCTGTATATATGAGATTTGTCTCTCTGGATTTTATGATGATAAGAATAGAGCTTATCTGGGTTACAAAATTTTAACTGGAGAACTAACATGATCTTGGCAATAGCCTTGTGACCTCCACAGATATGTACTTTCTCTTTCATCAGTTCCCTGTACAAGAAGAGACACAACTGCTTACCACCAACCCCTCACAAACATAGCTGTATTTAAACCAAAAGTCACTGTTTGTGACCACACGCATACAAAATGGCAAACAAGTTCCAGCATGAAAGATGACTGGATCCCCTCCAGAGTGTGTCTGAGACAAAGCTTTATTTGTCTTAACATAATGTCTCAAAGCCAGTATAATTCTTGATACATATAATTAATAAGACTGTCTTCTCAAATTATGGAATTTTCTTTCTAAAGCAAAAGCCCAAGGGGAGATATAAAATTTTCCTCTCAGCTCAATCTATCTTAAATGCTTCCTTTTGGACCTGCTGCTCAGACTGCCTGAGACCTTCCAGAGCTGATAGCTGAGCTGTGTCAGGCATCATACATATGCAGCTGTTCATAATGGAATGTTCAAACCAGAAAAATACACCAGGTAAGATACCATTGGAGGTGACAGTGCAGATGTCCAGTATGAGTGGGAAAGGTCAAGTCAGATGGCTCCAATTGCACTCATCTGGTCATGTGTGGATTTACAGCCCCAGAACATTTGTCTGTTTCAATTCCTTTCTCACACTTGCTACAGGTTAGTCTGCAGATGCTGTTGAAGAATACACAGAAAAGTTGGGTTCATGAAACTAAAGGAAAGGAGGTAAACAGGGGGGAAAACCTTTTTTAAAAATTATTTTCAAAGTCATTATTCAAAGCCTTAAGCTAGCTTCGCATTCGTTGTTATCATCCAAATGGATTTCCAGAGGTTTATGATGATGGATTTGCATTTTAATATCCATGTCAATTTATTGTGAAGATAGAGGCTTCTTTTTTGAGTCTGTTTCTGTTATGAGATGACTGATTGCCCTTGTTGACAAAAGGGAGAGTAGGTGGAGGTAGTGGGCGGCAGTGCTGCAAACCTATGATCATAGTTAGAGAGCGGCTATTGATACGAAAACCTTTAACGCCAGCTTCTGTCTTTGCCTATCTCTACCTCATAAATTGTTGCAGCCAACAAAGCTGTGATTGGATTCAGTAGAAGTATTAAACTTCAAACTTGAGAGAGGTTAAGGAAGAAGAAAATGAATAAGAATCTCTTTTGTGATGAATAGGTGGGGTAGGATTTTCTGTCTCTTTCCACTCATAATATTTTATTTTTCCTCTGCCTCCCACCGCTCCTTGTGCTTCTTGTTGGTGATACAGTACTGAATTGCCTTTGTTTAATCAACAGTCTGATGTGGTAACTCTCACCAGGCTGATTCTTCACATCTCAGACTGTCTGGAGCCTACTTCCATCAAGACGCCTCTTTGCACTTAACACCTTAATGGTCCTGAGGCGAGAGAGAAATAGCAGTTCTTTGAAAGGAGAATTATTACACCCAGACACACAAATGCATTTGGTGCCAGATTTTGTTACCTCAAATAAGCAAAATTAAAACAAATGTCTTCTCTTCTACAGTTACCGTGCTTGTCTCTCTCTAGGAGGTTTAGAACAAATGGATTAGGAGACACTAATGACCTAATTCTCTGCCCTTTAAATCCAAGATAATTTTGCCACTGACTTCAGTGGGCAAAAAAATTAGACACAATGGAAAATCCTCTTGAAATAAGTTATTTTTTTTGTTTGGTATTGCTGACTTTTTACCAGTCAGCAGTTGCAGAACAAGATATTTAGAAGGTGGTGGGTAACCAAATGATTGTCTATAAATATTTAACATTAGATAACTCTGCTTATTGTCTGACATTTTTCAAAGTAATTGGTGATTTCAGTGACCCAGCTCGGCCACTTCCCATGGGCATGAGCTGCTTTTCAGAAATTGCTTATATGTTCATGTGTTTGTGGTGTGCACCCAGAAACTAACTCCAATACCTAGTCATAAAATTTTGCCATTCACATGAGCTATAACAGTATTTTACAAGCAGTGACAGAGACCAGATATTAATCCACCATAAGTGTAGGTATGCTTATTTCCAAGCAGAGAAATTTTCTCAAATGTGGGTTTCGAGATGCCAAAATGTATAATGTGTGTATACTTCACTTCTCATGAAACAAAATTTGCTCTAACTAGACTGTTCTTTTCAAGAATATATGTTATGTATTCTGTTCAAGCATATATGTAGTTAACCTCCCTCTGCAGACATGGGGTTTAAACTTCCTCAGTAGAGAGCATATGCATTCCTGCCTTTTCTCACTCCTGCAAGCAAAGAAGGATCTGCAGCTCCTGCCCTGGGAAACCAACTGCATTCACATTCAGCCTTGTGCTCTTCAGGGCAGGAATTGCTGTTGACACCAGCATGTAAGTCAGGTTCCTAACCCAAAATCATTGACTGACTTCTATACTAATTAATAAAATGTGAGTGGGGTGGGAGCACTGGCCTGTGATAGGTCGTACTGTTCAATTATTAGCATGGTTTCTGACATGGTTTTAGTGATGGCTAATAGTCTTTCACCACTTCTTCAAACACAATCCAGGAGCCTCAACATTTCCCATAAGCAAGTGTCCTGGGTTCGGCCAGGACAGGGTAAATTTTCACCAGAATCCAGGAAGGGGCACAGCCAGGTGGGCTGACCCAGTCTGGCCAGAGCCAGGTATTCAATACCATGTGCCATCATGCTGGGTTCCGGTGGGGGGGAGCTGGGTGGCGGGAACTCTCTCGCGGCTCGGGGGGCACACGGCAGCGGTGGGTGGTGAGAGTTCTGCGCTCTACTGTTTTGTTTTGTGTATTCTCCTGATCTATATCGTTGTTGTTCCTGTTCCCTTTATTTGCTGTTCTGTTAAACTGCCCTTATCCTGACCCATCAGTTTTTGCCTGTTTCTTTCCATTCTCCTCCGCATCCCAGCGGGGAGGGAGGGGCGGCCGCTTGGCCAAACCACAGCAGCAAGGAAAGAGGCCTCCCCATTTTTAGATAAATGTACACAAGCTATACCACACCAAGAGGCCTCAGGCCAAAGGCCTAGCTGCAGCTTGCTTTATTTACTAGTCTACATATTGCCCTGTGCCTCAGGCACGCACCATTCCAGGGGGCATTTTCATATCAGCAATTGTAAATGAAAAAAGGAGCTAAAAATAAAGAATTCAGCAGTGTCTTGAGCGTTCATGGCCTGTAAACAATCATAGTTTCATGCTTGCTGGATCTATGTCAATGAACACCAGCTACAATACAGCAAAACCTCTCCTGAGTTCCAAGGTCATTCTGTTTATTGTCCATGCTGCAGGATATGGTAGAAGAAATAAAGCACAGAATTTAACAAGAGGTGGGATCTTCACCCAATTTGAATGAGAATTGCTGCAGGGTATGTTCTTTTTAAACCCCCGGCAGATTTAAAAAGCAATAAACAACTTTATGTGCAATTTATCCAAACATATTTTTATTTGCCGTAAAAGAGAATAACCAACAAAAGAAAAACTGAACCATCACACTTGCAAACAAGTATATAAAAATAATCTTAAAAGGATAAAAAAATGATGGTGCTTATGAAATATTTCTACATACCGGTCATTTAAAAGGAAAAAATACCTCCAAATAAACCATGCATTGGTGTGAGATGAAACATATTTTTCCTAAGAAAAGTCTCATTACTTAGAATGACTAATTTGTGTCTCAGACACAACTATTAATTATGGAGCCATATAAATTATGCACAAGAATGGAAGTTATGCCCAGGCTATTTTTGCTAATTTATTTCCACAAAATAGCATAGTGGTACTGGGAAAAAAGATATGCAGTAGTACTTAAATGCCATGATAATACAGAATAGCACTGTGTGCACTATAAGCCTTAAAATGTTGGCGAACAAAATGTAATTTCAGCACTACATCATGATCATTTTAATAATGTAATCAAGATAACGGATGAACAGCAAGTAATAAACGGCATGAAGTCATTCAGAAACCTTTTCTTTCCTTATTCTACATTATAATGATCAAGGGATAACACAGCTGCTTTTTGCAACTGGATAATGACCTCACCAGGCAAATGATGATGTCAGATTGCTTATTTTTCTTGATTTTTTACAAAAGAAAACTCTTTTAACAGGTACTTTTCCTATATTTACAACATTAGCAAAAGAAATTTTCTTACTGCAACAGCTTTATAGTTTTCTCATTAAAGGACATATGAAAGCAGCAGACAGGTTAGTAACAACTTCAGGTTTTCACTTTGCTTATTCCTCATGTTTCTATTTAAAAATCACCCTTTGAATGAGGACTATCTTAATCCAAAATTGCTGCTCCCACCTTAGAGAATAATACCAATAATTTTTCTCATATTTGCCTATTTACAGTTACAGAAAAATCAGAGTCATGCCTAAAATATCTCCCTTTCATTAAGTTATATTTTTTTTGAAATTTATACCATTCAATTTGTAAGGAAGATTAAGGTATTGTGCAAGTGTATTTTAATTGGAATGAGGAACCTACATACAGTCTGTAAATACTAAAGAAGCTCCGGGAAGATATCTCTGCTCCTTCTACGTCTTGTAAGTACTGATTTCTCAAAGAAACCTAATAGATAAGGGAAGTTGCCATATCGAGGTTCCAGCATTTGTTATCAATAGTACCTGGCAAGTTCATTAAATAATATTCATACAGCACATAGATAGGCTATGCAATGCATGCCTGTGGGTATTAATTTCATATGAATTAAAAAAGTCACTGGAAAAAGTCATGGAAGAAAAATCCACCACAAAGTGTTGAATAAAGGGATAATACCTCTGGATCGAGACTTCCCTGAGCCACAGTTGGAATTGGAAGAGTGTTTCAGGGAAGTATTTTATTGTGACTTTTTTTATTACACTGTCTCCATAACAAGAGTTGCTGTTTTTGGTCATTGCTGGAATGACTTTGGGCTAGAGTGGCCTTTGGTTCCTACCTACTATGGCAGACTTTATAGTCTTAGACATCATATCTCTGTGGGAGAGATGGATATGGCTTTTACAACAATATTGTCCCTGGTATTATTCTTACCTGCTTTGTGATTCCATGAATGAATGAATCACTCATGTATGAGGTACAGAAATGAGTTCTGATAGCGTCACAATGTATCTTTTGGGTCCCAGTTTTTGCTGTTTCAATTGGTAAAATGCCAAGAAAACTATGCTTTTTCTCCACAAACTAGAGCTTTTATAAACCTGCTGGTGTAGATCCTCAGCCGGTACAAAATAACTTTAGAGTGTTTAGAGACTGCTATGCTTTGAAATTAAATGGAATAGCACAAAGAATATAACATAAAACTCAAACTCATTTTTTTTGCAAAAGGTAGAACACTGCTTAATAGGTGTATTGACAATAAATCTGTTTGAAAGAAACCATATCTGCTCCTCTGTGCTTGACAGTATTTTACTTGCTAGAGGAATGAGGCTTGGAGTAATGGATCCAAGCTGGAAATCCTGCATTTATGCTATAAAACTTCTGACTATGACTTAGCATATTGTGTTGCACGTACTATCTAATTCGTCTCTAGTTCCATACTTCAAAATGTTGGATGAAATCTTGGGTCAGCAAAACATACACAAGACCAAGATTTCCCATCTAGTAATGCTCATATACTAGTAGTACTGTCCTGCTTTCAGCTGGGATAGAGTTAATTTTCTTCCCAGTATCTGCTGTGTTTTGGATTTAGTAAGAGAAGAATGTTGATAACCCTGACGTTTTCAGCTGTTGCTATGAAATCAAGGACTTTTTTCCTGTTTCTCATATTTAGCTAATGAACAGGTGTGCAGGAGCTCAGAGGGAGCAAAGGTAGGAAGGTAGCCCAAGCTGGCCAATGGAAATATCCATACCCTTCATGTCACGCTCAGTTTATGAATGGGGGTTGGCTGGGGGGCAGGAATTTGCTCTTTTATTTTCTGTGAGTTCGAATCCTCTCTTGTCTGGGAGTTTGAACTTGTCTGGGAGTTTGTTTTTTTTGGGAAGTTTTGCAAAATTTGCAAAATTCAGAAGTTCAGGGTTCCACGATTGCTCATGGGGAGAAATTGTATTGTACATAGTTAGTTTGGTATACTCATTATTGTCATTCTTATTATCAGTATTGTTATTAGTTGTATGACTATTAGTATTTAATTTTTCACCTTATTAAACAGTCTTTACCTCAGCCCACGAGTTCTCCCTTTTGTCTATTCCTCTTCCTTATCCTGATGGGGGAAAGGGAGGGGTGAGCGAGCAGCTGACTAGTGCTTAGTTGATGGCTGCCCATTTAAACCATGACAAGCACCCATTAATTACTGCAGACTCCTACAAAAACAAATGTCAGATCATTTAGCCTCCATGAGGTCCAGAGGTCCATATTCAGAAAAGCAATTAAACACATGCCTACATTCTCTCCAGAACATTTTTACAACTCTTTTCTTAATCAATATTGGAAAATTTTTAAAACTAATAGAAGCAAGCAGCTTGTTACTTTTCTAAAAAAGCCAGGTGCTACTTTTCATGACCATTTCCCAATAATTTTTTAGTTAAAATAGCCAGTAACTGTCCATCTGATCCAGTAGCTTGCTTGCTCTAGGAGACAATTGATTAAAAACTGATAAATCTGCTAATAAATTAAGCATACCATATTTGTAACATCAAAATGGCAATATGGGACATAGGGCAATTAATACCAGTTGAACATGGAGCCTCTTCTTTCGTGGGATTAAAAAGAGATTACCATTTAACAGGACTGCAGATAAAACTCTGCTGCTCTTCTGACATCAGGTCTATTGAGTCCTTATTCAGAGATGCAACCAATGAATGCAATGAAAGCGGGCTGAGTAAATACTCCGAAAGTGACTCATGACTTAGTCCTCCATGGACAAATAGAGATCTTCCTTGTCTGCAAAGAACCTTGAAGTAAAACTGCACTGCATGTAATGATGGCTGTGTTTGAATCTACATAATTATTAAAAAGATCGGTTTGGCCAGTGTTTGGACAGATGGTGTTCACACACCCAGTCCATGGTGTATTTGCAGGAGAGCTAAACTTAAACTACTTTTTTGCATTTACCATCACATTCTGCACTTTACTGACAGCCGCTTTAATTGGAAAAGCTTCAACTTTTATCCTAGCTGATATTACTTTCCCCGCAAGATGAATACATTTTGCAATTAATTTTTCTCTGTGGACTATATTATAGTGAAGTAATAATTAAACAAACCTTAACAGCTCCTGCCCAGATGCAAAGATAGAAATTAACAGTGGTAGACTCTGAACTGAGCAGTTTCATTTGTGCAGTTCTATACAGGATATTGGCAGCTCTGAATTCTTTAGTGAGGAAAATATTTGTTATTAATTTTGGCACTATAAGTGAAATAGCTGTGAATGTGATTTTTCACAGCAGTTCTGCGTAGGAAGACTTTTTCTGTACAGATTTTAGGAAACCAGAGTCAAGAATGTGGCATATATGGAAGAATACATTTCAGTTTCTGTGTTCTGAACTCATCTTTAAATTAATTCTGTTGAAGACAATGGATGAATATCATTCCTCCATTTTTACGTACCAGAGGGGACAGAAGTTTTCTCAGCTTACACAGTGTTTGAATTCTGAACTCATACACAAAGAAACCTTCAATTTATCCAAGGGCAGTAGTGAAATGGAAAAAATGGAATGAAACAATTGCCTATGGAAATTTAATTATAACCTTCTCACATTAAGAAATGGGCCCCTGCACATTGAAGATATCCTTAGCTCCTATTAGTCCAAATTTAACCCACTGAAGTAATTTTTCTATTAGGCCTCACTTGTGGGATGAGAGTTGTTTGAAGTTAGGTGCATGAATATACCCTGCTGAAATGAAAGTTTGGATCATTGCACGTCTTAGGATAGTCTGTCCTCTGAATGTGTGTTAGATCACTTATGGTGAACCAAAAATGTGGCATATATTCAGCAAAATATTTGTGCCTATATCTGAATGAGTCAGAAAATACTGACATTGCTTCTGCATTTGAATTCGATTTGTGCTAAAAAGCGTTGCTGGTAGAGCCCCTAACAAGCAGCATTTTCACAAGAAGTCATTGCACTTGAAGATCTGTATTTTGGTCATATGAAACTGGGCATAAAAAACCAGAAGCATGGATGTCGCTGTTTGTTTCAAATAGATCACTTATTATAGCTATTACAAACATACAGAAAACTTATATTGCATATCAAATATTACACATACTACAAAAACATTATGTACACTGTCATGTGCTTCTGGGGGCTTTTTAACAGTCAGTCATAAATTGCAGAGATCTAAACTCACAATTTTGCATTCTAAATCACTTTTCTTAAAGACCCACATGATGCAATTAATAAAGGCCCATCACAAAAATATTTTACACAGTTCCTCTGCAGTTTGAAGTGTTAATGCTCTGTGCCATGATAATGAATTGTGGGGCCACAGACACAACCAGTATTTAATTAGGGAGACAAAGACTTGTTTTGGCTCCACTGTTTCTGGAGGCTGCTAAATACATTGTTAGAAGGAGACTTTGAATTTTAAGGCTGACTTCAGAATGAAATTGGTGTAGATAATATCATGTTTTGTTTCTCTTTTTAATCACGTAGGCCAAAAGAACAAATCCCATTTTCTTTAAAAAACTTTCAGTCTGGGCTTTGCTGTAGGCATCTCTCCAATACTGAAGCACGTTGCTTGGATGTGGATACTAGACCCTGAAATGTCATAGCTGTTCCTCTTCTGTTTTCTGGTTTACTTTCATTTTGGTGTGGAGAGGCAACCGTTATGAGCTCCCTGCTTTTATGATGCGTCAAGACAGTTGTGTGTATTTATTGATTTTGATCACTCTTAACTATACTACAGTCCCCATCTTACTATTATTGTGTTTACACTTACAATTTCATACTCCATAAAACACTTGACAGTGTAGCACTTTTACACACCCTTATGATAAATCCTTCCTGTTATACTTGTTAATATACACAGAAACAGCAGTATACAACAATTTTCAGGGTGGAAATACCCTTAGAGTGGCTTCTTGTTCTAGAAAACTCTTTGAAAAGATTATTTTCAGAGATTATTTTAAGCGAACTAGGACTACCAATTGCATATAAATACATACATCTGTTTTTTCAGTTTGTGGTGACTTTATAGAATCGTAGAATCATAGAATCATTTCGGTCGGAGGACACCTTCAAGATTATTGAGTCCAACAATTAACCCAACACTGTCAATTCCATCACTAAACCATGTCCTTAACCTCCGCTTCTATACATCTTTTAAATACCTCCAGGGATTGTGCCTCAACCACTTCCCTGGGCAGCCTGTTCCAATGCTTAACAGCTCTTTCAGGGAAGAAATTTTTCCTAATGTCCAATCTAAACCACCCCTGATGCAGCTACAGTCCATTTCCCCATGTGTTATTGCCTGTTAGTTGGGAGAGAGACCAACACCTGCCTCACTACAACAGCCTTTCAGGTAGTTGTAGAAAGCAATAAGGTCTCCCCTCAGCCCCGTTTTCTCCAGATTGAACGAACCTCAGTCCCTCAGCCACTCCTCATCAGACTTGTTCTCTAGACCCTTCACCAGCCTCGTTGCTCTTCTTTGGACACACTCCAGCACCTCAATGTCCTTCTTGTAGTGAGGGGCCCAAAATGGAACACAGTACTCCAGGTGCAGCCTCACCAGTTCCGGGTATGGGGGCACGATCCCCTCCCTACTCCTGCTGGCCACACCATTCCTGATATAAGCCAGGATGCCGTTGGCCTTCTTGGCCACCTGGACACATTGCTGGCTCATGTTCAGCCGGCTGTCAACCAATACCCCCAAGGTCCTTTTCCACTGGGCAGCTTTCCAGCCACTCCTCCCCAAGCCTGTAGCCTGGGGTTCTTGTGACCGAAGTGCAGGAACCAGCACTAAGCATTGTTAAACCTCATACAGATGGCCTCAGCCCATCGACCCAGACTGTCCAGATCCCTCTGCAGAGTTTTCCTACCCTCAAGCAGATCAACACTCCCACCCAACTTGGTGTCATCTGCAAACTTACTGAGGGTGCTCTCGATCCCCTCATCCAGATCATTGATAAAGATGTTAAACAGAACTGGCCCCAGCACTGAGTCCTGGGGAACACCACTAGTGACCATCTGCCAACGGGATAAAACTCCATTCACCATAACTCTTTGGGCCTGGCCATCCAGGCAATATTTTACTCAGCTAATTGTACACCCATCCGAACTATGGGCAGCTAGATTATCCAGGAGGATGCTGTGGGAAACAGTGTCAAAGGCTTTGCTAAAGTCTAGGTAGAAAACATCCACGACATTTCCCTCTTCCACTACGTAGGTCACCTTGTCATACAAGGAGATCAGGTTAGCCAGGATCTTGCTTTCATATGCTTACTGGGCCTGATCCCCTGGTTGTCCTGCATGTGCTGCATGATGGCACTCAAGATGATCTACTCCATAATCTTGTCTGGCACAGAGGTCAGGCTGACAGGGCTGTAGTTCCCAGGATCCTTCTTCTGGCCCTTCTGGTAGACGGGCATCACATTAGCTAACTTCCAGTTGTTTGGGACCTCCCCGGTTACCCAGGACTGCTAAGACAATGGAAAGTGGCTTGGCAAGTACATTCGTCAGCTCTTTCAGCACCCTTGGGTAGATCCCATCCAGCTCCATAGACTTGTGAGTGTCTATGTGGAGTAGTTGGTCACTTACAGTTTCTCTGCAGATTGTGGGGGTTTCCTTCTGTTTCCCATTCCTGTCTTTCTGCTCAGGGGGCTGGGTACCCTGAGAACAGCTTCCCTTACTATTAAAGACTGAGACAAAGAAGACACCAAGTACCTCAGCCTTTTCCTCCTCCTTTGTCACTAAGTTTCCACCTTCATCTAGTAGAAGATGGAGATTCTCCTTTGCCCTCCTTTTGTTACGAATGTATATACAGAGACATTTTTTAATGTCTTTTATGCCAGTAGTCAGGCTAAGTTCTTGTGGGGCTCTTCTAACTTTCTCCCTACATGACTTCCTTGTAGTCCTGAGTGGCCTGCCCCTTATTCCAAAGGACATAAACTGTTGCTTTTTTACTGAGCCAAAACCCTCTGCTCAGCCAGGCTGGTCTTCTTCTCCGCTGGCTTGTCATTCAGCACATGAGGATGGCCGGCTCCTGTGTCTTTAAGACTTCCTCCTTGAGCAATGTCCAGCCTTCCTGGAGTCCTTTGCCCTTCAGGACTACCTCCCAAGGGACTCTGTCAACCAAGTTTCTAAACAGGCCAAATTCTGCCCTGTGGAAGTCCAAGGTGGAGGTTCTGCTAACCTCCCTCCTTACTTCTCTGAGAATTGAAAAATCTATCACTACGTGGTCGCTGTGCCCAAGGCAGCCTCCAACTGTTACATCACCCACAAGTCCTTCCCTGTCCAGTGGGCACCCTCCCTAGTTGGCTCACTCACCAGCTGTGTCAGGAAGTTATCTTGCACACACTCGAAGAACCTCCTGGACTGTTCCCTCTCTGTTGTGTTGTATTTCCAGCAGATACCTGCTAAGTTGAAGTCCCCTACAAGAACAAGGGCCAGTGATTATGAGACTTACCCCAGCTGCTTATAGCATACTTCATCTGCCTCTTCATCCTGGTTGGGTGGTCTATAACAGACTCCCACCATGATGTCTGTCTTGTTGGCCCTCCCCTTGATTCTCACCCATAAACACTCAACCCTATCATTGCCATCATCACTTTAACACACTTTGAAACAAATCTGAGTGAAAATTCAAGTTGCCGACGTGGTACAGATAAGGTGAGGGATTACTGACGGTCATACAAATGCTCCCTGATACCTAGGAGAGAAGATCATGGCCAATATTCTCAGATCCAAGCATCACTCAGTTTCTCAATCCGAAGCACCACATGCCTTGCTCTGGCAGATTGATGATAAAAACAAACTGAGACCAAATGTCTTCTAGGTGACCTTCATTTCCTCACTTTTGCATTAATCCCACACTTTAATTTTCACAAATGTGTTTGAAAAGGAATTTAATGGCTAACAAAACGATGCTCACAACATCACAGAGAGCTAGAAAAGACATACTATCTAAGCGGACAGCCATCTAAGATCATTAAACACAGGTCTGCAAATTTTGTGCAAACCAGATAATATGATTTAAGAAAACACTTCCAAAGACAACAGCTTTTTATTTTTCAGTGGAACTTTCAGAGCAATAATTGTCTGTTTTACTACCCATGAGCCTCAACAGCCAGCAGATTTATATTTTATAAACACCCCATTAACTTCAATTGTAAATTTATATATACTTTTTTTTTTAATGATGTGTTCTGACTACTAAGTGAATTCAAATAACCATCATCGAAAGAAATAGAATTATGGAGCAGGATTTGCAGTAGTCAACAAATTGCACTGCTCATTCCCACTCCTTTACAACTTGTCTTGCTTTCACCCTTGATTAAAGTGGAGACAACCCGATTCCATTTTCAATAACTCTATCGGAATAGCAAGGTGTAAAGCATTGGCAGAGTCAGCACATCATGTAGTTAGGCTTACTCTTATGTAGGCTGAGGATGCTGATATCAACTCTCAAGGGGGCTGTGAGGTCCAATACAGAATTTAAAATCTGGGATCAGAGTTCTGGTCCATCCTGTGACCTAAGTGAAAACTGAAGTTCAGGAAAAATTTTTTTCAGGGCTTGTGTTTGGCTGAGGTGAATTTCTGAACTTAATTGAAGTGCACATTGACATGCATAACTGAACAAAAATGACATTATTAACATATGTGAAGTTAATGGCTGATCATTTCTTGAGAATTTTATGATGTACTGAGGTTTTACCCACTTAGATTGATATTTTCAGAAAGAGTCAGAGATTTTGCAGTATATTCGTCATATCTCCAATAGCCACTAAATATTTTTATTCTTGTATGTGTGGTTTCAGGTGAAGTTCAAAGTGATTAGAAAAAAAACATTCATTTATGAAGTCTTTTTCTCAGGGCAAAATTGATTACCGGCCAAAGAAAGTGCAAACTGCATTAAACTCAGTTAGTTTACACTAGCCATTATTCAAAATTACAGATTACAGAAACCAGTACAGCAGTAGGAGCTCCACGAATTTCACCCAGTCGATTCAAAGCACGACTTCCCCATGCAAAGAAGGAGACTGGACATAAATCAGACACCTGGAAGTCTCACAAAAAGTAAGAGGAGGGTAGTAAAGGACAGATCAAGGGAAAGGCTGAATTTTCATCTTTCTTGAGTACCTAATACTCATTTTCCATAAAGTACTTTGGCATTCTTTAGCAAAATTTTGAAAAAAGTATTTTTTTATCAAACTCCATGACACAAAATGGGAAAAAGAAATAAAGAACAAAAAGAAAAAAAAAAAATCCCCTCACCCCTTTTTGGGTTTTCAATTACGACTTCTTCCTCTGGTGATTCTGAGCAACTTTTTGGGGCAATATCAGTGAAAGTCCAACACAAAGTGAACACAGAGCTCTGAGTTTGCACATTGTAATTTGGCACTAAACCAACTGAAGTTGGTCATTGTACTTTGTTCATTTTTCCAGAAAACTACAAAACCATAAGATGGCCTTAATGCTGAATGATCCACCCAGGGGTGTAATTAATTTTTGTTTCACATTTTGTTCTGATTTTATGTAATGCCTCAGCATCTTTCTTCCTGTTTCCCTTATAAAAAATGGCAATCAGAGTTGTACAAGACAGATACAGCATATGGATATTTGTTGCACAGGTTGTGATGCTCTAAAAGCATTTATGAATTTTTCAGTTAGGCAAGGTACTAGCAAACTACCTTTAGCAAAAACTGTAGGAAGAACTGTAGAAATCTGTAAATATGGATTATTTTAATAGTAAAAAAAGATAAGAGCTCCTACAGAATTTAGAGAGTTCTGAAAGGAAGTAATTTCTATCTATCTGACTTTCTTCTTCTCCATAACGAGGTCCTTCACATTCCTTTATTGAGTTTGGTCTTCTAAAAGCCGTTACAGCAAGAGGCATTGTTTCCACTGTGATTGTTCAGCATAGCATCTTTAAGAAGTATGCAGCAACCTCAGCAGGAAGCATAAATATGTTGCCAAAAGTTTTATGTTTAGGGCTTAGTTTCTAATTTTGTTTATTTGTTTGTTTTGATGTGCACATGGTGGCCAAAATCTCTGGAAATTAGTTTTCCAGGTGTAGTATCTGGGAATCTGAAGTCAAGCGTATCTACATCCAACCTGGAGGTGTGAGTTTTGCTTGGTTACAGAATCACAGAATCACAGTTAGCATGGGTTTACTTACCCATCAGAAACCCACAAAAACGAATGTTTCTGGCAGTGCACCTACTTTATTCCAAAGAGGTTTTCTTTACTCGTAACTCAGTAATATATGGGGAGGAGCATGAGTGTGCACATTTTACAAAAAGATTAAACTTTACCAATAACCCCACATAGTTTGCATGAAATATAGGTATTTCTTCTAAAGAAAGGCTATGTTTATGTAAAAGCGCCATCTCCAGATATTTCACCTATTATTCCAGAGCTTCATAACACACTTAATACACCAAATAGCTATACTGGTACACGCTCTGTATGCACTTAAGAATAATACACAATGCACACTTCAGCGCTTCCATTGGATTTTTATGTATTATTTTTATATGGATTGCCAGCATAGCAACTTCAAGCCTGAAGCACAGTTCTATTGTTTATTGCAAGCATATTCTGTAAGTGGAAAAAAAATTCAAAATAAAATATTGTGTCTTTCTTATTACTGGTAACCCAAACTTCCTTGGGTCAAAGACAATCTTGGACGTGTTTTCACCACTAACAACAGCTCTTTAGCACCAGAAGCAGTTGAATATATTGAATTTATGGTGTGACATTCACACAGTCTGTCTTCTCAACCCAGGCTCTTGTAATTTAAAGGAAAGTCATTTGTTCTCCAGTGAGTCCTCTGTCAGAGCATTGTGAAAGCTTTCAAAGGCATCATTTAAACAGGGCATCCATCACACGCTGTCAGGCTCCTCAGCCTGGTGAGGATTTTCACACTGTTGTGCCTAGGATGTAAACAAAGATAATGCATTTGATTTTTTTCTATTGATCCCCTTCGCTGTGAGAGTATGGCGAGACAAACAGGGCTTTCCAAATCTGAACAGCCTGCCAGAGCACTTACTTCTGCTTCTGTCAGGCAATGCACCCTCTTCCCTTCCAGACTTTTCTATCCGATTGCTGATATTTTTTTCTGCGGCTGGCTCTGCAGTGATTAATGATAGGTCAGGATTAGGAGGTAACCTGATATTGCCCAGCTCAAATACAGGAGAAATGTTCTCTGGCTGGTTTGATTGTCACAGAGTCACAGGAGTCTCCCTGAAAGGTCATTTATACCATTCATCCAAGAATGAATGGAGTGATCTGAAAATTCTTAGCTTCATGAATCCTATTCTTTGACTTTGATGTGGAATTATAGCAACTAAAGTTGCTTATTGTGACCAGTTATAAGCTTCACAGCCATATAGAGAGTTCATATAAGCAGTTTAGTAAGCAGTAAAGATATTTCTGTTTCCTTCTAATATAAGCTCTGTTGATTTCTCTTTCATTCCTCTTACAATGCCAACAGAAATAGGAAACTTGAGCTGAATCATCAGCAATTTGTAACTCAAACATACTCCATACATCTTCAAATTCATGCTAGGCATCAAATAACAAAGTCTGCTGAAATACGGTGAGCTGGTATGACTGTTGTACAATCAGATCAGAACTATACAGATATATATATACATGTTGTGGTACAAGCGCTATGTACCCCTACTACAAGAGTAGTGTTTTGACCATATACTTACTATGTTTGTGTCTTGATTGGACTTAACGTATCGGTGTAGTCCCTTAACTGGGAAAATAATTTCTGTACTGAAAGAGTGGTCAGGCATTAGAATAGGCTGTCCAGGGAGGTGGCTGAGTCTTCATCCCTGGAGGTGTTCAAAAAACATGTAGATGTGGCACTTCAGGATATGGTTTATTAGGCATGGTGTTGTTGGGCGGATGGTTGTGCTCAATGATCTTAGAGGTCTTTTCCAACCTATGATTCTATGTGCATTGGATTTCACCTGGGTCTCTGGGTAACTGGGCATTGTCTGGGTTGTAATAAACCACTTCCCGCATGGCTAATTCCCTCAGGTACTGGATACATCTCTTCGTATTGTCCTGGACAACACACAACACCTTCACTGATGGGGTATGTTTCTCTCATGCCTGACTGAAGTCACCTCCAGAGGCTGAGGTCTTGTCTCTTTTTTCCAATTGCCTTGTCAATGCTCCCTTCTCTTGCCAGGGACCCAAGCTTCTTGGGCTGCCTGCCCTCCAATTCCAAGCTACTGGCCCTGTTAGCCCAGCATCAGAACAGTCAGGTAACAATGTACTTACCTGGGTGGCAGCTGAAATCTTTCTGCATATCTGGCAGGTCACTCAGGAACAGGGTCGGGTGATTATCTCCCGCTCTGCCTCCTCCTCCTGCTCTCGTAATGGCCCTGGTTCATCATCATCCCTTACTAGGCCAACTGATTTTTTTTTTCTCAATAGGGGCAGCTGATACCAGCACGAGTTGGTTTTCCAGTTTAACTGCAGTGCCTGTTGCCGGGATTTGAGTAGCCGCCATGCCTGCTGTGAGGGCTGGGTCAGCCGCGGTGCCTGTTGAGGGGGTTGGGGCAGCTGTGGCATATGTGGCCTTGTTTTCCCCCCCTCGCCTTTAGAGCACTGAATAGTGTTGAAGCGGACTCAGTAGGCGTGGGCCAGACCCCAGCACATTGCAGTGATTTGTGTCTCTCTGGAATTACCAGAGTGGCAGCACACTTTTTCTAAATATTTTACTAGTTTGTCAGGATTCTGCACATGGTCGGGGGTGAAGTTCCAGAACACCTGGAATGCCCACTGTCCTAGAGACTTGTCCATGTTATGCTACACACCCCGACACTCATAGCTGTTCAGCCTCGCGGCAGATTGCTGGGAGAAGTTTTTAAATAGTTGTTTAGCCCTTAAAAAGACCTGAAACCCATTCAGGAGACATAGTGATAGGAGCGTGCTGGCTTGAACATCCCAAGGATATTCAAAATTCTCAAAAGCTGTTGTGACTAGCCTGAAGGAGAGAGGAAGGGTGAAAAAGTGGGGGAAAGTATCCCCTCCAGTTTTCACCATAGAGTGAGTTCAGTTATTAACATATTCCGACAGATAGCATCCGAGATATGGAAATGATGGCAGCGCTGCATACAAATAAAAGCCTGACCTCATGCCCACTGATGTTATCATATCATAAGTCAATATTACACAGTACAGCAAAATGGAAATTCCGATCCTTTCCCCAGAGGTGATGAACACCACAGTGAATACATATTGCAGGTAAGGGTTTACATACCACAACAGTGTGACCTAAGAAAGCAACATTTTTACCAGTAATTATTTAACTAATACAATAAATGCATATAACAAATTATAATAATGTTGTTTTAACACACTCTGCTCAGCTCTGCCATTATCCCAGCCCCACATTGAGCACCAAAAAGGATTTCTGCGATTTAGCACCGTCCAGCAACAAAGGACCACATGGTCGCTCTATTGCTCCTCCTCCCACCAGGAGAAGAATTGGAAGAAAAATATTAAACAGAACAGCAAAGGAAGTGAACAGTACACAACAACAATACTGATAAGAAGAAATGCACAGAGCAACTCTGACCACCCAATGCCCAGTGTGCTCCCAAGCCTCAGTTAACCTCCCCCCAGCCAGCTCCCCCACTCAGAACCGAGCATGACGTCACATGGTATCTAACAACCGGTTTTGTTTGGCCAGTTTGGGTCAGTTGTCCTGGCTGTGTCCCCTCCTGGCTTCTTGTGAAAATTAACCCTATCCTAGCTGAATCCAGGGCATAGTCTCATTCTAATGATTAGATGGGGGTAAAATCAGGGAAGCTTTGACCTAATGGAAGAATTCATTGAGGACAACGCAAAGCTCCTTAGAGTACCTCAGATGTTACCCGGGACAGGGTTACCAGCCACAAGGTAAGGTGTTGTTTTCCATTAGATTAGTCTATCTGGGGTGGGGTTGGGAGGTCAAGTTTATTTTTTCAGATGTATAGACCATGGTGGCTTTAGAAACCTTTATCAGAGTGTGCGATGCTATAGAAAATGACTAAGAAAACCAATTATGTGTTTCCTCACTCCAAGTTCCTTGGTTTTATGATTCTGTATCTAGTGAGAAAATAAAAATGAGATGCAGATTTTGCCATCTTTATTTCATGTCAGTGAACATTTATTGATATTAATTTTGATAGGTATTCTTGAATGTTTTACTGGTTACAAATTGCACAGCTGAGGATTAGATAAATATATCCATGTATTCTTATCTTCACAGATTTGGTCTTGATTTTCCTACAGTTAGCTTATGTGCAACATCAAAAAATCAAAAATATCAGAATTCTAGGTACGGTTAAGGAAAAGAGCTAAAAATGAAGTTCAGGAAACATACAGTTTCTCTCCCTTCACCTCCTTTGCCCTTGAATTTTCAGTCTTTCTATATGTAGCTTCCCACAATTTTCTTAGATTTTAGGCAGCATTGCAATGGGATTTTAATGTAAAAATGGACATAGTAGAGGCCTTATATCTTCTTTGCACATCTCATTACTCTGCTTCCAATGGAGATTAAAATATAACAACACCATTGTAGGACACATCTTGTTGAGAATTGATCAAAAATCCTGAGGATGTATTAGGGTATCAGTATAAAAACAGTTTGTAGCTGTTAGCAAGCTAGAAGCACGGTACTATATATGCATTTTTATAGGAAGAGTGGCATTGCATGTACATAGGAATCCATTATCCTGCTCTTGTTAATGTTCTGAATGAGAGTAAGGAACAACAGAAATGTTTCTTGTGCCACAGAAATCCTTTTGATGAAATCAACAGCAAGGATTCTCTCAGTATAGACATAGAGCTCAAGGCAAGAATGAAAATAAAAAAGTGGCAGAATATTTGACATGTGAGAGAAATAACGAGGTATAAGATATAAAAATAAAAAAAAAAAATCAGTGTTAAATTCTCCTACTGAGCTTCCTATGAGCTGCAGTCAGCTTGTCTTGCCCTACTCTTCTCTGCAGGCCTTATTCTCAGACCATACACATGCTATGATGCTCTATCTTTTCTTCCGGTACTGACAGTTCAGAATTCTGTGTGAGAGTCCCTGGCTGCGGAGCTCCTTGGGAGATTTGTTTTAGGATAGAAGATATTTGTCCTGAAACAGTTTTCTAGTGTTCTGAAGCAATGTCTCAAAAGTTACCTGATTTTGAAGTTTTTTTTCAATCCAACCCCTTGTTGCTGCTCCCTGAGAACAGAAGCAGCTTGAATTCTGACTAATGTCTGCTGATAACAAGTCTTAAGTTGTAGCCAGGATTGTCCCACAAAAATTTGGGAATCAGCTTGAAGAGCTTACCTAAGAAGTGTCATCACTCTGCTGACCTCATGTAGTTAACGTACATAGATAGGAACCTTCAGCAGGCAATTAGTATCTTAGCAGGTCTTCGTTGCCCTCCAAATAGACTTGTCTTTATCAATTGCTTGTGTGCAGAACCTATAGCAATTAGGCTCCTTAGATACATGCCTGAAGTTAAATGCGTTAAATGGCCAGCAAAAAATTCAATAACTTTCAAGTACTGACTTTGCACCGGATAAATCAGGATACTTCTGTCCCTCTTGAACTTGGGTCCGGAGTGACAGCCCTCAAAGTCAACTCCTACCTTTCCAGCTGAAAGAGTTCAGTCAAAACCATTTAGATTTTTTTCTAAGTAGGAACCAGGCAGAGTTTGTACTGGTAGAGGTGATTCATGCTTTTGTCCATATCTGCACTTTCTCAGGGATAAATTCAGGATCCAGGGGAATTCAGGGTAGGTAAAAGTAGTGAAATACGGCTTTGATTAAGATGCCATCAAAGCTAAGGGAGGCTGAATTTGGACTTCAGAGATCTTTGGATCAGGATCTTTTGGTTACGCTGGCATCTTGTAACTGCCTGGAGACAGAATTTGCTTTGTTCCACCACCTGACAGCCAGGCCAGAAAATGAATTCTGATCACAGATGGCTACTCAGGCAGATGCAAACAGATAAGAGCTCATTTGCCCATGCTCGAAGCCATCTGCATTGCAAGAGGTATATGCTAGTACATTTCTGTGCCTGCATTAATGAGACCTGCTTCCCCAGAAAACTCTCCGCAGCTTTAGGGCCACTAGCTTTTTACAATATAAGGGCTAAAACTGGGTGTGAAGTCCATGCAACTGGCAGTAGATCTGGGATCTTCATTCTGGAGCACTGAAATCAACCTGTGGCAACAGTATGTTTAACCAGGGTGAGAGAGGAACTTGATTTATTTTGAATTTTATAGCGAGTACTCATATAAAATATTTTGTTTACAGTTCCACCCCATAAGGAGCAGGGTGAAGAGACATATGTTATCTCCAAACATTCATAAAAAAGTTATTACTATCCAGCAATAAAATGCTTAAACATGACTAGCATCGAAATTGAGCTATTTAACAGTCATACATTGTTCTTACTGCATTGCTCCTCCTTTGCCGTAGACATCAGCAAATAAATCTCAGAAAATAGAGGTGGAAAAGATCTATTACACGGTCAGAGAAGGCCTATGTTGATGTGGTGTGAAAGAGGCTGAAGAAATAGATTCTGTTTCTATAAAATTGTTCGAGATATAATAATAACTCCTTCTTCACTGTAACTGTTAATTACATATACAACACACACAGACACTTGCACAATCTGCATCATTGCCATCTCTAACATGCAGGCAATATCACTGATTCAGCCTTAATTATCAATGAAGAAGACTTTTACTGTAAAACTTCAGGTAAGGGTGAGTATGGGTAAAAAGCCAGAGGGACCAGGAATTTTTCTGATTTTGCTGGAAGGAAGCAAGCAAATCTTAATGGTGCAGGGGTGATCTATACCTTTTTATGACACGGTATAGGGTACTTAGCATGCTGCAACCACCCAGAGCTGAGAAATACAAATACTTCAGGAGGTATCTGCTCCCACACTTGGCTTTTTACTGTACACAGCTAATCTTTAATGAGGCATTCTTCATATGTATTAACACTCTAAAGCTTTGGGGAGATTGCTGAAACTACTTTGATAAAGGCTTGGTAAAGCAAAAGTAAGTGCAATATAGGCCAAAAGAGGCAGAGGTAGCTGAGAAGTTGAAGTTCCACCAGCAGAAGATCTCAGCTGATGTGAACCGTCCGGAAACGGGAGCAAAAGGGCAAATGCACTGACCATGAAAGGCTACATAATTCTCCATAGCTTGTAGATAATTTAAGGGCAGAGCTCAGCTATACAATTCCAAGAGTGAAACACAGAATCATTAAGGCTGGAAGAAAACTTTAAGATCATCAAGTCCAACCATCCACCCAACACCACCACATACCCCGAAGTGACACATCTATAAATTTTTTGAACACCTCCAGGGATGGTGACTCAACCACCTCCCTGGGCAGCCTGTTCCAATGCCTGACCACTCTTTCAGTATTTTTCCTAATATCCAATTTAAACCTTCCCTAATGCAACTTGAGGCCCTTGCCTCTAGTCCTATCTCTAGTTACCTGGGGGACGAGACCAACACCTGCCTCCTACAATCTCCTTTCAAGTAGTTGTAAAGAGCAATAAGGTGTCCCCTCAGCCTTCTCTTCTCCAGAATAAACAGCCCCAGTTCCCTCAGCTGCTTCTCTTAAGACTTGTTCTCTAGACCCCTCACCAGCCTTGTTGCTTTTCTTTGGACAAGCTCCAGCACCTCAATGTCTTTCTTGTAGCGAGGGGTCCAAAATGGAACACAGTACTCCAAGTGCAGCCTCACCAGTGTCGAGTATAGGGCCATGATCACCTCCCTATTTCTGCTGGCCATACTGTTCCTGATCCAAGCCAGGATGCTGTTTGCCTTCTTGGCCACCTGGGCACACTGGTGGCTCATGTTCAGCTGGCTGTCGGCCAACACCCTAAGGTCCTTTTCCACTGGGCAGCTTTCCAGACAGTCTTCCCCAAGCCTGTAGCGTTGCAAGGGGTTGTTGTGACCCAAGTGCAGGACTGGCATTTGACCTTGTTGAACCTCATACAGTTGGCCTAAGCTCGTTGATCCAGGCTGTCCAGATCCCTCTGCAGGGCATTTCGACCCTCGAGTAGATCGACACTCCCAACTAACTTGATGTCATCTGCAAGCTTACTGAGGGAGCCCTCATTCCTCTCATCCAGATCATTGATAAAGCTGTTAAACAAGACTGAACACAGAACTGAGCCCTGGGGAACACCACTCAAGACCGGTCACCAGCTGGATTTAACTCCATTCACTATCACTCTCTGCACTCGGCCATTCAGCCAGTTCTTTATCCAGTTAAGAGTACACCCATCCAAACCATGGGCAGCTAGTTTCTCCAGGAGGATGCTGTGCGGAGCACTGCGAAAGGCCTTACTAAAGTCCAGGTAGATGACATCCACAGCCTTCCTCATCCATTAGTTGGGTCACGTGGTTATAGAAGGAGATCAAGTTTGTCAAGCAGGACCTGCCTTTCATGAACACATGCTGGCTGGGCTGGGTCCCTGGTTGTCCTTTACATGCCCGATTCAGTGCACTCAAGTTGAACCGCTCCATAATCTTGCCTGGCACCGAGGTCAGGCTGACAGGCCTGTAGTTTCTGGGATCCTCCTTCTGGCCCTTGTAGATGGCTGTTATGTTGGCTATCCTGCAGTCATCTGGGACCTCGCCTATTAACCAGGACTGCTGATAGATGACAGAGAGTGGCTTAGCCAGCTCCTCTGCCAGTTCCCTCAGCACTCTTGGGTGGATCCCATCTGGCCCCATAGACTTGTAAGTATTCAGGTGGCATAGCAGGTCATTAACTGCTTCCTCCTGGATTATGGGAAGTTTGTTCCGCACTCCTTCGCTATCTTCTAGCACTGGGGGCTGAGTAACCTGGGAATAACTAGTCTGACTATTAAAGACTGAGGCAAAGTAGGAACTAAGTACCTTAGCCTTTTCCTCATCCGTGGTGGCAAATCAAAGGAAAGATGGACAACCCCAATATCACTGAATCCTGAAGAAAAGCAAGATAACTCTCTGATCTTAATAAAGTTAGAGGAAAGCCTAAAATCTGGGAATAGCTGTATCCAAGTAATACAACTGGAACAACTGTGGAATGTCCCTTGCAGAAAGAAAGAACACTTCCACTGAATCTCTGTGCAGCCATTTCAAAGCATGAAGTACCTCTGTAATGTTCAGCAAGACAAAGTTTCTCTCAGGATCATAGAACCAGAGAATGTTTTAGTATTGAAGGGACCTTGAAGATCATCTAGTTCCCACCTCCATGCCATGGGCAGGGACACCTTCTACTACATCAGGTTGCTCAAAACCCCATCCAGCCTGGCCTGAAACACTTGAAGGGAGGGGCATGCACAACTTCTCTGGGTAACCTGTTCCAGGGCCTCACCTCCCTCACAGTGAGGAATTTCTTTCCTATATCTAATCTAAATCTACCCTGTTTCAGATTAAAGCCTTTACCCATTGTCCCATCAATAAAGGCCCTTGTGTAAAGTCCCTCTCTAGCTTTCTTGTAGGCCTCCTTCAGGTACTGGAAGGTTGCTAGAAGGCTTCCTCAGAGTCTTCTCTTTTCCACGCTGAACAGCCCCAACTCTCTCAGCCTTTCCTCATAGGAGAGGTGTTCCATTGCTATGATCATTTTTGTGGCCTCCTCTGGCCCTACTCCAACAGCTCCATGTCTTTTCTGTGCTGAGGGCTCCAGAGCTGGATGCAGGACTCCACGTGAGATCTCACCAGAGCAGAGTAGAGGGACAGAATCACCTCCCTCGCCCTGCTGCCCACAATTCTTTTGGTGCAGCCCAGGATACATCTGCTGCAGATTGCCATGTCGTGTGTAGTTTCTCTTCAAACACCCCCCCCCAAGTCCTTCTCCTCAGGGCTGCTCTCAACCCATTTTCTGTCCAGCCTGTATTTGTGCTTGGGATTGCCCCGACCCAGGTGCAGGACCTTGCACTTTGCCTTATTGAACTTCATGAGGTTTGCACAGGCCCACCTCTCAAGCCTGTCAAGGTCCCTCTGGATGGCATTCCTTCCATCTAGCGTGTGAACCACACCACACAACTTGGTGTTGTCGGCAGACTTGCTGAGGGTGTACTCAATCCCACTGTCCATGTCGCTGACAAAGATGTTAAGCAACGCCGGTCCCAACACTGACCCCTAAGGAACGCCACTCATCACTGGTCTCCACTTCAACATCGAGCCATTGACCACAAGTCTCTGAGAGTGACCATCCAGTTAATTCCTTATCCGCTGAGTGGTCTATCCATTGAATTCATGCCTCACCGATTTAGAGACAAAGATGTCATGCAATACAGTGTCAAATGCTTTGTTCAAGTCCAGGTAGATTATGTCAGTTGCTCTTCCCATATCCACCAACACCGTAACCCCTTTGAGAAAGCCACCGAATTTGTCAGGCATTATTTGCCCTTAGTGAAGCCATGCTAAGGTTCAGCAAGGCCAAATGCCAGGTCCTTCACTTCAGTCATAACAATCCCATGCAATGCTTCAGGGGTGGAGTGGCTGGAAAGCTGCCTGGCAGAAAAGGACCTTGGTGTGTTTGTTGACAGCCGGCTGAACATGAGCCACCAGTGTGCCCAGGTGGTCAAGAAGGCAAACAGCATCCTGGCTTGGATCAGGAATAGTGTGACCAGCAGCAGTAGGGAGGTGACTGTGCCCCTGTACTTGGCACTGGTGAGGCTGCACCTGGAGTACTGTGTTCAGTTTTGGGCCCCTCACTATAAGAAGGACATTGATTTGCTGGAGTGTGCCCAGAGAAGGGCAATGAGGCTGGTGAGGTGTCTAGAGAACAAATCTTATGAGGAGCAGCTGAGGGAACTAGAGCTATTTAGTGTGGAGAAGAGGAGGCTGAGGGGGGACCATATTACTCTCTACAGCTACCTGAAAGGAGGTTGTAGTGAGGCGGGTGTTGGTCTCTTCTCCCAGGTAACTAGCAATAGGATGAGAGGCAAGGACCTCAAGTTGCATTAGGGAAGGTTTAAATTGGATATTAGGAAAAATATCTTTACTGAAAGAGTGGTCAGGCATTGGAACAGGCTGCCCAGGGAGGTGGTTGAGTCACCATCCCTGGAGGTGTTAAAAAATTTATAGATGTGGCACTTCGGGATATGGTTTAGTAGGCATGGTGGTGTTGGGTGGATGGTTGGACTTGATGATCTTAGAGGTCTTTTCCAACCTATGATTCTATGATTCTGTGATTCTATGTTGGCTGCCACCAATCAAGTCCATTTTTTCCGTGTGCCTTAGCATAGTTTCCAGGAGGACCTGCTCCATTATCTTAGCAGGCACAGAGGTGAGACTGACTGGCCTGTAGTTCCCCAGGTCTTCCTTTCTTCTCTTTTTACAAGTGTAGTTTATGTTTCCCCTTTTCAAGTCACCAGGGAACTTCACTGGACTGCCATGACTTCTTCTATATGATGCATTAGTGGCTTAGCAACCTGACTTGCCAGTTCCCTCAGGACCCGTAGATGCACCTCATCAGGTCCCATGGACTTTTGCACCTTTAGATTCCTTAGATGGTCTCACATATGATCTTTTCCTACAGCAGGCAGTTCTTTGTTCCCCCAGTCCCTGACCTTGCCTTCTGTGACTTGGGCATTGTGGCTGGAGAAGTTGCCCGTGAATCACAGAATCACAGAATAGTAGGGGCTGGAAGGGACCTCTGTGGGTCATCTAGTCCAACCCTTCTGCCGAAACAGGGTCACCTACAGCAGGCTGCACAGGACCTTGTCCAGGTGGGTCTTGAATATCTCCAGAGAAGGAGACTCCACAACCTCCCTGGGCAGCCTGTTCCAGTGCTCCGTCACCCTCAGAGGG
>Ga0065711_1028997_pt1 | contig 38098 bp, 30 predicted proteins | sample Hoacrofraction12_FD_59098 | JGI IMG/M metagenome (GOLD analysis project Ga0065711, IMG submission 59098) | Hoatzin crop microbial communities from Cojedes, Venezuela - Epithelial fraction 12 v2 (version 2) | ecosystem: Host-associated > Birds > Digestive system > Esophagus > Crop | place...
CCCCCCCCCATTTTTTTTTTCCCCTTTAGCTGAGCAAAGAGGCCAGATGGCAGTGAGGGGAACAGACAACAAGTGAGCCACGGCATATGGGCTGCCTGTTTAATTTCGACTCCTGTTGGGAAGTAGCATGCAGGGAGATAAGTTACAAAAGCAGAAGAGGAGGAGGAGTGTGTGTTGGATGAGAGAGGCAGGAGGAAGGAGAGACCCTTTATGGGATGAAGCAGCCTAGCCAAGGGAGTCTGGGGCATAGGGGACCGAAGCCCTGGCTGCATTCCTGACACAAAGTAGTAAATTAGCTGTTTCCGTGTCAGTTTGTGTAGGAAGTCTTGTCGGCTGCACACAGGGAGGAAAGATGGAGATGTTTGTCCTCAAATGAGAAGGAGGAGGTGTCTCCGAATTCCAGCTCACCCACCTTCCCCCAGGCAAGCTCCAGCCAGCCTTAGGAGCTGGAATGTGGAGACATTTGCCCAGCCGCAGAAGAAGCATGTCACCCAAGATGATTTTTGTCTCTGCACATGATTGTGTGTGTTTTGCTAGTACTTTACTATGGATGTCAACATAAGATCATTGGCTGCAGACTTCTTTGAAGCAAAAGTCAAGACTTTTTAAAGTTTTGTTACAAAACTAAGTAAAAAGTTAGCACAAGACACCATGAAAGACAGCTTAGTAATAGTGTATTTTAAAACTATTCCCCTTTCCCCTTCCTTTCCTTTTTGGTATTCATTTTTCTCTTTTCTCTTCTGCTTTTTGGATTCAGTATTAGCTATCAACTTCCTGCTATCTATTCACATCATTCATTCATTTTGGATTTTGCTGTCTGAGACCAAAGTGGATCTTGCCTTGAATGCATCTCAATGATTCAGGAACAAAATTAGAGTTAATTGCACTAAATTATATACATGTCAGGCTTCCTGGCTTAATTTGGATGAAATGGGACTCTGGGACACAGTGAGGAGGGGTAGGTGTACTTCTCCTGGTTTTTATAAGTGTGTTGATTTTGCATCAGAACTTCATCAAAATGTTGTTAATAATGCCTACACAAGTTAGGAACTTGAGAAGTTTTATTCCCATTGAAGCTCAATGAGATTTGGTGTTCCTTGGTAGAGGGTCTCATCTTCTTCACCCAAGAGGCATTTTTAAAATGTCTCATTTTGGCCAACAATATCCAAATTTTTTTCTATTTGCTCCTTTTTGATGGGAACGATCCTGGAATCCCAGTACAAGCATCACCTATGTGGACCCTCTGGAGCTCTATGAATACTATCAGCATCCTGACAGGTGAAGTGAGACTCCAGCTCAACAAGTGCGTGGATCAGATTCAGCTGTGAGCTCCATTCTGGTGCTTAGCAGAGTGAGAAAACCCTACAAACCAATTAGTTCTGGAAATCTTGAGCCCTGTTGTCAGGATGCAGACTGTCCTGTAGCGTGGGTGCACCCTACGCCTGCACAAAGAACTTTTTACATGACGTTAATTCTGCAGAGAAGATTTTATTCACCAGAGAGTCTGCGAAGGAATGATTAAACATCAACGACTTGCTGGAGAAGAATTTTAACTTCCAGCTCAGGCATTCCTCCCCTGATTAGTTTAAACATGAAATAGAAACACAAGCCTGTGATTTATTGGTGAAATATTTAAGATAGATTGTTAAATTATTCAAATATCAGAGTTCAAAGCAGGCAAGCAAGCAAAAAAAAGAAAGCAGCTCGTCCAAATAAGAGCTTGGTTTTCCTGAATTTGAAAAAAAAAACGCATTTGGACTTGCTAGATGTCTAAAACAAGAAGTAATATTCCAATGTGAAGAAAAAAATATTTTAAAATGAAAGATTTCAACCTCATTATCCTCCCAGCAAACTTAACCTTGAATCTTTCTCCATCGGTTCCCTGAAGACTTTGTTTTATCTGCGGTGCTAGGACTTGTTGCAGCCCTCCATCGGCCCTCCATCATTTCCTGCTGCTCATCTACCACTTCTTCGGGCACTTGCTCAGCCTGGTTGCAGTTTTCCTCTTTCTGCATGTGCTAATGGAGAGGCTTTTTGTCTTACTCTTGATAAACCAGGTGGGGACTTCTCCGGTCTTCTTGCTTGGGGTTCGAATATGGCATCATCTTGTCTTGCACCTAGACTTGATCTTCCACCCTACCTTGCCTGGAGAAAAGGCTTGTTGAATCTGCTAGACTTGCTCTTGCTCAGCTGCACTCTGACATGTGGATAACATGATCACAAGGTAAAAATAGAGCTGTCTTCTCAGAGGAGGAGAGAGGGATCGTGCTCATAGTCTCTAAGGTCTTCAGAGTTGTGGTAATAATAGTGTAGACTAGTGAAGTAAAGGATGAGTAAAGCATGAAGTTTTTTCTGTGGAGACTTAATGCTAAATTCCCAATCTATTGAGAATAAAAAGTATTGAAATTGTTGAGTCCTAAGGAATATTTATTTTTGTGTTCAGTTTCTGTACTCCTAAATTTCTCCAAGTTTGAGAGAGGTTATTAGCTCCCACAGCCCTATCTGTTCTGAGCACAAGATCAGTGTGACACTTTAAAAGCAAAGTTCATTGGACTTTGTCACGTCTCCAGTGAAAATGCGTGGGAAACGTGCATCAAAATCTGCAGACCGCTTTGAAAAATTTAGCCTTTTCTCTTCATCTACTCTCATTTTAGCACAAAAAAAGAAACTTTTTTCAAGCCTGACCTTCTCAAGCAAGCGTTCCATCTTGGGCCGTGCAGCTGAAGAGGAGAAAACTTGCACGGTCCAACTCTGTCAAACATGTGGCAGCTGAAAAAAAGATCATTAGGACAGTTGAATCCAAACAGTACTTTTGAGAATGGTGTTTACCCTTTTTTGTGTGTGTGTGTCTATATTCTACTTCTCCACCTGCCTTCAAAGGAAAGCTGATAAAAAGAATTTGCTTGGCCTTTTTGTTGCTGTAGGGGGAAGGGTGCCATTTGTGTGCAGTGCTACAAGACAGATGCTGCAGGTGAAACTACCCCGGAGGAGGCAATCCTGCCCAGAGGGGACAAGTCCTGCAACCGAAGCACTTCTTTTTCTTTTTCTCATCTTTGTGGGTTTGTTACGCTGTAGAGCCAGGTCCTTTATGGCATGTAGGAGTGAGCAAAGGTTTATGGAGCAATCAACTCCCAACAGCAGCAGTGGCAATCGCATAATGCTTCAGTCTTTTGTAGTAGATTTTGTGTGTTTGTGAGCTGAAAGTATGGCCAGGAGGGAATGAAATGTGAAATATTGGGCTTTTTTTTTTTTTTTTTAACTTGGAAACAGCCTGTCTGAGTTCTTTTATGCTTTTCAGGCTCAGGGATGAGAGAGAGCATGCGTATGTGTGAGGGCGTGCATGCGCCTGTGCCTATACAGTTGCTCAAGTGGGAAAAAACCCCGTTTGCGGTTCACACAGGAGGAATTTCTGATGGAGACAACAATGCTAAGCAGAAAGACACATCCTGATCTCTAGCAAGCGAGGGGCATGCTCACGCACACATGCACGCACACACATACTCTCCGGGCTCTCTGCATAATACATGCAAAGCACTGCCCTTTAATGAACGTAACCTATGGCGGCTGGGATGCAGCCGGCCAGACCTCGCCATTAATAAACTGGGAACATTCTTCTCCTTTTTAGTCCCTTTCAATGCCAGCCCTGTGGTTTGATCTCCCTTGAATGCTGCTCCCCCTCATTTGGGGCGCCAATTCTGAGAAGATTTGGCGCATTGTTTGAGGTCGCAGGATGTCGGATTGATTTCGAAGCTTTTGTATTGACTCCGGGCTCCTGAATGAAGCTGTCATGTGTGTCTGTGGTTGGCTAGCAGGCTGTCCGGCTGCAAGCTGTGCCTTCCTTTGTTGTTTAGGCCTCATTGAGCTGAGGGAAGAGGCTCATTTCAGGGTGATTTACCACCACCCAAACACCAGCTGTCTGTTGTACTGCCGCTTGCCTCCACCTTGGATTCAGTTCTCGTTTCCCTTCGTTTCCCTCCTTCTCTCCCACTCCACCACTGTAGGCACTTGGGCACCAGTTCTTCAAGACGCGTGGAACACCCTGACAGAACAGCATAAAAAACATAAACACTGAATATGTTGTTCTTCTCAACTTCTTGTATGGACCCATGGGAAATTTTTTTTAGGGTTTACTGTTGCAGTGCTATACACGTTTTCTTCATGGTGAAAAACTCAACTATGACTCTAGGAAAAAGAAAAAGAAATAATAAAACCACTGTGTTCCTCTTGGCCTGTTACTAAGTAGCCCAACACTGTGAAAAACAGTAATGAATTTAATTTGAAAATAACTAGTAAGCTTAGTGGCCAGACAGCAGACTGAACTGCACAGCCTGCCTGGTGCAGGATGTCTGGGGAGGAGGCTGCAAATGTGCTCTCTGGTCCTGGAAATGTTGGGCTGTTTGGATGGATGGAGAGGGAGTCAGAAGAGGATGGCATTGCCTCCCGACATGCTTGTCATTCCTGAGCAGGCACAATCACTGTGTTTGTGTAGGTATCGTGTGAGAGAGCTATTTTGGTGGCGTAAAACAGGAGAGAGAAAAATGAAGAGGCTGCGACTCATTACTCGGCTCAGCTTCACAAAACTCTTTCAGAAGAGTACTTCTCTGTGAAGACCCAGGCTGCTTCAGCAGCTGGAATGCTAATAAAAGTCGCGGAAAGGCCATGCTGGAAGCTGTGCTCTTCCCCAGGTTGCCATGGGCCGAGGCTCAGTTATCCTTTCCGCACCTCACATTTTCATCTGTTCATGGGGAATATTTTGAGGGTACTGCAAGGCAAGAAAGATGGAGAGAGTGTGGACAGCTGAAAGCCAGGGCCAGGCTTGGCCAGTCAGACCATCCAGGGGCCAAGTCGAGAAGTGTTGCGCCAGCTCCTTGGTGGTCAGGCTACTGCCAGTATTTTCGATGGCCGTTGCTCAAAACTGAGGAAGACTGATGGGAGCCGAGCAGGTGAGAGCCCAGCTGGACCCGCCAGCAGCTGTGAGGTGTATGGCATGGTGCTGCTAATCTGAGCCTTCTACAAGAGGTGGAATAATGGGACCTACGTGCTTTGCTCTTCAGTGCTCGCTGAGGAGCCTTCTTGCTCTTTGCCTTGGGAAGGGGGATGTCTGACGATGGGTGGGAGCCAGCAGAAGGCAAAGCCGGCTTCTCTGTTGGAAATCCTTGTGCCCATCTACTTCTAAACCAGAGCATCGCATGAAGAGCAGGCAGCACAACAGAGTTTACTAGGAATAAGTCTGTGAGTTCAGAAGACCACTGTGCTACTCCCTGCTGCTGTTGTTAAAAGGCCACGAAACATGGAAATGGTGCTCCATAAATTAAGACAGAATATTTGTAGTACTTAGTGAGATGAGGATCCTCTCTTAGTAATGTTCTCCTCTCCCTCCTCTGCAAGCATCAGGCACTGCTGGAAGGAGGAGGGGGGGTATATTAGGAGGCAACAACCAGAGGATGATAGGCCCAGTGAGGTGTTTTAATTTCTTAACAAACTCCTTGGGCACTAGAAACTGTAAAATAATGTACGGATAAACAAACAAAAACTCACTGACCCTTAGCACTCTGGAGGGCTCTGTTTCAGATCACTGAATAAAAGCTGAAGTTGCATATGCAAGTTTAATGTAACACAAGGCGTGTGCTGCAGAAAAGGGTGCTTTCTTCTAATCTGGTCCCAGACAGAAGCATCCAAACAGAAGCCCCTTTCCCTATCCCCACTGAACTGCTTGGTGTATGTGAGGAAACCCCTGAATGACAAGGCTTCCATCTGCTCTTGAACGGAGTTGCGACTGGCTGCAAATGTTGTCCATATGCTTTTTTTTTTTCCTTTCAACTTAGCTGCCTAATGTTAGACACCTATCCTCAAATTAAGCATCTGCTTATAATAGGCTTTCCTAAAAAAATTGTAGAGGTAGTAGCTAATTTAGGCGATGCACATTAGCAGACATGCATCTGCAGTTGGAAAAGGAGATGGAGTTATTCATTGAATTCATTGCTTTTGTTTGCTTTTTTAGGGAGTGGTAAAGACCCTGAATTCCTGTAGTCTCAGGGAAAAAAAAAAACCTGTCAAGTATGGGGTTCATAATCCCCTTCTGCTCTTGATTTTCCACGTGATCACGGGCAACATCTTGTAATTTCTCTCTATTAAATAAAGCTGTTGATACTTCCAGTCAGACAGGAGAACATGGCCGTGGTTTACTTTGAGCTCAGGTTTTATGACAGTATATCCTAGAAGCCAGAGAAGGGTCTAAAAATGGGAGCTTATCCTTGGTTTGTGGTGTAAAAAGGGATGGAGTAACTTTTTCAGCATAATGACTTTGTAGTGGATACTGGGACAAGCTGTCCATCAATGAGTCATGTATGGATCCAGTTTCCTAAACATAGGTGTATGTTGCTGCTATAGACACCCTCAGGTACACTGGCTGTCCATCAGCTGCCTGTTAGGAAATATGTGGGACTTCCTTAGGTCCTTTTTTATCTCTAACTTGTATCAGATACTCTGGGGTGTCCAAAAAGTCTCATTTGGCTAAAGAAGTCTCTGTGCCTTAGTTTCCTGTCTCTGAAATAATAAGTTAATGCAATTTCTTTCAATTTAGCTTAATCACTCCTTTCTGGAGGAAGGTTTTAGAATTTAAGAGATTACAGACTAACTGATGAAGGACTGTAGTAATGGGACAAGAACAAAATACCTTTGATGGATGGGAGTTGCAGGCAAAGAATGACAGTTGCAAGTAGTCTCCTGAAAACCTCAAAACCAGCAATCAAAGTCCCCTGAAAAACTTGAAGTTACAAGCAGCAGCCCCAACACTGGGCATTTTGGTTAGGTGTCAGGTGTAGGTACAGCCTTTTCAGTGTCTTTTTTTTTTTTCCAGTATCTCATTTGGAAAGAGAAGAAAAGATAATTTTTGCCCATTATCTGACTTTGCTGGCATTTATGAGATGCTGGGGTCACCAAGTAAGAGATCTCACTACACCTAGCAGTTTGCAGGCTCTCCCGAGGTGACCAGAAGTTTATCTGCCTGTTTGTAATTCCTGCCACCAAGGGTCATGTCTCTGCTGTGCCTTGACATTGAGCAATGAATGCAATACTTTGTAATCACCCCCTTTCCCTTCCTCATCATTTAAGACAGAGTGCTTCCACTTGGCTAAAATCATTACCTGCTTTAATGTTGATGTCTCCTTTTCCATATAAAATCACCCAGCTGAAATCTCATAACTCTCCATGGCTGCATGTGAGGAGATTCTCCCTCTGTTGCCCAGCAGGTGCTGAGTGTATTTTTCAGCTGTGGACAGCAAAAGTCTGAATAAAGGCAGTGTCTTCTTCTGTATGTCTGTAGGAAGGCAAGTAATTGTGATGGGTTTGTGGGGACGCATTTGGCTGTGTTACCATTTGAGCTCAAGGAACATTTTGACCAAACCTGGAATCCCAGCCTGTTTCTGCCATCGTGATTTATCAAGACCTCCAGCTCTGATTGATAAGCTCCAAAAATGCTTTGGTGAAGATCCAAAGCAACTCAAATAATCCCCGTAATAGAACCAGGTTAATGTGAGGAACCTTGATGATCAGATCATGCTTAGTCAGTTTGATGGGTTGTCAATGAAAAGAAGGTGTTTGAGCTCAGCTTATTTCCCAGACTGTTGGTTGTAGGCAAAAGAAGGGTGAGAGGCCCCTGTTTCTTTGTAAATCTTTGTTGGCCCCAGCACGTTATCGGTGCTGGAGAGTCAGCAGTGTTGGGTGAGGCTGGGCTGTTGAATCCCTGGCAAGGACTTGCCAGTGGCTGTATGGACCAGTTGCCCTAAAAAGGGCAAAGCACATCTGTAGACATTATTTTACCGAATCTAGCTACACTAGAAACCAGTAAGAACTAACTTGGTAAGGGTAAAAAGAAATGTTGGTGTATGAGCTTTACCTCAGGTCTTTCCAGTTTGGTAATCCATAGAATCATAGAAAGTTTTGCGCTGAAAGGGACCTTGTAGACCATCTGGTTCCATCCCCCCTGCCATGAGCAGTGACATCTGCCACTGCACCAGGTTACTCAAAGCCCCATCCAACCTGGCTTTGAACACTTCCAGGTAGGGAACATCCACAGTTTCTCTGAGCAACCTGTTCCAGTGCCTCACAACCCTCACAGTAAAGAATTTCCTTCTTTTATTTGATCTAAATCTGCCCTCTTTTAGTTTAAAGCCATTAGTCCTTGTCCTATCCCTACAATTATACTCTCTGAGCATAGACAGACCTGTTCCTGTTACATATGTCTATGAAAACATGGGTTAAAATAACCTGTTCCTTTTCAGCTTGGCTTGCCTGTATTTCTATCGTGTTTTTCTACACACCTTGCTTTCCTTCTAGCCCCCGTCCATGTGGCTTCCTTGGTGCTGTGTGATTTTGGCCCTTGGCGAACTCTCCTTGGCAGCTTGGGAGTTACTCCTTGGTGGAAGGGTATGCAGAAGGAGGAGTCCACAGGCTTCACTAATGATCTTTCTTCCCCTGCTTTTGGTCACATACAAGCCTCATGGTCTCTGGTGGTTCAGATTGTGCTGATGTTTTTCTTGCGTTATCTTTTATAGGGAAAAGTCATTGGAGATGCAAAACTGCTCATGAGTTGTGGTTGCAGAAAAGGGAAAAATGCTCAAGTGAAAGACTCAGATCAGGTCAGTCAATATGTACCTTAACTGGTGGAAATAAAGGAATGCGTTAACGTCTGCTTGATATGAACTGTGCTGTTGCGTATCGGGGTTCCTGGACACAAAGAGAGTCTTTGTTTTGGTTGACAATGATACAACATTAATGTTTTTGTATTTTTTATTTGTAGAAAAACCCTCAAGCAAGATCAGGGATTCATTGCACTAGGAGCTGTTAGTGCCCTAGCCTGACTTATTCCCATCTGGTTTATTTATTCATGAATTCTGTTTCTTTATAAAAATCCACTCCAGGCAATGCCATTCTTAAAGAATATTGCGATTCCTTGCTGGCTAAATGTATGCAACCTTTGGTCTCATGCTGTAGCTGCCTGGATGGGTGACAGTTACAGAGAAACATGCCATTCTTTGCGTGCTTTTGTTCTGAAGTGACACTATCACAAGAACATTCTCTATTGAGGTTCCTCATGATAGACGTGTAAAAACTTGTTCACAAACCGATGGCCAGGTTTCAATATTCATTACTTGGAATGAATGGCCCCTTATTCTAAAATTGGTCAAATTAATGTCAGTGGGACCACTTGTAGGGTTCAGTAATTACAAGTGAGGTGGACTGCACTCTGAACAACAGCCAGCTGGTAGTCTCTTCCCACCTCCTACCACTTTGCACTTATTCAGACCAGCTGGGTTTGTCCCTGTCACAGTCTGAGTTGTTTATGGCCTTCCAGCTTTGTAGCTAAAGAGAAATTTGAGTCCAGAGATCATTCATTCTGAAAATGGAACAAACTTTCATTTGAGCAGAAATGTTGTATAAATACTGGGTCATCTGATGTTAATGTGGTAGAGTGAAGTAGCTGATCTCAAATATGAAATAAATTTGCTCTCTAAAACCTTGTGAACAACCTGTGGCCAGGTACAGGCCTGAAGCAGATTTAAACAGTGTGCACAAAGCTCCAGGAACTCCCAATAATTTACTGATGGGAAAAGAGATGAATTCTCAGGAGGAAAAAAGGTTTTCATTTTCAACATGCATGTTCATCAAGCCTAATTAATAATAATGTCTGTGAGCCTTGTTTTATTAATGTCTGAGAAGATTTGAGAACAGATCTATCTGTCCTGCGGTGGGCTCTGTTGTGAGGAAAGTTGGTCACAGTTATAAATGCTTTGTAGGATTTGGTCTTTTGTTGATGTTGTTTTGTTTTTTCTTTAATTACTTTTTTTAAAATAACAGATTCATTATGAGCTATACTATCATTTTGCCATCAAGACAAGGATTTGTATTTCTTTTCTTTAAAGAGTAGCTTCTCATTCTCTCAAATACAAGTTTAATTTTCTCATGTTGAGGTTCTAACACACCAGGAGAAAATTAATTGAGAAATTAAACACTTTTACCAATTTTAGTCTTTTGTATTTTGATGTACTCTGTTTGAATCACTCTTGATTTACAACTGGAGTAGAGCAGGGTGAGACTGCTTGTAGGAGAGATTAAAAGTTAAATGGGAACGTCTTGACTGCAGAGAGGTTTTACAGAACGCCGTCTCTAACAAAACCTGATTGTTGAACATAAAACTCATTGAAGGCAATACTTTAATGATGAAGTAGGCAATAGCTTTTGGAGGGGAAAAGAATCCCATTCTCCTTCATGTTTTCTGGGACAGTTATAAATTATTCTTTGCATTTGGCTACTTTCTGAAATCCAATTTTTGATGTCTGCTGATGTGTTGACCATCTCAGTAACTCTTTTTTGCTTGCATAAACTATCAGACATGTACTTGCTCCAGATGTTGTAAAGCTCATTTGTTGTGTCCCTGGCAGGGTCCTGTCGGTATTTCAGGGGACAGGAGGTGGATGGGGAGGAAACAAGTACAGAGGGGTGGATGGCAGCATGGAACATATGTCTGTGAATGCAGGACCTCAACTTAGCTTATAAATTATCCCCTGGGCCTTGTAGATAAACACAGACTTCTATGGTGACATCGGCTGGGAAAGGCAAACACTTGCTGACAATTGTAAGCTAATCCTTCAGGACACTAATTGCCAGAAAACCAAGGAAGCATTATTTTAGGAACAGCTTGTTTCACTTTGTGAAGGGGAAAAACACTGCACTTGATTTAGTTTTGTTTGCCAAGCTTTACCACCTCGTCCTGCACCCTGTCTCAGATTTTGAAGATTTACCTTCACCGCTGCTGCTGGGGGCTTTTTATTGCTCTTTTTTTGGTCTTGCTTTGTGTTTTCCTGTGTTGCCTCTGTAAAGTTGACTGAAAATGCAACTTGGTTTTCATTTTCATGAAAGTACACATGAATAGGTATGCATTTTTTATAGCACAAATTATGCAAAGGTTTGGGAATAACCAGCTACATTTTGGCTAAATTCTTGAAAAAGGTGATGCTCTGCAAAGAATTTAAATTTTTTCATCCTTTCAAGTCAATTTGGAAACTTGCGAGAAGTCCTAGACACACTGCCCCACCAGTGAAAATCCCCAGCTGAATCAAGTCACTACATCTTTGCTGAGTATTTCATTTTCGGCCATTTGTCCAGTATGCCTCTAGAAGAGAAGGCACCTCAACATGCTTGACCAGAGATCTGCTTCCCTGAGTCTGTATCCTGTCTGCTTGGTATTTTTCACAGTGCAGGTCATCAATGTGTAAATCCCGGACCCATCTCTGTCCAGGGTGGAAGTCCAAACAGGCTTAGATGGAGCTGGGATTTCACAGCAGTCACAAGGAACCCAACCTTCATGTTGGATTTGCACCAGAGCAGGAGACGGACTGGTGGTCTATGTTACGTTGCCTCCCAGTCCAAATTAAACTCCACAAGATGAGGCAGAAGGCTAAGCAATGCAATATATACCCCACAGAAACTTTGAAAACCTCAGAGGAAATACAGCTGAGCACACTGAAGAATTGGAGTGCCATCCTCTGTGGACGGTCTTGATGAAGCTTTGGGTCAGTGAAGCAGGATGACCGAGAGGAGTCCCAAAATAGGGCCACCTCTTGGCAGCAAAACCCCTGTGTCCTTGGCTGCCATTGACACCGTTGCCAGTTGTTTGTGTGCTTTGTGGGAGTGAAATGCATCCATGCTCCGAGGCCCAGAATCAAGTCTTTTCACCACAAACATCCTACTGTAATTGTAAGGTTCATATAAGCTGTTCCGAGTGGTTATTAGTTTCTCAGTAATTTATGCCTCCCCATCAGTTATTATACTGTTGCTTATTATTTGAGGTGTGTTGTTCCATAAGAATGGCAATCCTGGACTAGGATTTCCTTGTGCTAAGTTGTATATTAACATAAAGCAAGAAAGGTGGTTCCTGGGGAGTGATTTCATTTGTATACTTTCTGAGGAAAGCAAAAAGTCATTTAAAACAGGGGAAAATTGTGTGGGTGGACAAATAATGCGCATATTAGAGGTATGCATAAGGTTGAGAATCAGAAGCAGCAAAGCGCTCCATATTCTCAACACATACAGCTTTGCCTTCTCAGGGTTTAGTTTTATTTGGTTTCTGCTGCTTTTCCCCAAAGGTAGGTGTCTCATCAATGTTTAACCGCTCTTACAATTTCATTTTTTGCTTTTTCCTCTTTGCTTGACTCTTCTGGTGTCTCGTGTGAGCTCAAGTGTCACTGAGAAGTAAGATCCTCCTGTTCTTCCATGTGTTTGTTTTTGGTTTTAATATGACAAATGTATGCCTCCTCTGGAAATGGTATCCATGCTGCAGAGTAATTATTTAGTGAATGGTGGATCCAGTTCATGTTGGCAAGGATCAGATTAATCATTATTAATCATGACCCCTCTGACAGTAACCTCATCCCTTGCCTAAGTGCTGCTCTTTATTAAGAAGTAATAGCTATTAGGGGATGGCTGGGACACTGCTCTAGTTGTACCAGCACAGGGCTCAGGACTTCTGGCAGCAGGCAGAGGAACTTGGTTCAAAATTAAAAATAGACTCTCATGGTCCACGTTCCAGAAATTTAATAGGCAGCTTTCCCTGTGGGCTTCTTCAGCTTCATCTGAGTGTCCTCCTTTCCCCTGAAGCCTCCTGAGAGTTTGGCTCTTTCCAAAGTCTGAATTCAGTGTTGGGGATGAAATAATATCTTTTATGCTTTTTTATTTGTCTGCTTGATTTTTTTTTTTTTCTTTTCTTTTTAAACTTAGGTAGACCCCAGTATAACCTAACGCATATGCAGTCTTTGCAAGGATAAGATTTTAAGGTCTGATCTAGAGGTTGTAGCAGGTTTCAACAGCTGATGAGACTGCAGATGGGCTTAGCTCTCTGGGACTCCAGTTATCCCAAGAAGACCCCAAAACAACCACTTTTTTGAGGGTTTTGGGATTCCTTGAAGAGACACTGCAGTGTTGAGGAGAGGCGTGCAGCATTGTTCACTTTGTCCAGAAAGTTGCAAGGTGTCCAGCTTTTCTCTCCAAGTCACTGGACTGGGGACTGCAGGCTTATGTCTGTCTGTCTGTCTGTCTGTCTGTCTATCTGTCTATCTATCTATCTATCTATCTGTCTATCAAAATGTATCTCCTAACCACTTGTGTCACCAGAGATTTGCTGAGAGCAGACAGTAGTTTCATTCATAATTATTCTGGTTTTCCTAGCACTACAGGTTCTTTTTAAGAAGGTGAGGCAGTGCTATCAATGGATGTCATCATTATTTCAGCAAAAGCACGATGACTTAAGTACTGGCTTGAAACCAATCTCCTCAACCCCTCCAGTCCCCCAAATCCATCTTAATTAGTTTTAAAAACATTTTAATTGTATATATGGAAATCTAGGACAAAACCCTGTAGTAGAGAGCAAAGGAAAGCAAAACATCTTTTGTCTCCATCTAGCTCTTTGACACCTGGAAGCAGTAGAAACTTGGAGCAAACCTGCCACACTCTTTTGATGCCTGCCAAAGTTGTTGTGGGAGTAACATTGTTAAATGGCTGAATGAATTTATTGAAGAATAAAAGTACCAGCAAAGACAAAGGGCCCAATACAAATTATCTGGTAAACCGCTGTCAAATTTTACGTGTTCAGGGCTACTGTTAATTTCCTGTCTTAAAAAACAGGGGGGGAGTTTGAAGGGGAGGGAAGGAGGGTAAAAAGTATATAAGTAAACCCACCTCTTTAAATAGCTGCCTGACCTGGCCTGAGCTGTGTCGGAGCTAAGTTCCTTTGGCAGCCAGCACTGCAATATCTGTTGAGGGTGTAGCAGAGGGCTGAGATGAGGTTTCAGAGAATCTGCTTTAGCTTCGCTGGCTCTTCCTTGCATTCTTCCCCTTGTCAGCAAGAAACGCACTGAAGCACGAGATTAGAGAGTGCAAAGGCTCCCGCAATCCATCTGAGCAAGTCTGGATCACACCCCAATGGTTAACTTTTCTCTCTGCTAAAAAGAAATGAGAGTGATAGAAATAAATGAAATCATTGGCTAACTTGGAAATACGTGGGCGGAAGAAAGCAGGAGGAGAGAACTAGGGGAATGAAGAGATGCTGTCCACTATCTTCTCTTACAAGAGTTTGAATCTCTGCTTGAAAAATCATTGGATTCTGCACGGGCTGTAAAAAACTAAAACAAGGAGTAAAATACAAAGAGAGAGGAAGTCGAATGTCTGAAGTGTCTGGACAGTAAAGCATCCTTAAAAATATTTTGTTCATTGAAGAAAACAGTCTAGGTGATCATACAAGGAACATGGAACTATATATATCTGTGTTCCTGTTGGCCAGGAAAGTTTTTTGGTTTCATTCATCTGTTGTGTGGAAAAATTGTGAAGTGGAAGTCGTGTGTGTAAGTCTCCATTCTTTGAATTTAGGTAAGTTTTGGAGGGATGATGATATGAAAGAAACTTCCTAAATGTAAGCCTCCCAACAAAAGAAATTGAGGTTACGAGTGTCCTTCGCCAGTTCAGCCGTAATAGGTTTGTGTTGCAGTGGGTTACACCTCCCTTCATACAATGCCATTGGTAAGCTGACATTTCAAATGTCCTTTTATAATCACCTATTTCCTTTTCTCACTCATTTTATGAATAGTCTTGTACTAACTTCAAGAGTTTCCCACCTTGTGTTCTCCTCTTAGAGTTCTTATTCATTGCAAAATGGGTTTGGCTTCCTCTAAAGTATAACACAGTGTAGACTGAAGTTCAATAGAGCCTTTCCTTTCTACAGGAAGGGGGGGAGAACAAAAATCTCATAGTGCTCTTTTTTTGCAGGAAAAGCTGCAGAAATGGCAGTCAGCAAATAGCTTTTTTTTCTTTAGAGGCAGTTCTGAAAGTGTGCTCTACCCTGTTCAAGATGTAAGACTTAGAGCTCTGACCCTTTCTAGTGAGCAGTGATCCCATGGCACTTTCCCTCCTGAGCTGGAGCATGCGAGTCCTGGCGATGATGTTTTGTCCAGGCTCTCGTTCAGGATATGTATTCTGCCAACTTAACTTGACCCTATGCAGGACACATTATTCTTCACTTCCTGCGCTAAATTAATGTGTACAGCCACCTTGCCTTAATGGGTCCTTTGTTCCACCTTGGAGATAGGTGCATTTTGATGGTGGATGAAGGGAAGACGTACAGTTTGGAAAAGCAATTTGAGAACCCCCTACATGAAAAGTGCTGCACACATGAAGAAATTAGTGTTATCGATTGTCATTGTCAGCCTCAAATCCTGAATTTGAAAGGGTCATTTATACTCTTCAAAGGCAATCACGCAGTAGCGTACTAAAAGAGAACTAAGGCAACAGAAGAAAATACCGTCTCGTGTCATTTCAGACTCTGCTATCCCAGGGAGCATTAATAACTGTTTTGTTGTTTTCACTGATCTCGCTACATGGATGGAGAGGGAGAGTCGGACGGGAGAAACAGCATTGCTGAGCCACTCCGAGCAATCCCCTGCCCTCCACCTTAGCAGCTTACCTGCTGCGAGGAGACTCAACCAGCTCAGGGTCAACACACAGATGAATGAGGAAAAGGCATAGGTGAGGGTTTGGACTTAACAATTTAATTATGCTGCAGTACGGACCATCTTTCCACATTGTTCTTTGGCATTCTGGCTGCATTTCCTGCCTTTCCCACTCTGTCTTGTTCCTATTTCCCCCTAGCAGATGCCAGTGTGTGAAGGCACCATGGCAGGGTCAGAATCCATCAGCCACCTTTTAGATGACAAATGCCACATAAATCCAGATCTCATCTACTCTGAGGTTCATATAAACTGAACAACCTGCTCAGAGCTGCTGAGAGCTGTGAGATGCAAGGAAAGCACAAAGGCTTTGTGGAAGGTGGCAGATGGAGAAAAGGACCGGCTCGTTGCTTGGAGTGTTGTGCTTGCAACTTTGTGGAGCACTTCACACCTATCTCAGCATGGGTGCAAAATGCTACCGTGCAGAATGGTGGCAGTTTGCACCCTCCTTTTACTCACATTTTTCCAGAGTCAAAGTCGAGACAAGGTGAAATTTGGTTCATAAATCTCAGCAGGTCATCCGTCTGGAATTATACCCAATATGGTTATTCTGCATTCAGCAAATATTCAGTCATGACATCAGTTATTCATGGAAGATGTATTTAGTTGAATTTTACAGTAGCTCTGTTGAATTTTACAGTAGCTCTGATCATGACTCTTCCAGATTTCCTCATGGGAGACTGTTCTGCTGTTGGGTTGACCATGTTGATAGGAACATTTTTGTGTTGCTCCATCTAAACAGTCATTTGTTCATTATATTATTTTACTCTTTGTTATATCCCACTTCGTGAGTTTCTTGTTTGCGCGTATGAGTTTGGTTTGGTGAGAGACAGCAGCAGCCTAAGTTACATGTGTACCCTGGGTTTAAAGTTTCCTTATATAGGTCATAATCAGTTTTTAAGACATTACCTCTTGGAAACTACTTGGAAAGCTCTGTCAAATAAAACTGTAATTAAAGCTGCCTTTGTAGAAGAAAAAAGTGCCTCATACAGGGCAGAAATCATTCAATCTATAGTTTGAAAATCTTTATAGCAGGCAGAAGAAGAAGTAGTTCAGTGTGTATGGAGTCAGCTTACCCTTCAGAGATGCTGGTTCAGTCCCTCAGTCTGCCACAGGTTTCCTACACAACGGACATATGATTTAATTCCCACAAAACCTCAGCTTTCTTTGTCAAGCAGTGAAAGCAGCATAGATATCCTTCTTGTTGAATACTGGTGAGTACTTCAGTATTAGCATGGTATACGCCTTACCTGAGGTAGGGTAACACTGGCTTGAAATATAGCAAGTCTTCTACTAGCATCTCAACAGAGGGATGTTTTATTTTTTTCTTACGACATATCTTAAAAAGAACTAGACAAAAATCTGACATGAAGTAGGAAAAAAAATAAAAGAAAAAGCCATATGATTTGCTGCAGGACTAAATCCCCTCTGCAACTGGTTCCAGCCTGGAGAATACATTCACAGCTGTGTTATAAACCCTCAAAACCAGACAACATAACTTTAACTAACATGTTACTAAGGCTCTGGTGTAATGGGATCATTCTGCTGCAGCTCATGGGCACATTTGAAGTGTCATCAATTTAGTCTACAACTGGAGGCTGTTAAGTGCAGAACCGTTTTAACAACTGCATCTTACATGCAGGAAAGATTGAATATTTATGTCTTGTCTTTTGTTGAGAAGAAATAAGGAGAGGAAAATGAAAAGCCGCAGGAAACCTCACTGTCCTTCCTCAGGTAGTGAAGTTCATTTCTGGAGGGCAACAGGATCAGTCTAGCAGCTGAGTATTGGTGTAAGGAGCTGGGAAATCAGCTCTCATTCTTCAGTGTTCATCTGTTCTACAAACTTAGCCAAGATATTTCACCTTAGTTTTCCTTCTTAGTCTTATCTCTTCAAGGATGTGAGTTATTTGACAGAGTAGTTGTTTCACTTTGTTGTTGGAACAGGTTAGACTCTACCTGCATGACACTGAGACTGAGCAAATAAGGAAAAGCTATGAGGGATGCAGCCCTGTGTTTAATCCCGCTAAAGAAGCCCATCGTCACTGTTTTGTAGTTTGTGTCAAGCCCTTTAAAAAGAGCTCAAAATATTTTGCAACTGAATGGGAAATGTGATTACCTTATCCTGAAGCTGGGGTCAGAAAAGATAAAATTAACTTTCCCAACCCTGTGTCCTTCTCAATACACTCTGGGCTGCTTGGTCTTTTACCTTGTCACATCGTAGACACGGAAAATACGTGACGATGAGGTGGTGCAAAAGTTTCCGTTTGGATATGGATACTTGTGTTGTCTGTAGTGTTATGGGCTAAGACTTGGGTAAATGTCCTGAGGCTGCCTGAGTGTCTGTGCAAACAGGACGACAAGGAGATGCTATCTACTTTCCATGAACTCTGTGTTCCCCAGTTGCTGCAAGGTCAGTACTCCTGTAGGTTTTTTACAGCATATTCCAATGGTTTGACTTTAGACAGCTGGCTGACTGGCATGTTGTTGAGACATTGATACCTCCCTCCACTGACTGTGTCGGGAACAGAGGCTCTGGGTTGAACCACAGCTATCTTCATAAGGAAGTCAACTGAAATACCTCTCTCAACGTCCTCCCTTGAGGTCAGTGGTTGTACTTAGAAAACAAGGGAATGTTTCCTGATGAATAACAGGCTGTAAAAGCTTTTACATTCTCTTTTTATCATTATCAAATCATGCTGAAGAGGCTGCAAGGCAAAGAAACTCTCAAGCTTCGTTTTCGAGAAGCTGCTAGGATGAAGACAGGGCATTTCAAAATCAATACTGAAGCTTGTATTCCAAAGAGCAAATGGAACAATCATTATAAGCTGCTTTACTTCTCATCTCTAATTCCCCATATTCATAACTTAAGCCCTGTCATTTGGATTTATCCTCTGTGGCCTGCAGTGACACCACGAAAAGTCCTTCTTTTTAATTCTGTGGCAAAAAAATAACAACACTGCAGGGTAGAATCATATCCCCACAGAAGTTTAGGGCTTAAATGTTTCACATTGGGCACCAGAGTTTGCTGTCTTCTAACCCTTCCTTTTGTGCCTCTCCTCCCTCCTCCGCTTTTGTACATCAATCATCCTCTTTCCTAGAGGCTGGGATACAAACAGTGAAATCCCAGGGAGAAAGGATACGGATATAGCCAATGCTGCACATGGCTATTGCTCTGTCTTTGGAGATACCATCGCTAAGTCTAACAACAGACTTCTGCTGATGGGAATGTTTCAACTAGACTGGAGAAAGCAGTAGGGGTGGTAACCTAAGAACCCAGCTTTGCCATCATTGGGTGATCAGTTGTATCTCCATCCACTTCTCCTATTTGAAGTGGCTTTCTAAATTACTCTTTCCTTTATTACTTCTTGCTTTGTCTTATCTTGGCACTTACAGCATCATAAATACAGTTTCCTCACTGACATTATTTTTAATTATGGCCTGGAAATGAACCTTAGGCCTGACTCAGCCAACACAGCTGATCTATTCATAACACATAAAGGACTGGTGTTGAATTAACTAATGGCTTTAAAACAAGCAAGACTTCCTGTATAGGCTGCTATTTGGAGAAACTACTACAAGCTCAAATGTTGTTCTGTTAAGCTGCCTTCAGAAAAGATTTTTGGGTTTGTTGGTTGTTTGTTTTTTTTTTTGTTTGGAAGTCAGAAATGTGTTTAGAGGAGGTGGTGTTATTCACCTCCAGAAAAATCCCACAACAGTATGTTCAGAAGAAGCTGATGAACAATGGTTGACTTCTGGCAAGTCCAGGCAGTGGCAGCTTGTTCCAGCAGCACTGTCTCCCTGCTCCTGTGTTTATTGAACCAGACTTGAGATCACATGGTATTCTGCTGGCAAGTTTAGGAATGAACTTTAGTGGGAACCCAGTACTTTCTCTCATCTGCTAAGCCCTTATTAAACCCCACTATTACTTTTTTTAACTGCCCTCTGGACTTTGAATTACAGTACAGTGAACATAGCACACGTGAGTATGAGCTTAAAGTCTTGCTCGCTTGGGTGGTCCCATTAAAAAGACCAGGTTTGCTATCTTGGCTGCAGAGCCATTCCACACATTGCTGCTATTTTTCTTCCCCCACTATTTCTCACCTGCGTTTTTTTTTTCTTTTATTTTTCCATGCCCAACCTATTAATATGCGTTTTAACCAGTTAACTTTGGAAACGAAATATTAACTGCATAGGAGGCAGCTTTTCTGAAGGTTCATAAAATATGTATCGGAGCTGGGAATATAAAATGCTCCCATTTTGTAGCAGACAAAATGTATAAAGTGCTGAGTGAAAATTGAGAGGGACCCAGCTTAAACCTTTGAAAATCACTGCCGGTTCCAATATGCTGTATTTATTTTGACTTGGAAGGCTCAGTCTGGTCCAGATGAGGTCATTTGGTTGGGAGCACATGTGTCCGCGCAGAGTCGGGAGGGAGGGAAGCCTACAGGATGCTTCTGCTCCGAGGTGTTGAGTTGCCAGGGAGCAGCAGTGGAGCAGGGCGGGCAGCCCATCTATGTGTTGATCCTGGCATCAGAGCGTAACGCTGGGGTGGAGGTGTTGTAATGTTTAAGTTGATTTCTTTTAAGGCAGGCGGGACAGTGCAGCTTTTGTATCCTCTGCTGTTTGCTGGGTAGGGTAAGTGGAGGCAAAGCTGGACATGCTCTAAGAATTTGGGGACGGTGGAGTATATTTAGGTAAGGGTCTCTGTAGTTTCTCATTCCTATGACTCCGCATGGCAGAGAGCGGGTTATTTCATTTGCACTGTTCTATCTTTCAGCTTGCAGTCTTTAACCCTTGACTTCTCAGCACCTGATACCTGTTCAGCACCATTTTACTTTCTCCTCTCTCTGCTCTTGCATCTTCCCTTACTCCTCTCATCAACAAGCTTAACAGATCAGCGATTTGTCTCTATGAAATTTCAATTTTCTTTCCCGGAGCTCCATCTCCACCACTCGCTGCTCCATCCCAGCAGTTGGGAAAGGTTCCTGTGCCCTCCCCAAGAAGCCCCATCCTCACCGCCCACCCCTCCCCACCTCCCAGCCAGCAGCCTGTTTGCCAACACTTCGCGCCAGGAAGCTGCCTCTATAAAAATAAACCCTGCTGAAATCTGAGAGACAGAAACCACGCCAACCTCACACTTCATTATTGGTAATGGCAACCTATTTGACTTCCATTTGCGAACAGTAGCCTGCACATGTTACTCACCATGTAGCTCTTCTCCCCGTGCCATTTTCTGTGCAAATTCAGGTTCCCCATGCCTGGTGCTTAGTCTGTTTTGTGGTTTGCTTTCTCTGAGCCACAGACACCCCCGATTCACAATTAAAGTGTGGAAAAAGCCTCTCAAGTCACTGACTTAATTGCCTGGTTACTCGCCGCCAACACAAGGTTGCCACCTGCAAAGAGCTTGAGCCTATTCTCCCATGTCTTTTACCTTTATAAGATCTTGCTCCTTGCAGCTGACTTTTGTCTCTGATTTACACCAGCGAAAGCCAGCAGAGACAGACCTGTGTTTCCTTTTCTTATCCCCAATGTACACTACCTCATGGGCATTGCCTGGGGTCAGCTGGCCCTGTAGACATTTCATGGCTGCACCTCCAATGTTGCCCAGCTGTTACAGTGTAAGCCTGGGCTGAGGATTTAGGATGAAACTTCATTTTCCAGGAGATATCTTTATTAAAAAACAAAAGGAAAAAGGTGAAGGGGGAGAAGTAAGAGAAACCAGGCATTATATCAGCAGGGTGAATGCTGCATTGCTGCCCTTGAAACCTACACGAGCTGTGGGTCCTGTTCTCCGTCACGCACAGGGATGTGGCTTCCAACTGGGTCCTACAATAGGTGGCAGTGGCAAGGGGCCTGCAGGAGGGCTTGAGGAGGGGGAACGCACCCAGGGCCTGAGGACGAGCTGCCTGTATTGACTTTCACTCGATTTACTGGAGCAATTGAGTTTGTCAGTGAAATGCGAGACACACTCAATCAGCTGTCACACTGAGACACTCCTGTCACTACTGTCAATAGCGTCGAGTTTCTGATCCTTTCTCAGATTAGCTCTGCGCCAGAACATCAAATGAAAAGCTGTTTGGGGCACAGGGAGGGGAGAAACTCTAAGCAGTTACCTAGGAATCAGTTTACAGACTTCAAAGTGCTGTCAGGTTTATTCTGATGGCCTATAGCAATGCGTGGGGAGCAGTAATGCATTTGGAGTGTAATGCAGACTCCTCTTCAGCCCTGCATTTGCTCATGGACAGGGAAGCAGGGATGGGAGAAGAATAGAGGCAACTCTCCTGGCGAACCCAAATGGCATGCAAATTGCCTGCCTCCCCTGGAAGAGTTGATCTTTAGCTTGATGGAAGAAGTAGCCTTTCTTATCTTACCTTTCATCCTGAAGGACACTTCTATATTTCTCTTGGCACTGAAATGAAGCTTTTTTCTGATAGAGCTGGGTCACCAGGCATCACCCCCAACAATAGGACAGAAGTGAAAAGAAGGGCAACAGGTTTGTCATGCAGAAATGATGACGGGACAGTGAGGCCGGTCCAGCCAACCCATCTGAGCAGTTTTTGGCAATGCTGAGCCTGGAGTATGCTGTTGAAGGTTTTTTTTGGGGGTGGTTTTTTTTTTTGTATAACTAGGCAAGAACTTGGTAGCCCATTAAGTTCTTCCAAGACCTTTTCCTTGAAGTTTAACTTATTGGATCCGCAACAGCTTTTACAGAGGATATTTCTGTCATGAGGGATGCCGATATGAATGTCTCTATTTATGGGAAGAATAACCCATCAGGAGACTTTTTTTCTTTAACTTTAGGGATTTGAGAAATCTCTTTTCGCTGTTCCAGCTGAAACAGCTTATGGCAAGGTGAACTCACCCATTTACACAGAAGCCAAGAGGGTAATGTTAATCCTATTAGAAAAATAATCTACCACCAAAAAATAATAATAGTAGAGATCGAGAAGGAATCCTTTTGAGGCAAATTCACAGAGTAATATGTGTGAATTCACTCTTTTTCTTCGCAGGGCTGAGAAGTTAAGTATTTTGCTTTCAATACACGAATTCTAAAGATTACTATTTTCCTTCCACTTTCATAGAGATATTAAGCAAGGGAAAAACCGCATTCTAGCATTATTGCTAGAGGGTTGTGTCCCTGAGAGAATACGCCTGGTTTTTGATGAATACTGACTCAAAGAGTGAGTCAATGTCCGTACAGAGGATTACCCTGCATAGCACTAACCTAGATTTTTTTCCTTGAATGCAATTTTAAGATTTCTATTTTTTTCTGTTACCTAGTAACAGAAAAAGCTTGCTTTCGACCTCAAAACATCAAAAAGTTCGTCTCTCTTTCATTCAAGATCACCACTATCCTTCCCGAGTTGCAGCTGCAACTACACTTCACTGCGTAATACTTAAGCAACTCCCTGTCCAGAATAAATCATACCTTCCCTCCTGCTTGATTGCTCAAAAAAAATCAACGCCAACCCAGTTCAAAGGACTATATAAGTGATCTTTAATGTCAGAGGCAACCTTTTATACTTCTTTTGGTAGCCTAAATGTGAAATGGCCATGGAGAAATACGGGAAAGGCAACAGAAAGGGAAAAAACCCACCACATTCTCCTTATGGAGTATTTCAAAGCAAATGCTGGATACATATCTTTCTTTGACCTTTTCCTTAGATTAGTGGTATAGGCAGCTGCTGTGCTTGTATTACACATTCCAGAGCAGGGTCTGACTCGCGAGCAAGGTAGGTGTGTGTGTGCATGTGTGCAAGCACATGTGCTTGTTATTCAACCTGTCAGCCAAAGGTCTTCAATGCTGGTTTTAGCTCTTTCTGGTTTTTCATAGTTTCCAAGGGAGGTGTGGTTGTTTGTGCGCTTTGCTTATGTTCACTGGGTGACAGGAAACCTAAGAGCTTTTAGTGAATTCAGATATACTCTGAATGTGAGGTGTGAATCTCCAGCCATTTCTGTTCAAAAGCTTTCATGAAGTCTGAGAAAAGAGGAAGAAAATGAACATCTCCCTGCTTTCTAGCTGCAGAGCAATGAAAAGTTTTCAGCCTGTGGGCCCCGCCAGGACGGTACAGATGCCTGCAAAGAGAGAATCTAGGGGAGACACAAAAAAGGCAAGAGCTGTAAAAAAAATAAAAAATATTAAAACTACTGCTCAAATTGGATTTGGTCTTTCTTTTATCGAGCCCCCGTTGAGCTAGCTGGCCTTGATAAGACCCTGGTGGAGTGGAGTGTGCATGCTACCCATAGGATGGGCTTCGTGGGAGGGGTGACGGCTCTAACACTGGCATGAAGGCAGCTCCAACAACTCCACCTAATTGCACCCAACCTAGCAGAAAGGGACAAGTCCAGGGTTTGTGTTCACCGGCTCCTTGCTCAACCTCCCTCGCCTGGGAAGCCAAATGAGCAATTGCTGCTGCAGGCAGATGCTTCTGGTAATACGGAGATGGGCAAGTAGCTGCTCTGTGTCACCACAGGAGGAGTTTAGTGTCACCAAGCTGAGAGCTGGCCGATACACCCAGCTTGGCCTCTTGATGTGGAGTGAGACAGTTTATCTCTGGGTCTAATGCTTCCCCTGCCTCTGCCCATCTGTGGCTCCTTGGGCCAGGTACTTCCCTCTGATCGCGTGTTTGTGCAATGCCTAATTGCAGATGTGAGGGTAATATAAATAATAAGGTTAAAAGTCGCTCTTCTTGGGGGAAGGTGAAAAGGGAAAGGAAACGGAGCTGCTACTCAGCTTCCCATCTTTTCCTGGAGTCAAAAAGAGAATGCAAAGGATATTGCAGGATATGTCAGATTATTTAGTCTTGAATCATTTGCCATCCTGTTTTTATTCCCCTTCAGATATATATCTAAGAATGTGTTTAGATAGAGTTGATGATCTCACTTGTGGCTGAGGTTGTCTGTCACTTCCCGTGATAAGTCCCTGATTTGGTTATTTGGGCTGTGGCAACTCACAGTGTTTGAGATGAAACTTCCCCTCCTGCGTGCCAGACTCTCACCAGGTTCATGTCAGGGGAGGGGGGATTTCAGCACATCACTAAAGCCATGCTGGTTTTTGTCCTTTGGGAAGATGATTCTTACTTTTTCATCTTTTAATCTTTAAAAATGCCCAGACTATTCCAGTTATGCCATTATATACCAGCCCTTAAAAGCAATGGGAAGCTCTGAGATGAAGAGGTCCCATGTGCTGGACACCACCCAGGATGCTGCCTCCTCTCCTCTTCGGCACGACCTTTTCCCGAGTGGCAGCAGCAGTCCAGCCAGCTTTCCAGAGACAGCAATAATATCACAGAAAGAAATCAAACATACAGGGAAGTCAGCAAGCGAGCTGCAATGTCAGGATATCAGTGGAGGTGAAGGATTTGCCTTTGTTTAGATTTTCCTTTCTTTTCCAATGCTTTCAGGTGATGAGGTAACTGGATTGTGGACCAGTTTTCTGGGGGAGTGAATCATCCATTTGCCTTGGATTTTTGGGGGGTTTTGTTTTGTTTTTTGTTATTTGTGTGTAGGATTACACGAAAGTTCTTGGATGTTGTTCAGCCTGCATACCATTATTGGCAATTCAGTAACAACTGATTGCCAGAAGAGTGAGTCACCAGCCCCATGGACAGATGCGAAGATTCCAGAAATGATCAGTGACTGAACAGCAACATGTCAATATTGCTATTACTCAGGTATTGATGGCAATAGTGGTGTTGTCACTGATCCTGTGTGCACACCACCTGTATGTCAGAGAACTTACACTTAGCAACGGGGCGTTAGAGATCAATCAGTATTTCTAGTTTTCAACTCCTCCAAGTCTCTTAACCTGTATTTCTTCAAGACCCGGTACAGTGGCATCTGAGTTGAACAAGGACCCTTACACTACTTCTGTAATAATAATGAGATTATTTGTTTCATATTCATTTTCACTTTTCCTTATCTACCCAAGATTATGACCCAAATTGCCCTCTGCTTAAATCAAGTCTTTCATGGATCACCGAAAATCATGTTTGAACTCTGTTCATCTCCGGCCTTGCTGGGTCACTCTGGAGCTTGTCTTCAACTGAGTTCTCTCATCTCATAACAGGAGTAGCCCAACTTCTTAACCTCAGAGACCAGTTCCAGGAGAAATCCAGTAGCAATCATGATAACAGATTGCAGTTATTACAATAACTCAGGACATATAATGATTTAAAATAAAGTTTACATCTACGTGTGGACATATTTACATACATACATGATTGTGTCTATGAGATTTAAGACTAAAAGTAAATGAATTTCGATCTTTCTCTTAAATAATGTGGTTGCTTTTGAATTGTCTAAGAGTATTAGAATTTTCTTCCCCCATGGAAAGGATGCTCACAGCATAGCTTATGTAAGGATCGTATCTCATACTGGAGAGTCCCATTTACCACTAAAGCATCATTCTCAGCTGTTCCCCATTGTGCAATGCACTTCTCTTCCTCTCTCCCTTCCGTCCTTCACTCTTTCTCCAGCAAGAGTGGCAAATTGTGCTTCTCTATCAGCTGTCATTTACCCAGTAATGAAAAAGGCTGTGGAGCAGAGTTTCCACTTAGTCTCTGCAGACTCAGTATGTAGCAATGAAAAGCTTTCATTCTTGCCATGCCAAAGCTCCTAACTTTGCTGATTCATTTCAGTTTGCTCGAGCATCAACATTTGAATCTTACCTCCTGCCTCCATTATCCATTTCTCCCTCAGCTGGATCCAGAAGAGGAAGGATGGTTGGTTTGCATTGGCTGAGTTTTGTTTTGGGACCTGCATAGCCAGCTCTTGTGATTTTTAAGAGTGTTATTGCATGAGTTGTGCAGTGGTTTGATTTTTCTGCTGTTTTGTTTTCTTTTTAAACATCTGCAGAGACATCGATTAGTGATGAGGCTTAAATTATAAAGTCCCTGAAACTCAGCAGACACATAAATAGGACCTAATTTGTATGATTTTAAAGCTAATACAGTGCATTTAAGGAGCCTGGCCCACAGTCTTCAAATATTTTGACTTTAACTGTATTGGCAACTCCAATTACAATACTGCTGATAGTGGCTCACATATAGGTATGATCTTTAATCCTGAAGTGGGCGTGATTCACTGCCAGATAACTATGCCTTCTGTGTTGGCAGCTGCAACACTCTTCCCTGGTAAAAGCTGAGTCTTCCTTCTGAATCTGTGATAGATGTATTGTATTGGCCCAATTCTCTGCTAACTATGCCTTCTGTGTTGGCAGCTGCAACACTCTTCCCTGGTAAAAGCTGAGTCTTCCTTCTGAATCTGTGATAGATGTATTGTATTGGCCCAATTCTCTGCTTCCTTCCAACACTCTCAGGACTAAATGTCTAAAAACTAAACTACAAATTTTTATGCTTACTGGTTCTGATAACCCTGCCTGCTCTTTCATACTACATACAAGCGGGGGTTTTACACCGAGTGGCTGCTTTTTCCTATAGAAAGAGACAATTCTATTTTTCATTTTTACTTTCTAAAACAGCTGTAAAAAATGAACGCTAGACTCTAAGACACTATTTAATGCAGGATTTAATTTTAATTTTTTTAATTTTTTTTCTTTCTGTAGCTCCAAAAGTTCTTCCCTGGTTTAAAATTTGTGCTGACATTTGAGTTGAGGGAATGACAAAAGGATCTTTCTGTTTTCTTGCTGGATTCTGAAATGCTAGAAAATACTGGAGTTGCAATTTAAAGATTTTATCTGCAGCAGCAATGCTGACAAATTGTCACTGGAGGCAGGCAGTGGTAGGCACAATAAATTGACAATTCACAGGAATCCCGTTATATTTATGAGAATTAGAAAGAATGCTTATTATTTCTAAAATATTCCCTGCTTGCAGAGCAGGTATCAGCTCTGCCAAGAGCCATGGAGCAGCTCCAGGCCAGAGGCTGACAAGACCTTCCTGATCTGCCGGTGACCCCCATTGCAGGAGGTGAGCTGGCGAGAGGAATGAGCAGGGACAGGGGGGAGAAGACAGTTTGTTTGTTTCTACTACTTTGGAAAATGCATGTGGCTGTCAGTGCCGATGTGTTTTCATGACACTCGAGCTGCCTCTCTGGCACCACTCCTTGCGGGCTGCATACTCATCTTTTATCGGGAGGATGCTGGCGTGGTGAGAGACAGCCTTTTCATAGAAAGTCAGCTGAGCATTGCTGCACAAACATTCAGAGGCCTTGACTTTTTTTTTCCCTGTCGCTGAAGAACACTTTGCCCATATTTCCTCTTTTTTTTTTTTTTTTTTCTTCTCTGAAGGCTGAGAAATGCCTCAGGAATGCACTTGCTTGCCTTCCTTTCCCGGGCCTGCTCTCAGTGATGTATTAATTAGCTGGAGCACTGCGCAGCAATGAGCAACTGCAGGCTGATCTCGTTAAACATTAATGCTTAACTAGGAAAGCAAGAGCTGTTAAAGATACGCCACTCAATGTCATGTCCGAATGTGAAAGAAGTCAGTGGCTGAGCTACTGGCACTTGTGTTTCCAGAGAGAGCGAGATGGGCCGAGTAGCGCGTATCCATTTTCCAGAGCAGGCTACGAATACTTTGATCACAGATGGGTTTCCGTGCTCCTCTGACTGCCTTTAACATCAATCCTAGCCCTCTCCCTGAGACCAGCCCTCTCTCAGGGAGATATAGATGGAAAAGTTCTTGTGCCCATGCTGCTTTTTCAGGCTTTTTCATGCTTTGTTTTTAGTGGTTAGGTCTGAAAACCAGCACAGGTCTGGTCCTTATCCACTCTTTAACCACGAGCAAATGGTTAAGGCCGATGTTTTCAAACATGAAGGTTTCAAGTCGTGTAGTTACACCCGAAAGGAGTTACCCAAATTAAAGGTTGTCTTTGTTATTTTCTTTACTGGTTATTTTAGGCAATCCCATTTGAAAATATTGATCTTATCACCACTTTGCTTCAGTTTATCCTTGGAGGATCTTGTTAGGACAGCTCTTTACATCACAAGACTTGACTGATACTGCGAAAAATATCTCAACTACCTCATGAGAAGCTTTCAGAGTGTTAATTTGTTCATTAGCCAGCTGGAAATGCTACTGCTGAAAGTGGATCGAGCGAGAGCTTCCTGTCCAAGAAGCCCCTCTCCTAGTCTTCTTCAAGCAAGTGCCATTACAGCCTGGCTTTGCCTAAGCGGTTGCTGGCAGCACTTCTGCCCTTTCATTTGCATGGTCAAAGACAGGATTTTGTAGGCACCGTCTTAACAACTGTCTGTATGCAAATCAAATACAGAGTTTTGCATGAGTTTTCATGCTCTGCTTTCCAAAGCGTTACCCAGCATAGCCAGCGTATAGATATGTTACAGCATCTATAGTAGATGTAGCAGCCTTACAACTTCTCCTTCTGCCTCCACCTTCTCTTCAATATAATAATAAAGACATAGCAGCCAGTATTTTTCCTTACCCTCCAACTGTTTGCATTGTGCAATTTGATTGCAATTGGTAATTCATTAATCATTTCCTATCATGGTTAATATTTACCCAGCTTGCTACTGTGCAGCAAAGGTGATGGGAGGGGCAGGAGCAGGGAGGTGAAAGATACAGTCACGGAAGCACAAAATGTATGGGAAATCCAAGTCTTCAGAAACGGTCTTTTTTTTTTTTTTTGTATTAAGATGGATGTTTCCGTGGTGCTGCTTCTGTAGGGCTTGTCTTAATTTTCCTAAGCCAAAGGCTCCTTGGTTATCATCATGGCAGCCTCAGCTCTGTGGAACAGGTTTTTTTCTGGACCTCATTTGGCTGCCTGAGCAAGCGAAAGCGAAAGAGTTACTGCTGCCCTATTGGGATTTTGTTGTTGTTGTCAGTGATTTTTTCGGCCCCCTAGTGTGATGCTTCTTCAGACCGTGCTTAAAAGCCACTGTGTTTGATTTCCCCTCTAATGGCGTTAAGACTGGAACTGGAGCTGCCTCTGCTGCCTGGTCCCTCTCCTGCCCGTGTCTTCAGACGTTATGTCACAGCTCCCAGCGTTGCTCGCTGACTCCAGCCAGCCTCCCTGGGGGACAGAAACCAGGTTCCCTTCCCTGTGGCAGCAGCAGTGCCCACATTTAAGAAGCTGCAGTGCTGAGCCGTGACTGCATTAGTTCTGCTACATTAGAACAGAAGCAAAGAGCTTAATTTAATTCACTGGCCTGTATACCGACACCTGAGGGCCACTAATTCACTGTCACGTATTCTCAGTGAAGCCAAGCCCTTCAGCGTCCAGATTTTTTTTTCTTTTCTTTTTTTTTTTTTTTTTAAAGAAGTCTTGGAAGGCAAATGCTCATTTTCTAGGACTGGAGAAAACTATATACTTGCAAGGATCGTGGTAGATCAGTATGACTCACTTTTGCCAGTGTCCACAAGGGATGGAAGACCAGATGTCTCTTTTTTTCTTCCTTTGAAATATATAAATTGATCTCTGTTCTTTCATTTTATGCTTAATACCATCAATGAAAAAGTGATTCACGGTGACACATGACTGGCTGTAAAACATTTATTCACAACAGGCTCTATTTGGACATCATTCAAGGGCTTTAAGCCTATCAGATATTCCAACCCACTCTGTCTTCTCAAGTGATAGGATCAAGTCCTGTAGTTGCATTTGCTATGCCGTGACTTCCAAGACTCAAATCTTGCCTAGGTTTGTGTATCAAGACCCATTAGGCTAAATTAATCCGTAGGGTAAATGTACAGACTTCAACAGAATGTTATAAGGGATAAATTAGGCCTATTGATTTTTAATGAGACTCTTACCTGAGTAAAGAACATAGAGTTTTTCCTCTGTTCACGTCTACCATTCTTCTGTTACAAGCAACACCACAAGCACCTGCTTTGACCCCGAATTTTTAAATCTGGACGTTTCTAAAAGAATTAGAAAACACTTTTTTTTCTCCTCATAACTTCGGGCAATTGCATTAGGCAGTGGGATACATTTCCCAGAATTTACACACCTCCAAACAGCTTTTTTTTGAAGAACAAGTGACTAGACTGCCAGAAAAATTATAGGCTTCCCATATTTTAAGGCTGATCTCCTCCTCCAGAGAGCATCCTCATCACAAGGGCGTTTCTCCATGCTAATGAATTTCTTGAGAAATCATTATGAGAAGCACAAAATGATTTGGTTTTTGAGCTGATTTGGCTGAGATAACCCATGCCTTGCAGTGTCTTGCCAAGAATTTCTAGTATCACTCTGTCCTCCAAGCACTGAGATGAGTAAGCTGGAGTTACCCGACATCCCCAGGAGACCTGTCCATGGACCAGCTGGTTAGTGGCATGGCTCTTGAGAAAAGGAGGATGTGATGAATTCTGTACTGTTCCCTGGGAGAGTGGAGCATAGCTGATCCCAGGTATGGAGAGGCCCAGCCAGGTATCCGTCTCTGCAGGTGGCTTCTCTCTGTCATCACCGTCAGTGCCTGTGATGACCATGGGAGGATAGAGAAAGGCAATCCTTCAGAAAGAAGTCTCTATGCCGAGAGATTTGAGAAGAAATCCAAGACCTCAGGTTGTACCCAGGCTTCGCTGGGGAGTCAGTGTGTTGCTTAGGCAATAGTCTTGAAATGTTTTAACCTTCTTAAACTTATTCCTTCCTGACCCACCCTCATCTGGGTGCCTCCCATCCCTGGTGCAACTCTCAAACTAGTCTTTGTAAAGAACAACCATAACCTTTAGGGGGTGAATTTGGAGGCTTCTGCTGTGATCTGTGATATTCAGGTAGTAGTTGATTTTAGCCTGACTTCTAGAGGGAGTGCTGCTCCACCAGCCACTGCCCCAGCTGAGGTCTCCGTCTGCAGAGGTGGGACTATTTCTGTGATTAACTAGAGGTGTTCAAAACCTAGTACGACCCATGGTGCCACAGCACTGTGGTGTCTTGCATGGCTGCAAGGGGTACATGTAAATGACCAGATGTCCTCCTGAGTGTCACTTCATTGTGTATCCTAGCATGACCAGAGATGTTTATTTTTGTTCTGATCTGCATGGTAAAGTAAACCTTGTCGTGAAATTCCTGATCTCTCTGAATGCACCAAATCCTGGTTAATTTGCATCCTTTATGGACGTATCACTTAAATGGTGTATGGGTGTATGACTTAAATTTTTATATTTTTGTATTTAGAATTTAAGAAGCATTAGTTCATTCCTGAAAAACCATTAGATAGCTATCACTTGGGAACAGGCTTGGCTTAGTAATGCACGGGCTTGACTTTAACCACTGAACTACGGCAACATGTCTGCAGACTCCTGACTCATCATTCTATGTTTCCAAATGTACCTTGCTAGTGGAAGAAATATTTATATTTACTCAGAAATGCCAACAGAGGTTCTCTGTGTCCTTCTAGCACACGTGGTGGAGGTCCAGGGACTAAACACAAGCAGTACTAACTTCAGGTATAAACTTGTCATACTTCTTGAATATTTTGTGAAGTGTGGTTTTTTTGCGGGACCCTATTCATTAGTTTTAATGTATTTTGGGCATTTTCACTATGTACATCATCATCTAGAGGAATGTATGCATCTTCTGCAGAAGATATTTATATGAGATTTCCTCCCTTTTCCCATTCATGAGTTCAGGTCTGTGTCTTCATCTTTCCTTTATTTTGAAAATCATTTCAATTGCTACACTTCCCTAAACTGTGGTAGGGAACTGCAATTCTTTCATGCTTTGCATTGCAATGCCTTCTGTAGCATTTCATAGCAAAAACTCTGAGGAAACGCAAAATGTTTAAATTGGAACTTTGCTTTGGAAAAGCAATCATATAGGAATATTCATACAGTGCGTGGCACAAGCCCTTATTTAAGTAATACAAAACAACAGATCTAAACTTCATACAGGCTCAAGTATGGGATTTGCAGTATGATTCCTCTTTTTTATACACACGTCTTCCTTTCTAGAAAACACTACAAAACCCTCCACAGAACCTGTCATCAGCAGCAGAGATAAGGAATGCTCCAAGGCAGAAACATACCCTAAAAAGGGAAAGGCCAATACTGACTTGCAGCAAAGCTTAAGCCCTTTAAACTCACCCCTGGACAAGAAGAATCAGTGTCTCTTTTAAAAAAAAGTGCCGGTGCTGTTATATAGCAGACCATTAAACTATGCTAACAGTCATATATTTTCTATTCAAAACTACATCTCTGTGTATATAAACACGGGAAGGTTTTGTAGCTCTATATGTCCAGTTTTTTGACAGGCGTAGGTGGAGCTGGCGTAGGAAAGCCTATTCGGGAGTTAGAAGCAGCTGCCCTAATGGAATACTATTGACTTTAGTTACATCAGGTGCTAAATATAGATGGGGCAGCAACATACGCAGGTCTGTGTCTGACAGCCAGGACAGAATGTGCTGCTCAGCGGACAGACGGATGGACGTGGCTCCTGTGCAGACGCTCCTTTGAGGTCAGGGAGGTCTTCCAGGCTCTTTCGCCTGGCGCTGCTACCCCTGTGGGAATCCTGCCTCTGGCCTCCCGGGGCTGTGGATCCAGTCCCGAGGGGAGATGTGGGGCTGGTCTGCACACAGGTCTCCTGCCAGCTCCTGTCAGCACAGCTGCCTGATGTCAGAGGTGTTGATTTATACCCAGTAAAGGGCTGATCCCAGGAGTTATATTCAAGGCTGCAAGGGATATTTGTTCTTTAGATACATTGCTCCAGCCTTCCTCTAGTGCCATCCCCCATCTCTCTTGCTCCCTCACTCCTTCTCAGTTGCATTATCTTACGTGCCCCAATCCCCACCAGTTGTGCTCTTGAAGTCAAAATCTGCATTTCAAGTAGCATTCTTCAAAAGCCTTTTCCCAGCCTGGACCGAAAAAAGGTGGTCCATGTGTGCCACGTCTGTGCCCTCAGCAGGAGGGTCTGTTCCTCTGCTCACCTGCATGGAGAAGCAGTGATCGCGTCTCCAACTTGTCTGACTCTTTGGGGCTGGAAAAGCTAGGCAGAGGCCTGTTCTTTCTCTTACTTTGAATGAGGATGAGGCCTTTTGAGTTAATTGGATTTTAATCTGTTTTTTTCTTTCCCCTTCCCATCCTCGACTTCTATTTTTAAGCTGAGAGGGTATGGGTGTTGAAAGGGATGTGCTCAACCTGACAGGCTCTGTGAAGGAGCATAGCAGGGTTACAGCGCATCTCAGCGCACAGGCATTAAGGAACTCTGAAGACTTTGCAAGCCACAGGGATGCCAAAGGCAATGCCCAAGGTGCCCAGAAGTTCAGACAGCCTCTTTTATTTGCCTTCCTGGAAAGGAAAGCCCAAGGCTCTTGTACCATAGGAAGTGACAGCTTTGCAGTGAAGCAGGCTTGATAGTCCAAATGCGCCAGATATGTGATTCTTTGGGAGAAAGGGATGCATACATCCCATTGTATGTGTGTGCTCCTGTGAGCTTAAATCTAGCTGATGTGCACAGACAGGACCTACGTGGTGTCCCACGTGATTTATGGATGCACAAACTGTTAAGGTCAGACTTTCTCATCTTTCTCTCTTATCTCTAGTCCTTCTACATTCACTGCTCTTACACACAATCAAGTAAACCCTGGTTTTTTCCTATGTGGGAAAGGACTGCATGTGTTATTCCAGTTGGTAAATTCTTATTTGAGTTCCTTTACAATGCTCTGAGCATTACAAATTACACATTTTTGATGCCTGCTTCTCTTTGCTCACAGATAAAAAGTGCAGATTCCCTCCCTGTTCAGTCTTTGGACAATAATATTTTTGGTTTAAAGCATGAGGAGAGAAGCAGAGTGAACACATTGTCCTCTTAGATTTATAGTCTAGGAGATAGGTCACAACCCTTAGCCACTCTAAAAATGATCTATGCTTCAAGGGCCCAGGCAACAAACCTGAAATATATATCCTCGTATGTCTCGAGCCACCCTGGGCTGTGGATGGGGTGCTGGCCTGAGCCAGTCTGCAGCAATGGCGTGGCACCGTGGGGTAGGGAGCGTATGAATGGGAGGGACATAGTCTCTTGGAAGCTGATATTGCATTGACAGTGGGTACTGATGTTCTCAAGTCCCAGTGGCACTGCTGATCCCATCAGGAACGTATTCCCTCTCTGTAATGAGTTTTGCAAGAGTAGAGACACACATCTGATTCTGCTTGAGGATCCTCTAACAGTGTTACTATCAGTTAATGTGATTTTAATGGCACAGAGCAGGACTAGGAGCTTCATCCATGCAAGACTCTGTGCCCTCCTCCACTGTGGGCTTAGCAGAGCATTTCTGCCAGCTCCACCAGGAAGGCTGGACCCCTAGCTGAGCTTCGCAAGTGAAGCCACTTCACTTCTTAACCCAATTTTTTCGTATCTGCTCAGTCAGCTGCAGCGAGTTGTGCTTTGAACTGCCAAAAGTGGAGTTAGAGCTGTTCGATTCAGAGGCAAAAATTCACCCTTCCTCCTCCTCCAAGTGTTGAAGTCAGACTCAGAGAAGCCCTGCTGTGACTCTGTACTCAGACTGCCAGGAGTGAGTGAGCCCTGCACTGCGCTGGGGAGGTCTCTTTGAGTGCTGCAGTCCTCGAGCAAGTCCTCTGAGGCTTGAAAGCATCCACCATGTTGAACACAAGATGTCAAGCATCTTGATCTCCTGCTGAGATCATTTGGCCCCATGAAGGTCCATCAGGACTGACACTTGCATGCCCCAACCCAGTATACTGTGGGAGTACCCAGGTAACCTCAGGACTGGATTGTTTTTTTCCCCCTTCTGGAAGCAAGGAAAACACTAGTTAGACACAGAATTGGAGAAAAACAGAGATGAAAAATTTGGGTTTGTTACTAGATACAAACTGATTTTTTTGCCTCCTCTTGTCAGGTGTCCTGAGACATGAGAAAGTATTACAAAGAGTTCTTTCCTTGCAGAAGTTGTGCTTATCCTGTGATCTGTGTTTCTTTCCCCATCTCTCTTATGTTACTCTTGTCATCCTGTTATCAAAGGTCTTCAAAAGAGACCAACAGAGCTCGGCTTTTGTATCCCCTTGAAATTCAGTGAAAGGGTTACGTTTGGGTTTCTAGGAATGCCAAAGAGGGTTTAAGGCAGAAATAAACTATTAAGGGTTCCTTTTTTCTGCTCTTCTAAGGTTTTTTCTGTATACTTGGAGTGAGATTTTCAGAAGGGCTTGGTATTGTCTGTCGCTACTGATGGATGCGATGAAGCTCCCGTGTTCCCTCGCAGTGGGAGAGAGTTAATTCGGGACACTCGTGAATATCCCGCTCTCCTTCCCCTTTCAAAACCTAACCCTTGGGCAAGATTATCTAATAGAGGCTTCTTAACTTGCATCAACACCCTTCACCACAGCAATGACTGTATATAAACCTCATAGTTACACCCTCCGCTATGCCCAACAACACAACTCTTATTTTCTTTTCCTCTCTTGTATCCATTCACACCGACTTCCCCAGCCCCAGGCCACACTGGAGGGAAAAATGGAGGGAAGATTTGGCTACAAACCCTATGCTGGAAGAAAAGCAACAAGAAAGTGGCTTGAGGAGGGTGTCACCAGGATGCTCTTGTGGCTTAGCTGTCTATTCTCCATTGCCTCATCCTCCCTTTGTTCTCCCTTCCCAATAATTCCCTCCTGAAATGACCCCACTATTAATCTAGGCTGAATGGGACCAAAACTTCAGGGAATAACATAATATCCACAGCTGTTGCCATGTTCCTTCCACTTCTGTACTGCATCTCAGTCCTACCTTGTGCCTGCTTTAGGCATTCAGAGCGCACACTCTGCAAGGTGCCCTGCAAGTTTTTATCACGCCTTGCTGGAAAGGACATTTTGCTGTCTTTAAGCACTCAAGTCACAATCAAAGCCTTTGTAAAAACTAAGATATGATCTTACTGCTGTGTTGTGGGTTGGTCCACTTTGCTTTGCAGATTATATGCTGAAAATCATTTCCTGACGGTCACGAAACCAGTGCAGCTCATGGGGGTTTTCCCAGTCTAAAGTACTGGGCATAATGTTAGAACACAGCTAAAGCTGGAATGAATTGATATGTGCCCGTTGTATGAAAATATCTGTGGCCTGTGGACTGATGCAATACTAATTTTGAGATATTCCAGATGCCCCTTAATGGTTAGAGCACCCTTAATGCTCTGCAGCTGCTGCGTTTTAGAATAGTTTTTGTTGCCAAATTCCTTCATGAATAAAAGCAAGGGTGCTTATCTGATGTGCAGGGAGAAACCAAATATTGCAAGTGAAAATATGATCACAAAGGGATTGTGAATCACCATCTACTTTTACTTAATGCTTGATTATTATTTTGTCTTTCCTATATGTCCTGTCACTACCTTTCTAACTCAATCCATGTTCACATTCCTTCAAAGCTCAGAATTAAATAAATGCCACAGACTGTCCCCTGCTTCACCAAAGCTCCACAACTAGATGCTCCCACTTTTAAATGCGTGGGCAGCCATTGTGTCCATTTGCCATCATTTCCACTTTCTATCACTTTTGGCTTGTTCCAGAGGAAAGGTCTGGTGCCAGGATTTCGTCTGGCTGAAAAAAGGGTGAAGTTCTGGCCTGATTAAAATCAATGGCAAAGATCCCAGTGACAAGTAGGAGAGCAGACTGTGATTTGGAGTACTTGGAGGATATACACAAAGCAATCATACATAGCGATATAATTGAGTCCATAAGACAGATGCTAAAGTTAGAGGTCAGCAAGCCAGCAGCTACAAATAGCAGCGATTCCTGCTGATTCCTAGTTCTGATATTTTAACCACTATTGGAAATCAATTCTTTTCCTACCTTTGACGACAGGTAAAAGCACATCGCCTGTGGTCCTACAGCAAAACTTCAGCATTTCCCTGTCTTATAATAAATATTATCTCTCTAACCATGCTGTTGTGTTGGTGTGCTTACTATTTTCCACACGTACCCGTAAAAACCTGTTAACATGTTAATGGATTTGTTTGCTTGTCAAGGAAAATTTTGCCCCCTGCAATGACAGCTTCAAACTCACGCTTCGAAAGGGCAGGGCAAGCAGTCGCTCAATGGACAAGCACAACACGCTTCTCCCGGCAGTAAAGGCTTCAGGACTAGAGTCGGGTGCCTTGCCACTCTAATCCCCGACGCTGGTTTAATCATGTTAATGCGCTATCTAATTATGGTAAACATTGCATATTATTCAAATTAAAAATGTATATTGGCATTCAAGTAGTCAGTCTGCAGACGCTTTTATGCATTAGTGTTTTCTAAGCTGAATGCCCTCTAGTAGGCACCGGAGGCTGTCTATCACCCCACTAGCTAAAAAGGGAGGTGGGTGATCATGTACAGCGGCCTCCTGCCTTGGAAAGTGTTTTACCTGGCACACTGTTGGGAGGCAAATTTTTTTCTCTGAAGCAAAGTCTTCCCTGCAAAATCCTTTGTGAGATGCAGATCTAAAACCAAACCTCCTGCATTCCTCACTAATAGGGAAATCATAACCGTCGTGGTGTTGAGTGTGTGTTTGGCTGCCTGGGGTCGCACCCACCTTGAGAATCACAGAATCACAGAATCACAGAATCACAGAATAGTAGGGGTTGGAAGGGACCTCTGTGGGTCATCTAGTCCAACCCCCCTGCCAAAGCAGGGTCACCTACAGTAGGCTGCACAGGA
>Ga0065711_1028998_pt1 | contig 38096 bp, 17 predicted proteins | sample Hoacrofraction12_FD_59098 | JGI IMG/M metagenome (GOLD analysis project Ga0065711, IMG submission 59098) | Hoatzin crop microbial communities from Cojedes, Venezuela - Epithelial fraction 12 v2 (version 2) | ecosystem: Host-associated > Birds > Digestive system > Esophagus > Crop | place...
CTCTCTGCAGAGCTGCTCTCCAGCAGGTCCACCCCAAGCCTGTACTGGTGCATGAGGTTGTTCCTCCCCAGGTGCAGGACCCTGCATTTGGTTTTGTTGAACCTCATCAGGTTCCTCTCTGCCCAACTTTCCAGCCTATCCAGGTCACGCTGAATGGCAGCACAGCCTTCTCAGGCAGGGATCTCGCCTTTTAGCTTGAAATTTTCTTCAATCCTGTTATAAAACTCATACTGAAGCAGTCCAAACAGCCGTGCACTAATCTGGGGAAATGTCATCAGCTGAGCTCTTCTTTCCCTGTCAACTTTGCTTGCCCAGTGTCCACAATCATTGGAAACAAAACTTGCAAAAAATAAAAAAGAAAAGAAGGATGTACATGATATAAGCCAGGGGACTCCATCTCACCCCAGCAGCAAATCAAAGCATGCCATACCATTAAGCTCAGCTGCTGTTTCTGTGAAATTCTGCTGTTTTGGTTTGCCCTCACCTTAAAATACAGTGGTGTTCAAACAAAGCAGTCCTCCATGAGCCCGGAAGCACGTTAGTGATTGCTACATCTCTGTCAATGTAAATAAATGCTGTTCTTTCTTCAATACACCCAAATTGCTTGCCTTGTTCCAGGCTCTTTGGTACACTGCATGGGCTTGTTTTCTGCATTGCAAGTGTGAAAACCTCTAAGCTGGCAGTGGTATGATTTCTCTGTTAATTATGTACAATCAGTCCTACTGTCAATCCACCATAAAAATGTAGACCTCTGCTTGCTCCGTAGTGGTGTAATTTAAGGGGCTGGGAAGTATTTGCTGTATGCATAGTGCAGAGACATGTATCACAGAAAGTAGCTATATAAGCATGTTTATATTAAGGGTATGTAAAACACATACTCATATATAACTAATTTCTGTTTATCTGGAACTAATGTAACAAAACCTGCAGCAAATCATACCCTGCAGATTTAAAATTAATTCATTTTGTTGTACTCCATGGTATATCAAATAACTGTGGATTCAGAGGCAATTCATTTTTCCACTTGCAATGTTACCAGGGAGAGACATCACTCCAAGCTACCTTGTTGCCTAATAAAGTTCACTGTGCTTAACTATGGGCATGAACCAGTCTGGACAATCTATAAAATATTTCCTTCGCAGTTGCCCTACAATAAGGACTTTCTCAGGAAGTCCAGGAAGGAAATAATTTTCCTGACATCTTCAAACAAAAAATAATTAAAATGTTGATGTTTACCCTGTCTGAAATTGAAGGACAAAGCTGAAATCTCACAAATAGATTTCAACCAAAAATCCAAAGGAAAAATAAATTGGTCTCATGAAAACATAAGATTTTACTGTGTCCTGAGATTTAATTTCATTTTGAAACATTGCTTTCAAAAAGGGATTAATTTAGAAAACTGAAATAGTGTATTTCCAAAATGTTAAATTTTTTTGAAACTGAGTCTACAAGAAGATCCAGCTTTAAAAACTGATTAGGTGGCACAGGAAATAGATCTCTTATTCCCTTAAAGTTACTATTTTGAAAAAAAAAAAAGCGGGGAAAAAGAAGATTCTAGTTCACAGTCTGGGTCTGCTCTGGTAGATGAACTCAGCATCAGTCTGCAACTGGGAATTCCTGCCCCAAACCTACTTCTGCATCTTCAATGTGGATGACTCTGGGTTTGTTCTGGGTTTTTTATCACATGTAGAGGAGGAGGAAGTCATGTTGGCAGTACCAATACCTCCAGGACAGAAAGGAAATGACACAGAAGTAAGCTGAGATCAGATCCACATTTTGCAGCTCTTCCGTGAACGTCTTGACATAAGCCGCGGGAGACAGGCCGGGAGAGGGGCTCTGTGCCTGATGCTCTGCGCAGGGCAGAAAGGGAGGTGATGTCCGTGGGGTCACAGAGAGAAAGTGCCTGGCTGTATGGCAGCTTTTCATCTCAGAGGAAAGCAAAAACAACCTCTTCTGTCTGGCGCTCTGAAGTCTGCTCATCATCCCTCCTAGCCAGCGGAGTATTCAGTGAACAGTGTGTGTTCCAGCCTGCGTGCTTTCTTCTCAGCCCCATAAATACGTCTGGCGTTTAAGCTGTTCTCTGCAGACTGTCATAGAAAATAATTAGAACAATTTATAACGTGTTTCTTTAGCCCTTGAGCTGTGACGACTTATTTCCTCTTATGCATCTATGACATAACTCAGTGGTAATCAAAAAATGCCTTTGCCAGGCGGTGTGCACTGTGCAGCGCGGTCCTCCCGGGTAAGACTCGGTCATCACCATTTTATTGCTCACATCCCAAAGCTAAATGAAGAGGAGTCTTCTAATTCCCAGAGACATGAATTTCCATCATAACTCTGATACCCTAATGCTACACTTCATCCAGCAGCCAGCACTTAGCAGAGCACCCCGGGGACAGCGGAGGGAGAGGTGGGGAAGCAGACATGAAGAATTTCAGATTCTGTGACACCACTGTAAGGCTGTTTATCATAAATTATTAGCATGAAAACCTTGTTTGGGAGCAATCCTGCCCCTCCTCCAAGCAGACAATAATTGTATGAGTGCATGGGTGGGTGGAGGAGAAGGTAATTTAGAATATCACTGTTCCTGCCGATTTTCTTTAATTAATATGTCAGCTCTAGGAAGAGCTTTATGAACATGGTGAGTTAAGGTGTATGTGCTGTATTTCTTGTGATAGTGTTATATGGTGGCAGTCTTAAAAGGACAGTGACCTATGAGAAAACCCCTCGTGCTGGACGAACTCTGTTCAGTAACAGGAATGTGTCTGTGGAAAAGCTCCAGGGGAAGCTGAAGATACAAACCTTTGAGCAGTGGGGAGGGTGAAGCAGACCATTCTCAGCCATATTTAGAAATGAGTACAGTGTGGTTGAGCTGCGTGGCTGATCTCATATAACAGTTTATTTTTTTATATTGTCATAAAAATATTGTTGTATCCTTTCTGTGTTCATACATTCCTCTTATAATTTTGAACTCAAATATTTGAACATACCTCAAATAGTTTCTGAGTTATATTTTATTTGCTTTCTGTGCCCGTGTCTTTCCCTGAACAACTCCTTACTGAAGCTTTGGACAAAGCTCCACATGTAATAGAAAGCCTGATTTCTTCCTAACACCCACTCATTACTCATCTGAGGAGTGCCGAATTGTTGAGGTGACAACTATATCTGACCACGACCAAACAGTCTATCTGTGCAGCCAGAAAGGTAATGTACCATGCTCTGGGATTCGATTACCGAGCTGAAAGGGCAAGAGATGATGTCCTTCAAACTTAGTCTAAAAAAAAGAATAAGAAAAAAGAAAACAACAATAAAAAACAATTAAAAAGCCACCCAACCTCCCCTTCCAGCTTGACTTTCCAGTAAAATGAGAACTGAGCAAGAAAACATAAAACTGCCCCCTGCAAATGCATTATGTAAAATTGGGTTATCTTTATCTGGAGACTGCAGTGCTGGCTGCTGGTGATATTTAAACAGAATTGTTTCACAGCTGGGTGCAATACACGGCGAGGAGGACTGCTATTTCCTCCTCTTCTTGCCAACCCCAGTTTTCCCTCTGCTACCCCAGTTGCTGTTCTGCACTTTCAGACCACCACATTTATTTATCACAAAATTAAACGACATACCTAACCAGCGAGATCAAACTCCGACATTACTCCCACTTTCAATTGCCCAGTTTATATTTCAGAGCTGATTTATGGTACTTGCCTGCCTTGCTTCATGAGTGCTGCAAGCAATTTATTCCATAATGCCCTTCTTGTAAAGAAATTATTCCTGAATTGCTCACAGGCTAGTTGTTCTATGGCGGCACTCCATGCCCTGGTACTTTTCAGTCGTTCATCATCTCAAATAGCTCAAAGGAAAACTCTGATATGGGAGTTTGATTATCGTGTCCAGACTTAGTGCAGTTAAACTGGAGAGGGAGAAAAAGACAACTGGCGGTCTCTCAGGTTATTAAATGAATTTCAGCTGTGCAATACTGGTGTGAAACCCACAGAAGTCCAAAGAATTGCTTGGAATTTAAGCTGTGTAAAGAGTTGAATTTGATATGCTGTCTGAAGCTAGGGGGAAAGGGAGTTGAAATGCTGCAGACCTTAAAGCACCTTGTAGTTGGGTTGTTTAAGGCTGCCACTGTCTGGGGGAAACTACATCAGTAACAATTTTGTATAGGTTTATTTATCCTGGTTATTTTTTTCTAAAATGAAAGGTAGTATCCAGGGCTGGATTTTATTTTTGTTCCTTTACTGTTAATTAGTTCTGTGTTAACTCCTGCATTGTGATTGGCACTTTAGCATTTAATAGGACTCGGATCTTGAAGAGATGGACCTAAGTGCAATTCCAGGAGGCAAATGTGAATTTTACACCTAAATGCCACACATTTCAGGTCCATCAAGTTGCAAAGACTGGGAAGCTGTCCCTGTTATGGAAATTTGTTATGGCCCTTGAGAAAACAGCAGGAAACCCAAATTCTCTTCCTGTGATAGAATATGTGGAAGATGATATAGGCTGCCACTTTCATTTTTACCTACATATCTTAGCCTCTATGACCCAGACAGAAATTAAAAGAAACAACAGCTGTGGCCTGACAAACTGAAGAAGGGATATGTGAAGGAAAAGACCTTCATAACATTAGTCTTAGTTTTATCTTATTTCATGAGTAGTTCAAAGAAGTTTAATGGTATTGTTAATGGCATTAAAAATTACATAAAAGAACGCTGGGGTGTCTCCCTTATGAGAATTCAGAATTAAAAGAGTTTCTGCTCGGACAGCAAAGGGTGAAAATAAAATCTATCACTAGGGAAGATAAAATAAAAAACAAAAAAATCCTGCATAATTAATGCTGTCAGTTATGGAATTACCTTACTCTTGCATATATGTGCTGCTTTTTAGCTGCATAATTATTTTCCTCCTAGTAATATTTCTGTAACAATATTTTTACAGTATTGTAAGGCTTGCTGTAAAATCAACCCTAAAGAAAAATGCAGAGCTGTGGGCAGGTCTGACAAATAGGACACAGAATGGGAAGTGACAGGGAACACAGCATTAAGTGCAAGTGCTTAAGTGCTGAGTTTCTCCTTCCTGACCTGGGAATGTGTGCACAGTAATACTGATATCCTGAGAACCAAGAAATCCAGGGCAGGACTTGAAATCTGCTCTTCACCGTGATAAACCAGGCAGGAAACACAGCATAGCTCATTCTGGTGTCCATCTCCATCCAAGCCTCATCCCAGCAAAACTCCAACTGGAATTATGAAATCCTTGTGTTGCAGTCTGGAGGCTTTGTTGATGCGAGGGATGTCAAAAAGTTCATGTGCAGAGACGGAGGTGTGGCTGGGACCAGCTCTGCAGCTGGACCTCTGTGAGGTCCTCCTTCTCAAAAACCTCTCCACCACATGAGTCAAAGCATGGGAAACTGGGACACCTGGAAGATTTGCTTCTTCCTCCTAGTCTGGACTAAAGTAGTAGTGCAGATGCACCTTAATGGACGATCCACCAGGTAAAGCTGGGCACATACTTGAGTGTCTGCAGGACTCAGACATAAGTTTCTGCAAAAGCAGGAAGTAAGGTTTAGAATAAAAATTTTTACTACAAATGACTATGGATAATAGTATTATGCAGTTCTGACTGCATCAAAAGTTTTCAATATCAGCCTGTGGGATTTCTAAGCCATATAACTCATGGAGACACATTAACTTGCTAACACATGTCACAGGTGCCTCACTGCGACAAAGGTAGCAGAAGATGGGTCGTCTCTTTATACTGCCAAGTCTGAAGAAAACAAGAGTTCTCCAGGGACAGTAGAAAGAAAATCTATAAAGAGGAAAAAACTGAAAAAAAATCATAGGAAAGAAATTTTCCAGGAAGGCTTTTAAGGCCCACGTGGCTCTCTGAAGTGCCAAGAAAGCATTGTATGTGGGCTCCTATGTCATGTCTTTGGGGTTTCCTGGGCTTTGGAAAGTTTTTCTGTACTTTGCTGTACAGCTGAAAGCATGAAGCCAGCACCAAGCATGTGCACATCAAGGTATTGCAGAAGTGAAAAAAAATCACACAGAAGGTAAGGGTGGAGAGGGAGCAGGAGGCCGGCAGCATGGTGACACCACCAACACCAGCTCCTGGGAGTGGAGACCCAGCAAAACTACCTCATCGCTGCAGTAACAGGGTGCTCCTGGACTTCCCTAATCGGAGTTTCCTTTTGCCCAGAAGTCCAGACAGGCTGGGAAATCAACATAACAGATATGGAACTGCTGATAGATGCAGGCAAACAGAGGAATGGACGCATTTATCTGGGGTTTTGAAAATATCACTGCCCCTTGCTTTGTCTGAGAAAGAGGTGTGTACAAAGAAAAGCCTGCACACACTTATTTTGCTTTCACTGCTGTCATACTGATTAGGAGCATCCTTTGGATAGGGTTTATGAGCCTTTTGGAGGCAGCTCCTGGATCACGTCCACAACCATCTTTCCTGACCTCTGCTTGTCTTTTTTTTCCTTTAGTAAAGCTCATCTGAAGTTTCTTTTCCTGTACAATGTTTCCTTCCTGCCTTTCAGATGTGGTGCCTTTTCAAATTCCCTGGTGACTTTTTAAATTCCTTCTTTCTCACCTTTGCCTCTCCATCTTGTCTGGGAGATTTCGACTCACTCATCACTCCATCCTCTCCTTCAGACAGATAAGAAAAATACTGGTTCTTTAGGTGTCTGTCAAGCTCTTCAGCATACTAATTGCTATTTGTCAAAGAACAGTCATTAAAATGCACAGTCACTGCAGAGAAATAGCTGTAATGACGTGAGATAAAAGTGTTCCCTCTGGCTTTCCTGCTGCCCCTGGCAGGTGGTTACTGCTCCACAGTTCAGCATCAGAGCATGGTGGGTTACTCAAAAACTGCTTTAGTGCAAAGCTGGCTGCAGGAGCTTCTTGACTATTACATCAGCCCAATATAAGCGATAGTAAAAGCGATGTAAGTTTACAGACTGGCACCCTCTCCTATCACCTCTTCTCAGGTATGTTTAGTTTTCTAACCTCCTCCTAAGCCATCCTAATAGCATTAGCTTGAGCCACCTTGACTTGTTTCTGTAATTTTTTAAATTTTCCCTGAAGTGGATGAAGCTGATTTTCATTTTCCTGGGAAAGTTGTGTTTTGTGGTGGTAACCTCCAGGTTAACAAAGCTGTAAGTAGCCGTGAGAATTGGACAGCAGGGTGGGAGTGTGCTGTGCAATATCTCTAATTTGGAGGTTATATATGCATAGGATATTCAAAGATAAGCAGTTCTTCTAATAAGTTTTCATACAAACAAGCATGTTTGAATGGTAAACAGAAAGGTAATAAAGAGCGAGAGCCCCTCAGCACCATCAGGATAGAGACCTATTGCATGAAGCAGGTTTTTTGAAAGCAAAAAGTCTCTCCATCAAATCAACCCAAGGTCTAAGAGATTTCTAGTTTGAACAAATATGCTGTATGGAAATGTATTGAGGTCCGAAACTAATGAAATCTTTGTGGTTCCCTCATCAAAAGTGCTTGGTGTTCACAGAAATACTGAGTTTGAGTGTGTTCTCTCCCAAAATTCACCTTCTCACCATCACGCTGCCTTCCACAAGGTCAGTGATTTACAACTTTGGCATCAGTGGCATGAACAAAGGTTTCACATGCCAGTTTTGACCCTCACGATCATCTCAGTTGTTTCAGTGGTTTTATCTAGGTTTGACTGACTTGAACTTAAAAGGCATTTCTGTCAATGATGTACAGGAAGAAACAAAATCAGCTTCTGTTTCTAATCTTTATTTTCTCTCAAATTTCCAGAGAAATAAAAAGATGTATGAGGATTTATCATCATTTTTACTCTATAACCCAGGTCTAAGCAAACTCAGCCTCACAGATTGCCTGTGCCTAGGCGTGGGAGGGCTTTGAGAGACCTCTAAATATTACATTAAATCTGAGACAGATAGAGTTGACCCTTAAGTAGTTATTTAGCTCGCAGATCGTGGAAAAAGTGATGTTTTTTTTGTACACGTATTACAGGGTTATGAGGGCAAGGACTGTGCTGAAGGGCAGGTAGATTAATTAGAGCGTCAGAAAGCAAAATCGGTGAGAATCCAGTTCTGATCCATTTTGTCTCCTACCAAGACACTCCTGCAATGCTGACATGATGCAGTGCTTGAGAGTACTGGGCTTGCTCTAACAGCACAGCCTGATTGCCCCTTGCACTGCAACTAACTTTTTCCCCTCCTCTTCTCCTTCCTGAGACACCCCAAACTAGGTGCAGTGTTTATTGGAGTCATTAGACTTTGTTTGCTGGACTTGGTAGACCTGAGCTCAACCAAGAAAGGAAACTACCGTATTGTTCATTAATGCCCCCAAATTACTCAGCTGGAATCATCTTCATTTGTGTAGTGCAGAATACTGAAAATACCATGCTAGCAATTGTGCTCTAAGGAAGAAAGAGGCGGAAAAGCAGATATGGGGAGGGAGAAACAAATTGGTTTTGCAGTTACAGTGTAAATTTTAGAAATCTACAGTATTATGGAGCCTGCCACAATTTTAAGCACCTTTGACTAGACTGCTCAACAGTGGATAATAAAAGGATCAGAAAAACAGGGAATCAATAAGGCTGTCAGAGCTCTTTCCCCCTGCTACAGTGTTTCACATTTACTCTGTGTATCTCTCTACTTCACAGTATTACAATAAAGCAGGAAAATGGCCAGTGTCAAGGTTGAGCTATACAATTTACTCTTCACACGTTATTAACTCTTGCAGAGATCTAGTACATGTCTAGACAGGGGTCCATTTTTAAAATAAAAAATATAATACTTTATTAAATAGAGTTATTACTGTGTGTGCTAATGTTCATAAGGATCAGTACCCCTCTGTTCTCTCAATTTAGCTTTAGTACAATTTCGGGGAATTTGCACTGTTGACTTTTCAGAGACAGGAAAAATGCAGTTCATTAATAATGTATCAACAGTATCCGTCAGGTTTTTATGTTGTTATATAGGCAACTAAGGAAAAACCAAACCAAACCAAACCAAAAAACTAAACCTCTTCGAATCAGGTATCTCTTTAAAATGCTTAAAGGTTTCATTTGGAACACAGTCTATGAGCTGCCCGTTTTTGAAAATGCTGGTTAGGACAATTTTTATCACATGGCATTTAATTACATAGAAGTGCTTCATACCTTTTAGTGTGGTACTAGATAGGGGTGGGAAAGGAGAGGAAAGGTGACATAAATGTCCTGAATTCAAATGAATGTTGGTAGGATGTCCCTGCACACATATCAGATGTGGATATTTTTGAGTTGGTGATAGCAGCTGCTGAGCGGCCAGATAGCCATCAGCTTTTTCCATTCTGAATTCATCTTAGTCTCTTCAGCTTCTTCTGACTCTTCAATAAAAGTAGTATCATGCTTTTAAAAGTGTACCAGAAATCCTGGAGCATACTCACAGCTTACCTCAGTGTTGTCTGGAGCAAAGACAGGCAGACCTCACAAGACAAAAGCCTTTGACTTTGGTTAAAGAAAGGAATTGGAGAAAAGGAATTCTACAAGTGTTGCCAAAAACCACCCTTTTGCATTTGCTGTGAAGTTGTACTCAACTGCAGCCGTGCACCTGGCTGGCAGACCCATCTTTTCCACTGTTCACATCCAATGCCATCCTCCTTCCCTGTCATTTATCCAGCAGGGAAACAGCCTGCTCTGCTTTGGCAGAAGAAGTCTCTTTTGGGGTGACACCTACAAGGTGACACCTTTCTAGCCTGTTATTCATGGGGTGATATGAAACTAATGATAGTCCAAACTCTATGTGGAGTCATCTGATGCTAGGGAAAGCAGAAATACTTCTTAGAAAATAACTGTAGGGAAAGAGTTCCCATTTTGCTTCAGCTGATAGACTTTCACAAGATCTCAGTTATATTTGTTAGGAAGACTAAACAGATTATTTTGGATAAAACAATAACATGTGGTTGCTAAGGCAATCTCTAGCTGAGGGTTCCCAGGACTTTCCAAATAGCTGCAGAGGTAGGGCAGAAAGGGATGTGCATCTTTTGTTTCCTGCCATCTGCAAGCAGCCAGGTTTTTACTTCTTGTATCCAACCAGAAGATTCGCCTGTGACTGACGCAGGGGAGATCTCTTACTTGACAAATACTCTCAAGTAGGAAAGTTCTCAGAGAAACAGCAAATGCTCCTGTAAGCAGTGATGAGTGGGAGAGTTAAACGACTTTTACATGGTTACAAACAGCTAACACAGGGACTAGGAGAGGAGGTAACCAAGGGAGAAAAGCACAGATCTGATTATATTAGTGCATCTGACCCAGACTACTGCTCAGGCGGATGCAGGGTTTGGAACAGACCTCTTCTACATCTTTTTTGAACTGACTACTGTTACTTGTACTGTGTTACCTGCATGGACACTGCACTGTTATTTGCATTAACAAAACTGCCGTACAGTCTAGTGCTTTCACAGGTAACACAACTAGAAGATTTGTTTTGGATGAACTGTTTCTATACATATTATATACCTAAAGATTTGTTTGAGTCTTAAATGAGACCTACAGGCTGAAACTGTATGATCTGAGCCTTTTAATAGATGAGGGTGTGAGGGGGGGAAGCACCAGAAGAAGTAGGCAGAGAATATGATTTGAAAAGGAGAGAACAAGAAGAAATAAGATGTTTCATTTGTTTGTTCATTTTTTAAGCAGGAAATAGGCACTGAATCCCTGGAAAATCTGTATGATCTATATTGTCAGACTTGCATTTACAAACAGAGACAGTAACAACTGGTATCTTTACCGATAAATTTATCAAATTATGTCAAGGAAAGAGTTACCCAGAAAAGAACCAAGTAAGATGTTATTTGTAGTGACTTGACCTCGAGTTTATATAGTTGATCTGTAAACTCACACTAGAGCCAGGCATTTTTTCACGAAGTTCATTTTTAAAAGCATAAAAATGAACCATAAAATGTGGTGTGGAGTTGAAAGCTTCTCTGGTACGACTGAGCTTTTCAGTAAAAAGTAAGGATTTCTCAATTACAAGATTTCTATAAGTGCTTAGGTTACGAATGGTCCAGCATCCTCTGAGTTTTTAATGGCCTTTAATGGATTAAATTAATGGATTTTAATGTGAATATGTTCTCTGACTAGTGAAAACTGGAGAGTTTCCAGACGTGTGTATTGAGAGCATCACAGTGCATGTCTTGAGCGTTGCAAATATTATGCACTTCACTGCATAACACCAAAGAGCTGAATGTTATAGATTTTCTTTCCTTTTTTACAACGTGCTACACAGTACTGAACCGATGTCATTTAATTACCTTATTTTTCTGTCTCATTCATTTTGTTAGGAGCCTGAAAGGGATTGGTTGGTGAAGCAGTCTGAAGTCTACAGCATCTCCCAGGATGATGCTATGAGAGCTCATTATGGCTCATGAAATGCTCACAGATTATGGTATTCAATGCTACAGAAATATCTATAAGTAGAAAATGAAAAAAAATGAAATGTTATTTTGGAGGGATAAGAAAAAAATGACACCTCTCAATGAATATCATTTCTTTGCTGAACTTTTTAAGTGTTCGCTATTAAATGAAGCAGGTACCCAGAGAAGGAGGGAATGCTTTACCACCATTTAAATAAAGTATGCTTTATAAAATGGATACACAGAGGGAATGGAGTTCAAGTAGCAGAGTAAGTGATGTGCCAGAGAAACCAAAGAAATACTCCTTTACTTTCACAGGAGTGTTGCCACAGGCTGAACAATGTACCTGGAGCTATAAATAAAAGAGGAAAATATTTTTCTAACCTTAATTAAAAACTTAGGTGGCAAAATTTTTGCTAGATAACAAAAGGAGTTGTTGGGTTCCTGACCAGCAATGCCTCCGGTGACTAAACTTATTGCTGTCTGCAGCAATTTGCATTGATTCCTTCCCTTTCTCTTTAATCTCAGGTTTTGATTGGGATGGAGATGGCACTGTGGTGACAGTGAATTTCCTGTGAATAGGCGCATTTTTTTCCCTCAGTTCCCACCTTTATCAACAGTTTTGGCTTCAGCTAGATATACTTGGGATTACGAGTTGCAAAGAGGGAAAAGAAATGAGGTACATTTGATTTGAAAATAGTCTCAGGTATAATCTAATATATAAGCAGTCTCAGACACATTTCTGTTCACTCCTTTTCCTTCCAAATCTTCCTTTTTATTTACCATATTTCTTATGTCCCCCCTGCTGCTACTTACAGATCTTAATATAGGTGGAGGAAAGCTCAGAATTACAGTCATATAACTCTGAAGCTTATCTGAAACATTTATGCTATGATAAAATTTCGTAAAGAATCTGGAAAAGCAATGATGAGAGAAAAGAAAGCATCTACAGAAGGTATGAAATTATTTTGGTTTTTAAACACAAAAGTTGGCCATGAAGAGTTGCAAGAGGATCTAATGAGACTGAAAGATCTGTAATACATTTGCAGATGAAATTCAGTGATGATTTGTGCCAAGTAATGGGAGGAGGGGAGAGAAGGGAGGGAATCAACCCTAAGTAAACTACAGAAAAATGGGCTGTAAATTAGATATTACCATTCAGGAAATATATCTTGGCATTTTTGTGGATAGTTCAAACAAATGTCAACTCAATGTTCGGCAGTGGTCAAAAAGGCAGATAGTGTATTAAACAATTAGTACGAAGACTCTAGTGAAAAAATCATAAAATATCACTATGCACTCTAAAATCCACTGTGTGTTCATATTTTGAATACTGTGTATCGTCGGTCTTACTCAGGTATAGAAGGTTGTTGAACATAATAAAAAGCACAGAACAGTTGCTAGATAAAGGGAGGGTGAACAGATAGAAACATATAAAACCATAGATATCATACAGAAAGTGAGTAAGGAACAACTGTTTGTTATTTCTCACAGGATGAGACCTGTAGGGTAGCAACTGATGTGATCACACATGGTTTTATAGAACATACAAGAAAGAACACAGCTTCCATGCAGAAGCATTGCCATTCTTGCATTGCCACAGTACGAAGTGTACCTTCAAAGCTTAAAAAGGCTCAAAGAAACACTCACCAAAAGAAATGAATCATTAAAAAAAAGGATACAGATATAAGCTCTGGTTTAGGAAGTCTCTGAACTGCAGTTTGCCAGAAGGTGGGAGTATGCAGTGGGGAAAACTTCACAGTGCTATGCCCCATTCATTTCTTGTTTTCTCTAAGCCTCCACTACTGGTTCCTGTCAGAAACTTGTAACTGGGTGAGAGATTTGTTTTGCTCATCTTGGGATTTTGAAAGAGCTGAATGAAAACTGAGCCAATTTCAATGAACACTTTTGAGTGATTTGGCTTCCTACACACCTAGGATTCAAGAGGGCATCCTTGCCATTGGCTCCTGCTTGTCCAGGGACAGGAAGAGTGCTGACCCCAGTTTACCTGGGAAGAGGACTCAGATTACTAGAGCAGCCCTGCTGATAAGGACTTGGGGATACTGGTGGATGAAAAGCTGGTCATGATCCAGCAATACACACTCGCAGCCCAGCAGACCAAACATCTCCTGGGCTGCATCAAAAGCAATGTGGCCAGCAGGTCGAGGGAGGGGATTCTGCCCGTCTGCCCCGTTCTGGTGAGACCCCCCCCGGGAGTCCTGCGTCCAGCTCTGGAGCCCTCAGCACAGGACAGACCTGGACCTGTTGGAGGGGGTCCAGAGGAGGCCACAGCAATGATCAGAGGGCGGGAACACCTCTGCTGTGAGGAAAGGCTGAGAGCTGCGTTTCTCCAGCCTGGAGAAGAGAAGGCTCTGGGGAGACCTTATTGCAGCCTTTCAGTATTTGAAGGGGGCTAATGAGAAAGATGGGGACAGGCTTTTTAGCAGGGTCTGTTGTGACAGAACAAGACGTAATGGCTTTAAACTAAGAAGGAATAGATTTAGACTGGCTATAAGGAAGAAATTTTTTACGATGAGTGTGGTGAAACACCGGCACAAATTGCCCAAAGAGGTGGGATATGCCCCACCCCTGGAAACATTCAAGCCCAGGTTGGACAGGGCTCTGAACAAGATGACCTCTAAATGTCCCTTCCAGCCCAAACCATTCTATGTTTCTATTACTCCATGATAAGTGGTGAGGAGGTCAGCAGCCCTCTCTGACTTCTGCTCAATGGCCTCTCTTCTGAGAGAAGTCTAAGCGACTTAGTCCCCTCATAAAATTGAAACAAGTGGTGTGCTACTGGAGTTGATATGCTTCCTTGTTCTGACCAAAGCTTTCACATGCTGTGCTGCTCCAGACCAGCTGGTGGATTAGAAGTACATAACCAGAGGCAATGACAGTGAAACCTAAAATCTGCAGCAGGGTGCGGGTCAGTGAGAAGAAATCAGCTTAAGGACAGGAACAAATACTGTTCTGTGATTGTTGCAGTTACTTTTCATACTTTGCTTTGGAAAAGGGGAGTTTTTAGCTAGAAATTTTTCTAGCCTCAGGAAAGCAACTGGGAATTTTATTTTCTGGTTGAATGGGACAGAGAAGCTAATGGAGAGACATGAGACATGAGGATGGATTGTACGCAATGCTGCTTTACCCAGGGGATATCAAAATTGATGTCTTCGAGGCCAATAAGGAAAAAAATAATTAAGACACAAAAAAGATTGGGGAAGTATAAGGATTTCCTGAGAGATAAAGTAAAATATCAGGGATGTTCCAAATGGGGGAATAATAAACCTGAAACTGCTGCTCATGTTAGTTAAAAATAAGGTGGTATAGGGGGCATCATAATTTCTGTACATGGAAAAATACTGAGGAGGTATTTAGGATAAACTTAAAAGGTAAGTAGCACATAAAGCCAATAAAATTCACTAATTTTATCTCTTTGAGAACCTAAAACCAAAGGCACTCCTGTCACATTGAGGTTTGCTGATATTCAGTACATTTATTTTGCGATTAATGAAAATATTTTCTGTTCCATTTATGAATTGGTATAATTGAAGATTAGTTTGGCAGACCCAGTCAGAAACACTTAGTGCTCAATTCATAAAAAAAGCTGAAATAATTACTTAGACATGCAGAGATTTTACTGTGCGTATTTGTTTACTACGAAATCTCGGAACAGCAACACAGATGTTGGAACAAACGGTTCGTGTTGCAGCTCCATCTTTTCTCAGATTGAGTTTGAACTCATCACTGAGTAGATGACATTAGCAATTAGAGTTTGTTGAAATAACCTCTCAGTTCTTTGAATATTAAGATTTCATGATCTGCAGACATCAACATTAAATGTCCCATTGCTGTTATATTACTGTTCAAGCAAGACTTCTAGGTTTGTTCCCATGGAAAAGTGGCACTCTCTCTACTTCTTTTGATGTGAACCAATACTATTCAGCCATGAATTATTGCTAGTTTTAAATCCCTGGGAATCACAACACAAAGACTGAAACCAGCATATACTGATTCAATTATATTTCAATGAAAGAATGAAGATATCCTGCTTCTGAATGAAATACATGATCGAAGTATATTTTATACTTTATAGAGATCAAGTTTGAGTGAGCCATGGGAAAATTGGCCTCATGGTTTGCCATTCTATATTTCTTGCAATTTAGGTAATATCTGCTGTAAGCGGTACATGCACTCTTCTTTATTTTTTGCAAGTATGTTTCCATCTTTTTTTTCCTGTAAAACCACTTCAGAAAGAGTAGGATCTCCAGCTGCAGAGTACTGCAGCCAGTAGCAATGCAGCCTCCACTGTTTTACTACTCTGCACACAGACTTTACAGCATCCCTGATTTTTCGACACGGATAACCTTCAAAGACAGGAGAAGCTTCGGCATCACCTATTTATTCGTTTGTTTAATTGCTGATGCTGCCAGAAGGATTTCTTATTGGCACTATGCTAATCATTTTCAGAATGCAAGTCTGTCCGCCTTGAGCCATGATAAGACCATTTGACCCATCTTGCCTTGGCCACTATGTAGCCATAGACAGATCAGGTTTTGTGAGCATGAAGTCAGCTACAGAGTTAAAAAAATTACATTCAAGTATGGAGAAGGAAAAAGACGGACATTTCAATGCCAACTGTTTTCATAGAGGGCAAGTGACAGTGAAGGTAAACATATTTGATTTTTGTGTTAAAGAAACAATGTAGTTTCTGTTATTTTACTAAGATTTAGGCCTAAAGCCTAGCAAGGAATTCTCTGACACCATATAAGGAGATAAATTCATTAAAAGCATGGTATTAAAAAAGATAGATAATCATCATACAGTGATTTCTGAAATGATCACCATTTAGCTAATCAAACAACGTTTTTGATATCACAATGGACGTCAGTTCTGTTGTTAGGAAAAATTAACCAGTTTCTTGTACAGAGTAGAATAATTGTCACTAAGAGCAGAGGAGGAGCTTCCTTAATCCAAAATAGCAGAACTTTAAAGCAGCCTAATTATATGGTGGTTGTTATGTATAGGGGAATAGAATGACTAAGAAAGATGCGCTGTACAGAACAAAGGTGATTAAGAAAGCAGTCAGGAACTAATGTACTGTACTATTTTAAATGAGACTTAACACCTGGTTTATGATTGTCTGATTTGTGCTCACTTTGGAGGGCCGAGAGAATGCAAGTATTTTCCTGCAGCCGCCAAGTATACAACTCATACTGATAGGTGAACTGTACTACCGTAGTTTTCCTAAATTATTTGAAAGGGGTATTTATTCAGTATATGCTTTCTAGTATCTATATTTTTAAAGCTACAGGGGAGCTGCCACCCCTCAGGTGGTTTCTCCTCTGCAAGCAGATACCAGAGCCGGGTGAGCTGCCGGCGCATGCTGAGGGCTGCGGCTCGCATGGAGCCTCCTCGCAGGCCGGGGCAGTCGTGCCATTGGGTTCCTACCGCGATGAAGGATTACACCGGCTTTGGTTTCTGTACTATCAGTTTTTAGTAATGAGGTAGCGGTGTCTCAAAGTGAGGTTAAGGTCTGGAGAGTAATTCCCACAGCACGGTTCACATTTCACAGAATCACACAATCACAGAATGATCGGGGTTGGAAGGGACCTCTGTGGGTTATCTAGTCCAACCCCGCTGCCGAAGCAGGGAAATCACTCCTCTTGTTTTTCTGTTCCCCTTTTTGGTGTCTGTATGACTAGTTTGAACATAACTTTGAGGTGATTAGCTTTGCACATAATTCATCAAAGCAAAAATTGTTTTAATATTCATTCATTTAATATTCATATTTAATTTTGATGTACATTAATAAAAAAGTGAGCATGTTAGTTGATTCTTACATGTCAAAACTATTTGCTTTTGCTTTCAGAGTTAAGAGAATCCTCTAGAAGAATAAAACTTGGTGAAATTTTTATTTCTGTACATTTCTCTGCTTTAATATGTTGACATTTCACAGTGTCTCGCTTCAGTAATCCCTTAATCAAGATGTATATAATGATTTTAATTGTTTGCATAAATACATTTTGGTATCCATGGCACCGTTTCTCTGCTCTTTTCTAGAATTCCTCCAGCTGCTTTTTTGTTTCAAGTGATGAAGTTCCTACAAGTCAGTCCTGTATTTTACCTGCTGCTGCACTGGAATACTGCTAGCATCCAGCTTCACAATGTTTAATTTATGTGTGAAACCTGAAATTTTATTCTTCCGCTCTCATCTCGCACTGCAAACTCAATCAGAGAGCTTTCTCTGTGGGCATGATAGCTCTCTAGCACTTTTACCTTTCCTTTTGATTATTCTCCCACAATATGCACGACATTCTAATCAATTTAATCTCATTTCATGGTCTTCCATCTGCATTTCTAACTTTAATAGGTCCTCCTTCATTATTTACCTTGTTCTTGCTGGTGTTTGCAGCATCGTCTTACTTCTCAAGCACGATTTTCTTTCTTTCCGCAAACATCCACCTGATACAGAGTTGATGAGATCCTGAAACATTCATGTTCTTGGCTATAAGCATTTTGCAAATACTCTGACAGAACAGGTAAGAATGTTGTCACCTAGCAACTAATAGCATTTTTTTTCTATAGATAAATGATTATTTTTTTTCCTGTTGGAATTGCCTAGATGATTTTCCCCCTCAATTTTCACTTGCAATTTTTGTGAGAAAATGAGAAACTGTTCTTAAAAAGTTTTTTAAAAATTGAAAAGTCAGCTGGCTGTTAAATTAGAAGGCTAAGAAATATCATGCAAGTTATTACAGTCTATAAATTAACATCTGTATTCTCCTGGTACCTTTGAAACTGATGACTGCGAAAAATTCCTTAGTGAACAGGCATTTTTCCTATGTGGTATGTGGGGCTGTGGGGGAGCCAAGCTACTACCCTTGTTTTGTACTACCCTGGGGGGGGAATATTTTTTAGGGGCAGGGTATAGTCCGGTGAAGGACCAGTATGTTTATTCTGCTTCTGGAAACAGGAGGGAATAAAAATCAAGTACAAAAAAGTGATTCTGTAAAAAGGTTTGCCCACGACCTCTAACTGATTGTACTAATCTATAAGAAAAAGCAATAACATATACACTATGTTTCTTCATTATTAGTGTCAGAGAGATTTATGTCATCTCCCAATTACCCAGTTTAGGAGCACAGGCAAAAAGAGCAGACATCACTCTGGGGGAAACCTGTCACTCTGCTCTCCTGTTCTGTAAGCAGTCAGATCCTTTAGAGGAAAGTGTAAGAAATCCTGTCTGGACAATTTTTAATTAAATAGGTATTTAAAAGTTTTTTTTCCAGTCCTGAATCATACCCATGTCTGAAGCTCTGAAGCTTTGTTTTGTTTGTTGGTTGGTTGTGTTTTTAATCTTAAGTAGGCCAAAGCCGCCTTTGACCTATAAATTCAGCTACCTTTTCTGAATTGTAGTAGTGAATTGCGTATGTTTATTCTGATTTCAAAATAAATTTCTTTCAAATTTGCAGACTAAATAGATTTCCAACTACTTTTCAGAAAGTTAGGAGGAGACATGAGTGTCTGCTTTAAAAATTGGAAGTGTCTGATTCACCTCTTCTCTGTAATATTCACTGCTTCTCTCAGACGTGATTTTTTTAATGTCTTACATGTAGCTGGTTTTATACATTTTTTCACCACTTCCCCTGAAATTTTTTTGAACTAATAAGAGATTAGAACTGAACACATGATTATGCATAGAGCTATATGAAGGGCTTAAAGAATGGCATCATATAAGAGCATGTTATCTGTAGATGTTTGTATACAGATATATATTACCCATGATATCTAATATCATGCTAACTTTTTAAAGTACCACTGTCATCTGAGAAGTGGTTCACTGGCTCTTCACAAGGATGCTTTAGTCTTCTTGATATCATTTACGTCTCTTCGAACTTGTCCTAGGACTTAACATCCCTCCTCTCCGTATAGGTTGCTGTGCATTTTCTGTGCATTATATTTTGTCATTTGGAGCTGAAGCAGGAGCCCTTCTGCTCCCTCCTTTGGCCCCCGCTGCGCTAAATTATTTTCAGCTGAGTACAGATTTCACATTTCATTATTTTTTCCATTCTCTTGATTATTTATAAACACATTACATGACTTTAATTTACTATTAATTTAACACCCTTAGACTACCATTGTCATTACCATTACTGTTATATTAATGCACACCACTAAAAACTTCCTGCTGTGATGGGAAGCAATGCTTTTTTTTTACCATTTTCTATAGCTTCTAAATGATTTTTAATCCATGGTAGGAGATGAGAGATTTCACTTTTTGATTTGCCTAGTAGGATCTTTTTGTGTAGCGTTTTAGATAAAACTTTTATTTTCTTTCTAGCATTTCTGCGCTTAAAAAAATCAAGACCAAACACAACACAGAAATGAAAATTGGGCAGCTCTCTCTTCTCCAGCATTTACTCCAAAAGGGCTTCAGTTCTCCCCCATTTTTCGTGTGTGTCAAAGACAAGCCTTTTACAGCATTTGAACTCTGAGCTGTGGCTGGCTGCATTACCTGGATATTCCTATGAATTGCCCATAGATCTGCCCAGCTCTGCAGGCAGCACAGGAGTTACAGAGCAGCACTGCGAAGTACCCTGCTGAACAGAGATGCAATATGATGTTGTCCACATACAGAAGGCAAAGAACTGCAATATTTGTTTGCACTCACCTGTAGCAGCGGTACATAGGTGCTGATTTTTGCTAGACCCAGCTGTAGTGCATTATATTCTTTCTTCTGGAAGGAGGGATATGCACATTATGGTCCTTTCCTAATATAACATTCAGAGCCCTAAACGTGCCAGTTTCAGGTGTAAAATTCTGTGAACTTTTGTAAGTAATTCAGCATACAAATAAATGGCAGGATGTGGCTCATTAGTAAATGTGAGGCTAAACAACTCCTTTAAATGCTACAGAGAAAGGGTTGCAGAATACACACAGGTATGAAATCAACATGATAGACCCCTCTATAATCCCTGACTGGACTAAAGCTTTATGGCTGAACTTGTTTTCAGATGCACTCCATTAGGCAGTTTAGGCTGCTTGTTCTGCTTTACTCTTTCTAATGTGAGTCAAAGTTAGTCCAAAGTCAAAAACTTACTGCTAGTTTGGTCTGTTTGTTTTAACCCCCCACTAGTGCTAGTGCACCTTTTTAAGACTGTTCTTTTAATCTGCAGCTAGCACAGCTTGTCTCTGTAGCTGAACAGATGTGTTTCAACAGGATGACACTCTGCAGAATTGTCCTGAAATTCTGCGTTTTATGTAGCTCTTCTCGATGCTGTTTTTTCACTGTACCATCTGTATTGCTATCATGGAGAAGCAAAGTCAATGGGGCATTAAGAACTTGCTGATGCTACAGTTTCTTGTTGGAGCTGAAAGAGAGCTGTTACTTTGCTCTGCATTTTGCTGGATTTGTCAACCTTAATCAAAGTGACAATATTCCTTTCTGGGACAGTTTATGAGGCCAGTAGATGCACAGAGAACTGTGTATTTGGTTCGTGCACCCATGAAAATGAGGGATCCCATGCTCAAGATCTTCTAATTGAGCAATAGCCTTGAGCCTGCTCTGTTCCTTCTGATCCCAGTGCCTTCCCTCCTGCACGGTGGGGCAAGGAGCTCTAGCTATGTACATCCATGCTGAGCATTCAACTGCTCTATAGGGCGGGATTTTGATCTTTTTTTTTTCTTCACATCTCCTAATCTATAAGAACACAAACAAACTTCCCTACACCCCCAAAAGGTCTCAACCAAACAACAGACAAAAATCCAAGCACCATCTAACATTTTTGGAAAATAAGAGTCAAGGACCGTCTTTCGAGGCGTTGCTTCAGTGTTCATGAAAGCTAGACTACAGTTTATGCATTTGCTTGATTATGTGTGCTTGTCTCCTTGACTCTGCGGTGGGGTGAAAGGGACCATGGTCCTGCTGAGTGGCACAATCCATCTGTCACAGACTGAAATGCTGCTGCCAAACAGTAATACTTCCTTTTTCCCTGTCTGTCCCATTTAAGTGAGTTAGACTGTGACGCAACCTTGCTGTTTTCAGCTGATGATTTACAGACTGATAGAAAGAGTGTCTTGCCTGAGCCCCACTTGTTTCCCTGCCAGTTAGCTCAAGCCAAAAGTCTACATCCCTCTTGGTTGCCCATGCTGAGACCATTTTGTTCCTTTCTTCAATGTGGAAAAAAATGAACAGAGGAACAAATTCTGCTCCATTGTTTCAGCTGCTTCAAGCCACCACCAGGAATAGGTGATTGGAAGCCAGTGTGAAATTTAATTAAATGGCTTGGAGACACTCACTGGAGCATTGTTGCCTTTTGCCTGTGTTCTGGTTTCATCGTCCTTTGTTCCTAACTGCACATCAGAGTGCTACTTCTTTTTCTCTTTGTTGCTGCCTGAAAACAAAAAAAAGAAAAGAAGAGATTGCCCAATATCAATTTTGTGTTATGTTAATTCCCAGCAGAGTTGCTGATACACACCATATTAAAGTGTGCTAGGTGGAATTACACTTTGGTAACTGAGGAGCGATAACACCATGGGCTCAGATGAGGCCAAGGCTTCAAATGCCAGTTGCAACAAAGCCAGCATAGCAAACATCATGCTCCTAGTTATCCCATTTCTAAAATATGTGGAATGGTGTCTCGTCTGAGAATATTTTTTCCTCTGAAAGTTCAATGGACAGTTCTTAACAATAACATGTACTTACATAAAACAGTCTTTGACCAGGATAGCAAAGACAAGCAGAACAGGAAGCGTTCAGTAGCGCTGGGGGACTCCTACCCTCCCCACAGCAGGCATGCAGTGTTTATCACAGGGTGCTGCAGCTGACTTTCCCACTGCTGGATCGCTCTTCTTTGGGCATCTTCACCACGTGCAGACACCTGCAAGCAGGGGTCACCTCAGCCACCTGACAGTTACGTATTGGGTCATATGCATAGCAGGAGCTAGGACTAGCATATGACTAAGCTGAGCACTAAAATGCTCACTGCTGTATGGGTGCTCACGGAATCTGTGTTGGGCTGGGTGGTGGGCCGTGAGGGGAAGGGGATAGATCTCCATTGCCTGTTCATTGTGTTCATCTGGTGAATATCTTTTTCTGAAATGCTAATGTTGTCTCAGGGTTTTATGCTGCTTCACGTGATTATTTCTCACTCGAATTACTCTTATTATCTTAGCAGTTTCCCTTCTTTCTTGTTTTGTCTTTTTTCCTTTTATTTTCCTATGTGGCTTAGCTTATGTAAGTATCAATACAGGCTGGAGGGTGAAGGGACTTGGGGGATGGAGGACTTGGGGGTACTGGTGGATGAAAAGCTGGACATGATCCAGCAATGCGCACTCACAGCCCAGCAGGCCAACCGTATTCTGGGCTGCATAAAAAGCAATGTGGCCAGCAGGTCGAGGGAGGGGATTCTGCCCCTCTGCCCCGCTCTGGTGAGACCCCACCTGGAGTCCTGCGTCCAGCTCTGGAGCCCTCAGCACAGGACAGACCTGGACCTGTTGGAGTGGGTCCAGAGGAGGCCACAAAAATAATCAGAGGGCTGGAACACCTCTGCTGTCAAGATGGTCTGAGACAGTTGGGTTTGTTCAGCCTGGAGAAGAGAAGGGTCCAGGGAGACCTTATTGTGGCCTTTCAGTACTTTGGAGGGGGCTTATGAGAAAGATGAGGACAAACCTTTTAGGGGAGCGGCCTGTTGCAATAGGAAAAAGGGTAATGGTTTTAAACTGAGAGGGTGTAGATTTAGATTGGATATAAGGAAGAAATTTTCTACAATGAGGGTGGTGAAACACTGGCACAGGTTACCCAGAGAAGCTGTGGCTGCCCCCTCCCTGGAAGTGTTCAAGGCCAGGTTGGATGGGGCTCTGAGCAACCTGGTCTAGTTGAAAATGTCCCTCCTCATTGCAGGGGGGTTGGAGTAGATGACCTTTAAATGTCCCTTCCAACCCAAACTATGCTATGATTCTGTGATTCTATGCACTCTCTCTCACAGCCCAGCGACATTTTTCCAAGAGAGTTGTCCAAAGGCCACTAACTTCCGCTTCGCAGAAGTGAGCCTTGGGGCTCAGCTGTATTTTACTTAGTTTTGGCTGTGGGTGACAACTTGCTGCTTCTGCTTTCAGCGTCACATCTTCTTCTTCTCTTTGAGTGATAACAGATGTTTATTGAGATATCTGCAACATCCTGATCGTCTTGGTACACTTTTACATTAAAAAGTAGTGTGCCAAATTCTGAAAAATATAGAGTACAGAAGGGATAGTTTGCATTGACCGGGGCTGTAAACAGAAGTTCAACATTCTTTATAACATGTTGATTTGTTTGAAACTTAATCATTTCTGCTAAAATATGTTGTATTATTCCACGTCTTAGAATACTAGGTGAGTTCTAATTTAAGATATAGCTTAAACTATTGATATACATGAGGATTTCTCCTCTAGGAGGAATCCTTAGATAAACTGTAGGCTGAGCTGAGTTATGTTGTTGGGTAAAATGAACTCCCAGACACCCTACGGGTGGTGTGAAAGATATAAAGCCCTTAGTGTATTTCCTTTATTATTAATCCAAGTCCGAAATAGAAATGTTAATTTACATAGTTTTTTAATTAAGTTCATTTTATAGGTTCTGGAAGACCACACAGTTGGAAGTGGCATTTTAGTGCATTTGGTGGACAACCAACCAGTGTAGCTTGTGGAAAACTGGTCCAGCACAGAACTAGCCTTATCTGAAACAGATAATCTAGAAATCGCAATGAAGGACAAAGCCCATTTGTGCTGGCTGAGAATTATAACAACCTCTGGCTGTCTCAGTTTGAGAAGGTTCTGCTTAGGTGAGCTGGAGGTGAATAACAGTATGACCTGCTCATGATATTAACTACTCTGACTCTTATTCACGTAATCTAAAATCCTAGGGTTAGAAACTGGGAATATGTCTCAGTATATCTTAATTTCTGTAAAACATCTAAAGAAATATGTGAAAATAAACACACATACATATTAAATTAAGATACTTTTGTTGCTAAGGTAACAAACTTCAGATCTCTGTGGGAATACTGCTTCACACGTAGCAATTAATTCACAAGTATTAAAGAAGCTGTTTTATACAGCCATTTACTGACATGAACAGAATATGGAGTTGAGTGAGTGGTTTAGCAGGAAATTCATATTCAGCATGAAGACACTGATGGCTCTGTGACAGCTGGAATTTAAGAGGAATCATATTCATGAGTGGGGCTCTCTACTAAGGAGGCAAAGATAGCAGAAAAGACAACCTCACAACCTCCCTTTATTTGCACCTCTCTTCTGTTCAGGTTCTCTCACCTTTGAGTATATCATTCAGCTATTTGTCAGGGCTTTATCAGAAGAATAAAAAAGTGTTTAGCACTCCTGAGTTTTAACAAACAAACACTGCACTTCGTTAAATGTGATGCCTTGGCCAGGAGAATGGACGTGGGGAAGATGTCTTGATATTCTCATAGCAACTGTGCAGAGAAAAGTGGCTGACATTTCAAGGTGTTGTTTTCTTTAAAAGCAGAATTCATATGTCATTCTTTGTGTTCTTACACTCTAATTGGACAGAAGTTTACAAATTTCTAAATTTCACAGCATTTGGGAAAAAGAAGGAGGAAAAAGAGATGGCCTTAATGAGCCAGACCGAAGCAGAAAGTGCACATGTGCCTCTGATCAGAGAAGGAAGAATTGGCTGGGGATAGTTAATGTGTTTTCTGGAAGTAGACAAGGCTAATGCACCTTTGCAGGTGAATTTTATCTTTTCATTTTTATAGTGTAGTGTAGAGTGCAGAGATTTAGTGTTTGTCTCCATATTCAGGAAAAAGCTCTTTGTCCGTCTGGTCAGCAATGGGATGGGGTTGGGGGGAGGATACTCCACTAGATCAGTTTGACGACGCCTTGTCAAAACTTCAGGTGATGTATATGATGGTTTAAAGTCAACCTTAGGTTACACATACTTATTCAGTTCCCCTGGTGATGAGAACTTCCAGGAGAAGATTAAAGCAGCACAATGAAATGCTTCTTTTTATTCATAGGTGGAGGACAAAAGATCCTGAAAAGGGCATGGTAACGCTTGGGTAAGGCAAGTCTCTTGAACAGTCTCTGTGTTGCTACTCCTCAGGTGATGACTGTGGTAGGAATACCATTTGTTTATTCATTGAACATTGAATTATAGTGAATATCTGGCTCCAGCTCATACTCTTCCCTGAATCATTGCATTTTACCTGAGCCTTTTCTTCTGGGCATTATCAAGTAATACCATTATTTTCATTATTGCTTTCATAGCTGAATGTTATATGATTTCTATACCTTCTTAAGTTAACAAATGTGACATTTACAAGACTTGACAAGCAGAAAGAGAGATCGTGGAGCAAACAGAACTTGGGGAGGAGCCCATTTAATGGGGTCCTTTTTGGCAGACTTACACTATTGTCTGTTACTACTCAGCAGACATCACTGTCAGGTAAATGCTATAATTCAGCTTGACACGATTGTGAAGCTCAGATTACATCTGTCTCTATCTATGAACATTTTGTCCCTGCCATTCTCCTTAGCATAGCAGGTTTTACTTAATTGCAGTAAAACTCTGGAATTAATATTGCACAGAAACTCCACTTTAGGATACGGGGAAAAGCATAACAGCGCAAACTGCTTGCTGCTTGTCAGTTTACAGTCTTGAAATGACTGTAGGTAGAGCTTGGCTTGGATGTGGTACAACTGTGGAGAGTAAATGGAGTATGAATAGACAGAAGGGCCTGGTTTTGATCAGATTTGTACTTCTATAAATCCAGAACATTTCCTCTTCTTTGGCTGGCAGAAGACTAAAATCTAAGATTAAAAATGGTATTCTTTAATCTGGTACAGCAACCAGGTAATTGGAGTCTTTCTTGACAGAAACAGTGGTCAGACTTCCTATTTGCATGCTGAGATGATTTTTTCAAACTCTTTTTGGAATATAACTATTTATCCGAATGAAGAATATTGCAAATAAGGCACTAATGAAGATGAACACTAGCAAGGCCCCGAAAGAGTGTGACATTTTTAGATTGTATAAGGTGGATTAATGGACAAGAAATATTTGGAAGAATTGTAAAAATTGTTAGAAGATTAGATTTCCTGCTAGTAGCAATATTACTGACGACAGGCAGGAAACTTCTGGATTAAAAATGGCACTCTGGCTTTTCCTTAAAGGATAGCCAGGTTGCCTATGTTAGAAATGTCAGTCTTTAATAACCTTGAGTTCTTGGAGTGTACATTCTTGTAATATGATTTCATTACGCTGTGGTGTACCAAAATCAATTCCATTTATATACCAGTATAGAAGACAGATATTGGTACACATTGTGAGGGAGAAAGTTTATTGTGAGGCGGAAGTTTAGAGGCAAACACATCCAGTTTTGTTCTTTTACAGATGTCTTTTAAAGCACTTGTACCACCTGAATTTCCTCTTTACGTTTATTACTTAGTGCTCATTTCACTTAAATAAAGTCTTCTAAGTGGGCTTTCACTGTATGCCAGAACCAAGGGTCTGGGGATGATCCACCCTGAGAGTTCAGGTGGGAGTATTGAGGCTGTCAAAGGTTCTCAAGAATCAATCCTTGTGTGGGAAATATTAAGCCAAATTCTCTACTTCTGTATCTCTGATTATACCAGTGGATTTTTTCAATATGTATCTTTTTACTCTCCTTGGGAAAGTACACAGAAATTAGCAGAGATTTCTGTATTACAGGAATAAACCTATTAGACTTCTTCTTATTAAATATGTCTGTCATGTTTAATCCCTCTCAGGAGCTCAAGAACAAAATGCTTCGTTCATTTTAAAGGCCTATTTGTTAAGGCTAGTTGGGTAGAGGAGTTCAGTGTCATCACTTCAGAAGATGTTTGGACAAATATATCAGGCAAAACTGTCTTGATTGCATCTTCTTGTTCTAGGGCAAAGCATGATGTCTGGTAAACTGGGGAGGCAAATTGATACCTTCAACAAATTTTTTCCTGTTACTCCCTGGTATTGTATCTCTCTCTCCTACTTATGCATCTCTTCCACTTTGGCCAGATAAGAGCACGACACTGTGGAAATCATTCACCAGGTCTGGATCAGTAGATGTGTACCATACTTTGGACTCACATTATGCTTTCCAGTCATAAGAATTTGATTTGGATGGTCTGGGAATTAGAGAGTTTTTAATCTGTTAATAATCTGAGTTCAGCACAGTTCATCAGTCATCCGGTGCGCTCACCTTAGCCCGGGCTAGCACACAGCTGCAGTGGTGTTCTCCACTGTGGCACTCTGGACATTGTAGTACCAGCTTCCCAGTCCTTCCACCATGAACCAGTTAGGAGCACTTCTATGGCACAGAGAGGAAGTGGCCTTCTGACAGATCTGGCAAGAGCCTACTTCACTGAAAACCTAAGGAACAAAAGGACCAAATCTGGCATTACCTTTGCTTGGGGTCTGCGGGATTCAGTGAGTTCATCGCTCCCACCTTCCTGATTTGGATTAATACGTTATCATATAAAATTTGTGTAGCAGAGTGTCTTCTTTGGTGCTGGAGGGCATGCCAGCATCTAAAGTCAGGTAGACACTTGACAGGTTTTTATAAAATGTGAGGACTGGTATATGGAGAAGATCTTCTCAAAGTTTGAACAGCAGTTTAGCCAGTGGTTTTCTCAGATGCTGAATCCCTTCAACAAAAAGAATGCAAGTCGTGTGAGAAATCTTGAGCTGGGAAGATTATGAGGAGCCTGTCAGCTTGTTACCTGAACCACCCAAGGCAAGACATTCCCTTAAATCTGATCTAAACCTTCAGAAACTTATTTCTTTTTGATTCTGTGTGCCTGTGTCTCTGTCATCCTTTTTGTCTTACATTGTCCTGTTTTGAATTCGGGAAGTCCTTGTTTCATAACCTACCTCGAGTTGAAGATGATTCAAGATAACTCACCTATAACAGGTTTGACATTCCCTATACTCTTGAGATTGGGAAATATTAGCAAGGGCTCAGATCCCCAGATCATTGCAAATATCCAAAAGATGTGATTCTGTGTAAGTAGCAGGTCTCTCAGAGTCCTCCAGTGGTTGCTATTAGTCAGGGAGTTCTTTGATGGACAATAAAGCAGTGGGGCCTGAAACAACTGCTGTTTCTCATATTCCATTTCAGCAATGGTAAGTCCTGTTCACCACTTTTGAGCTGCTGCTATTTGGAACCCTGGACTGTACCTGGACTTTGCATGGACAATCCTGTCCTTTGCAGGTGGCCCCTGCATGTCCTCCCCACCAGCCATGGGGGAAGAGTTTCTGCTGGCCCTGACAAATCCTTATATGCAGGACAGCCACCACTGTCACAGAGAGACTGTATCAAAAGATGAAACTCTATATATTTCTGCTTTTGAGGAGAGAGGGATTTTCCAGACAAGGGATGACTTGAGAAACTATGTCTATAGATTTTATGTCAGTAGTATTATCATATAAATTTCTGCCATTGTTTAACATGAAAAAGCAAATTGAGCCATGAAAGGATGGGGAAGAGGGGATTTAAAAACAGCACCAGGAAGGAAAGTGTTTCTCTTTCTGTTCGTAGCCTGCCTGTCTAACAAATCTCCTTCCCAAGCAAGTCTACATAACATGAGTGGCACGTACTACCAATGGCTCAGCAGGGTGCTTCTGCAGCTGTTGGTATTTAGTATGCAGCTGCTTGATTTTACATTTTCCAGCAGCCTGCTTATTCAGAGAGTCTTTCGCTGTAGAAAGAGATACGAGAAGCCATTATCTGGCTGTTATTCTTCAGAGCACAAAACAGAGGACAATGAGTCGTCTGGGATTGTAATGTTATTGTTTATATATGTTATAACCCTAGTGTGAAATCAGTTCTAATGGTCAGATATTACATGCTTAATCTCTGGTCTGAAAAAGATAAAATAGAAAGCAATAGGCTTATATTCTAAATCTACAGTCATACCCATGACTCCTCAGAAAAGAGGGTCAGTTATCAGCAACAGCTTTTGATGGTTTGCTGTTCAGTTTTTTGTTCGTATCTCATATATACTGCAGGCTCTCAAGTGCGGGGGACTGCCTTGCCTTTGTAGTACCTATAGCCATGGTTCTACCTCATCTCTCATGGATTTCATAACAGGTATGTCCATCTTAATCTGATTTCCTTCAGCTGTAGATCTCCATTAAAATGCAATGGTACTGAGGGATAAGGACAGTGGACAGCATGCCATTCTCCTAAGTCCCCTTTTTTAACTTGTGTGCTTGTCTGTGACTGTAACCCATGGCAATGTCTTCCTTTTACTCAGTCTCAGAATTATCAAGTGAATGGGAAACTTAGGACTGTTTCAATAGAAGTAACAGGATGACAACCTGCCTGTCAAGTACTAGTGTGACTAAACATGCAGGTGGCTGCCTGGCAGGTACTGTAAACCTGGGCAACCCACCCTAAAGCACTTTTCAGTCTGGATGGTGTGTTGCTGGATTTACCTTCCTGAAAGTCATAGCATACTTTAACACACGCAGTCAACCAGGCAGTTGCTGCTGTGCCTTGGGGTACTTTGGGGTTTGACAGAAACAACTCCACAGAACATCTAACCAAGTTTGTGATTTCTGAACAAAAGTCTCAGAGCATCTCTGAAGCCCATTGTTTGTGGTGATTTGAGGCACTGGGCTTCAAGCATCACATGCGGATCGTATGAAAGTCAGCTACAATTTTAGGAGGAGAGGGAGGAGATGTAGATTTTGATAAGGAGTGATTGTCACTGCCAATTCCATACTCATCTTCTGGTCATATGAAATCTTTCCCTGGAAGAATCACCTTTCAGGACAGGTGAAATGAGTAGAAACCATCGCAGCTGGCACCTAAGGGAGTGTCATTAGTGTTGACTGCAGAAATGGGTTGAGAAAAAAAAAAAGTTCGAAGCCAAAATGCAATGCATTAATCTCATCTCAACAAGACAGTTACCCATGGAGTGGAGCAGCAAGAACTATTTGAGGTGGAAGAAAGCAGAGAGTAGAATGGGATCCAAGTAAATCAGAGCTTTGAGAGGAAGATGGATAACTTCATGCTTTCTGCTGTATACAGCTGCTCAGAAGGGAAATGCATGACAACTAATGAGGCTATTAGCATGTCTGTCCCCATTGTATTCAGGGTTGCAAGGACCAAGATAATCTGAAGTTACATGTTTTTTGCCTCTTCTTTTAACAAACTCTGTGAACCTCTGATATTCCTCTGACTGTGCTCAGAAAGGAACAAATTTTGTATCATGGTCATTTCCATGGTGGAAATTAACAGTCCCCCTTACACAAAGAGGAAACCATCCTTTGGCACTAAGTTCTTCAATGACATGAGAAGAATATAAGATGGAAGACCCAAATCTAAATCTCTCCCTTTCCAACCTGAGTACTCCAACCCTGGATTCTGAGCAGATTTATCCACTTTCTCAAAGCAAAGATTAGAATATGTAGGAGCTCTTTAGATTTTGCAGTTCATCAGTTGTTTACCTCAACTGAAAATAGCTGTGGGGATAATTATAGACGTCTGAAGTTTTTGTATCTACAGTTTTATGTAAACCAAGCATTTTTTTTTTTGTAGTCAACTAATGAAAGAAAAACACATAAATGCTCTGTGGTGCTTGGATTCCCTAATGCTTTGTTGAACTACAGAATTAAGAAGTCAATAAATATCAGCACACCCTACGGCACAAGAGAAGGCTTTCTTAGAGTTTTCTTCAATTTACTATCTGTGCTTTATAATATGATGCTGTGGTATAGAGCAGTGCTTTGTGCACTGCAATGTTGTAACTTTACTTCGTCAACACAGAGAAAGGCTTAGGCAAATACCCAGTACAATATCTGATGGACTCTGCATAGTTCAAAGACCACAATTAGAACAACACCTTGTTGAGATAACCCATATTTGATGTAATTATATGATATGTTCTCTTCAACCATCATAATTAAGGTGCAACAGATAACAGTGGAAAAAGAAGAGTAGAGATTATGTGAAGTGGGCAATTTGGCTGTAGGAAAGGCTGCTCTAATGTTAAAAATAACAAGTTACTATTAGAAGCAGAGAGAAGACAGCTAAACAAGATGAATCCAATTAGATGAACAAGGAACACAATATAATATTGAAATTACAAATTAATGATAACCTTAGAGACAAAAGAATACCTGTTAACACATGAAGAAAAAAGGTAAAATCTGTGATGCTTAAAAAAAAAACCCATACCTTTATACCACCTGACTTAGTCAGCTAGCTACAGGTGTACTGCAGTGTAATAGGACAGGAGGCTTGACCTTCCCCTGTGTGTGGGACCCGAAAGAGAGCCACACACTACATGTTCACGGGGACAGTTTGAGTGGGTTCAGCAACACTTAAGCATACAGCCAACAGGCTCTGCCTTTATGAGGAATGATGACCACAATTTTCAGCCTGATCACAGCAGATTATAGGGCATCAAAGGAAGGACAGAGGGAGAAAAACGAGGAAGCGTGATGCAGCTGCTGGGAGTATAGGAAGCAGGCATCACTGGCAGCTGCTTAATTACATTTTGCCAGTTTTCACTGCAAAACCTTTAACTACTCTCTTTTTTAGATGATTGTTAAGGGGCTGAGGGGCCTGAAGGTATTTTGGTGAAGAATTAAAGAAGGGAGGAGAGGAGCGGAGAGGAGTGAAGGCAGTTAGCACATAGAAAGTTTCTTGCTGTGTCATGTATTAGTGCTGTGCCAGAGAGGTTGTGCTGGCTAGAATGTGACAGGTCTTGCCAAGAAGTGGGGCTCAAGCAGGCTCTGTAGGTACCTATGGGGATGAAGGACTAGGGATGGCACATATGGGAAGTGTTCGGGCAGGGGTGGTTCCCTGAGTACACTGGAAGGAGTGGAAGGCAAGTTTGATGTGGGACTCTTGGTCTTTCCATAGTGGGAAGCAGTTCTTGCTCTCCTGAAAGATACTGTAGCTTGTTTGGTCTCCCTGTTGAGAACTTGTGCCATTGTAGGTCAAAAGTGCCAAGGGTTTTCTTCTAAGGGTCAACTTTGGGGGAAGAAAATGGTTATCAAAATGTCTTAGTTTTCTGTGGCAGTCTGTCTACTCTTAAGATCTACCTGTCACAGAGTTTGTGTGCTGGGATTGCTGCTCGTAACACAGAAAAGGTGGCATCACCTCTCATTTATGGCAAGTCGGTAATAAAGGGGAAAAAGATCAACTAACCAAGGGAAATGCAGAAAATAATAATCCCTCAAACAATTTAATGTTATGGCTGTGGTCTCCTCCCCATTACTTAATTTCCTACTCATCTTCTCTTTCATCAGCTCCGCTCTTGGGGCGGGAACTGTGTACTTAGCCTGGTTTCCTAAGGAAATGAGATCTCTGTGTGTGGATAGAACTGTCTCCCTATTAATTTTTAGAATTGATGGTGAATATTAGCTGAATATAATAAAAGGGTAAAATCTAAATCCCTACAATTTTAGTGAAATTTAATATCTGGAGACAGACCTTCCTATTATCCTAGCTGAGAAGGGTAAACTGGCCCTTTATTAGATAATAAGTATTTGCTTGCTTGCACTTCTTGGAAAGGAGACAGAAAAAAATGGTCAAATCCTTTTTGCTTGAACAGGAGAAGGGTGTAAAGCATTATAAAGGAAAATTTGGGGAATTGTTTTGTTTTCTAAAGGAACTAGCCATAATTCACAAGGACAGGACGTTTCCCCCAGAAAGGCTAGAAAACAACATCATGATATACAAGGCAGCCGTATCATGAATTTAGAGGACTTATTAGGGCTGGATTTTTCACAGGATGTCCAAAAACTGATGCTAGTAGCTAGCCTGAACTGGGTCACGCTGTACAGACTGTATTTTTAAGTAAATAAAAGCAAAGGAAGAGATAGAGGTGCTGAGAGAGAATTAAAGTAGCAGAACAGGAATCTCTAAGGATGAGAAGAGCTGAGCAGAACATATTAAACCACCTTACATTGAAGCACACGTAACCCTCAGAATTTGTTCAAGGTAGCCAGATGTAGGTGTGTTATGTGGAGAGTAAAACTGGAAGAACTGCATGCTGTGCAAGCAAAAGAGAAGATGTTTTAACTCCCGAAGCCTCAGAAGAAAGAAAGATACTAAGGCATAACACAGTGGCAGCATATGATCCCTCAAAGAGGCGTGTGCTTGCCTAGAGAGGCATGGGATTGTACCGTGTGGAACATGCACCTAAGCAGCACAGTACTCTGATAGATGTCAACAAAGACCTAAGTGAATTGTTGGATCATGACTCTGTGAAGGGGTTTTTAGAAGCTGTCGCAAGTGTGCACTGCCAACAAGCCAGCAGTGCATGCCAGTACTGTTCAGGAATGTTAGCAGAAGGTGTTTGAGGGTATGGAGTGATGCTTAGCTGTGTTGCACTCGAATTGAGGTGTGGAAGGAATATAAAGTAATGGGACAAATTCTCTGTTTTATGCATTTTTCAAAATTTTCACTTGCTAAACATCTCTGGGACTTCTGAGAAGTGTGAGAAATTGTGCCAAACTATGAAGATCTCAATTTACTGTTGTATGAGCATCAAGGCAAATGAGTCTTACCCTATAAATGTTAAGGCAAGAGGAAGACTGCAAGTCATCATGGCAACAATAGATGGTCGTAAATGAAAGACTCTCACACCGCAGGGCTAAAGGCAACTGGCCACTGTCTCCTGTCTTCTGAGTATCTCTCTTGCAACCTTGGTGATGCTGACGATGAGACAAAAAAGAGCTAGAAGCCTCCTGTATGCAAAGAATGAAAACCACCGCTTTGCCTGTGGAGGACTGACTCTAATCCAGCTGACATGGTTGAGTTTTCAGGCACCTGGCTCAGTGCATCTCTAATCACAACACTCCCACTACATTTTGTTTTCATTCTCAGTTGAGAGCCAACAATACATACCTCACGCATGATTACTTGTCACATCAGAAGAATTTACCTCTCCAGATTTAGCTCCATCATCATTCATAGCCTTTCTAAGGACAGCCAACCTCCTACCCAGACTGCCTCAAGCTGACAGGTTTCTCCTCAGTTGCTCATCCTTCAGATAAATTTGGTAAGTTAGACAGCAGGGGTTTGGGTGGCAGGTTTCTGAGGTCTGCAGGCAGAATCAGCCAGATGGGAAGACAACTGGTTAATGGCTGAATAGCATATGCTGCAGCTTCGGGGCTTGGCTTACTGGTATCTGTTCTGAACCACTTAATAATCACACCTCCTGTTGACAGGGAAAAATCCTTTCTCCTTTACTACTTAAGAACTACTGCTGGTACTCTTCATCTTGCAAGAAATGCCTCCAGTAATACCACTGAGGGGAGAGGTGATCTGTGGTGTTTGCTGCTATAGAACTGGTCTTTACTCTACTCTGGGCTGAGTTGCATGGTTGCACCAAAGATAAACTGGGAAATATTCACCCAGATGGTATCCCATTTTTTAAAAAAGTGGCTTTAGTAGATGAGTGTGTGAAAGCTGGTATATTTAAATTGCAAGAGAAAATATAATTCGGTTGGAGAAAACAGTGAATAAGTCAAGGATTATAAACTGAGCAAAGAACTAGCCAAGGGAAGAACTAGTTTTTATAATCCCATTCATTTCCTGTTGACAGGTGGGATTAACGATGGCTATTTCATGATCTTGCAAGGCAGTGCATTCAGAGCCTGACTATCTTCACCAGGAAGTTATTTAAATACATAATTTTCTTCGCAACCAATCCAGAAGGGACTTAAACAATATTTTTGCTAAAACACTCCTGCAGTGCCCCCTTCACAGGTTTCTCACATTTAAACCACCCCAATGTTATACAGATTTTTTCAAGGGAAAAATTTTTCCACATTTTTTGTTTGCCGTTACTGTCCTCTGGACTCTCTCCTTTCTCTTTAGTTCTTACCCAGCAGTTGTTTCGGGCTGAGCAGTGTGGAAGGATTACTGTCTCTGCCATGAAAGTTACAGCCCTGTTTCTAAATTTCACTGCCATGTCTGATGTTACTGACTTTTAGATATCACAAGCCTATGAACCCTCCATGCGCTTGGTATGATGCGGTTTGGCATGAGTACAGTAAACTGACAATTTAACAGAAGCCACAGGGTTATCAAAAGAAGGGCTTCATATAATATACGCAGACTCAAAATATAGGAAAGTTTTCAAAATGTCTGCTAAACCATTTAAGGAAAAGTCCAATTAGTGATCAATCCTTTAAGCAGGGGGGCAGGGCAGAACTGAGGAGAAAATTCCTTACCTCACTTACATTGCGGGAGAAAAGTAATGACAACATCTTCTTTCACTTGATAAAACAGAGGTGGAGAAAAATGTAGAGGGAAAAATCCCTGAAGAAGCTCAGGAGCATTTGCCACATCTTCCTTTCTTACTTCAGCTCACTCTATCATTAATATACTCTATTTCTATTGATTAAAGAGAAAGAGAGGAAAAAGGGACTTTGCAAAGACACGTCCTTTGAAACCCCTTTTGAAGAAAAAAGGAAAATGAGGTAACTTTCATGCATATATTGGTTCCCTATATCAAGATCTTCGATGTGTAAAGGGATACCTATGTGTTGGGAGCTGCCTTAGGAATCAGATTTTCTGATTTCTAATGGTTGAATAAATACCCCAGAGGTATTTCTCCAAAGTACTATTCTGGCGCAGAGCTCTTCAGTTTTTAACCTGAATATCAAGACACATTCAGCAGATAGATAGACAGTCAAAGAATGGTTCAAACAATGCAGTGATCACTCTTGTTTCACTCAGGTCTCACCTATGTGAAGAACAACAATGACCCATGAACCAGGAATATGGGAAGTGGTTTACCAAGTTAAAATACAGATGTGTTTAGCATAGGTGAAGAGGGAAGGCTGTAAAAGGTTTAGATAACCCTGATGATAGTACTGCCTCATTCCTGATTGTGTTAGTACTATGGCCTCCCAGAAAAAAAATGGTGATTGGTGTGGGCTAATGTAAAGAAAAGTATGACATAAGCTTTGTGGAGTAGCATATGAAGTTTCACAGTGCCAGTTCCTGCCATAGTCCTCTTTCAAAGGCTGTAAATCTGGAACAGGTATCTACAGGACAGAAAGGAAGGAAGGAAAAGAATCTGGTGCATGTCTCTCCTGCCAGCCCTCACTCAACACCAGGTAAATGCAGATCTTTTCTAGGAGATGGGATGAATAAGACTGTGTGCTCAAACCCATGGTTCAGTGCCAGTAATTAATATCTACTTCCCATTCATAGAATCATAAAATAAATTTGGTTGGAAGGGACCTTTGAAGGTTACGTAGTCCAACTCCCTTGCAGTGAGTGGGGACATCTTCAACTAGATCAGGTTGCTCAGAGCCCCATACAACCTGACCTTGAATGTTTGCAGGGATGGGGCACCTACCACCTCTCTGGGCAACCTGTGCCAATGTTTCACCACTATCTTTGTTAAAAATTTCGTTCTTATATGCAGTCTAAATCTACTCCCTCTTAGTTTAAAACCATTGCCCTTTGTCCTATCACAACAGGTCCTGCTAAAAAGCCTGTCCCCATTTTTCTTAGAAGCCCCCTTTAAGTACTGAAAGGCCGCAGTAAGGTCTCCCCAGAGCCTTCTCTTCTCCAGGCCGAACACCTCAACTCTCTCAGCCTTTCCTCACAGCAGAGGTGTTCCCGCCCTCTGATCATTGTTGTGGCCTCTTGCTCCAACAGGTCCATGTCTTTCCTGTGCTGAGGGCTCCAGAGTTGGACACAGGACTCCAGGTGGGGTCTCACCAGAGCAGGGTAGAGGCGCAGAATCCCCTCCCTCGACCGGCTGGCCATGCTGCTTTTGATGCAGCCCAGGAGACGTTTGGCCTTCTGGGCTGCGAGTGCGCATTGCTGGATCATGTCCAGCTTTTCATCCACCAGTACCCCCAAGTCCTTCTCCTCAAGGCTGCTCTCAATCCCTTCATCCCCCAGCCTGTACTGATAACAGGGGGTTGCCCTGACTCAGGTGCAGGACCTTGCACTTGGCGTTGTTGAACCTCATAAGGTTCACACGGGCACACTTCTCAAGTTTGTCCAGGTCACTCTGGATGGCATCTCATCCCTCCAGTCTGTCGACTGTAACACTCAGCTTGGTGTCATCTGCAAATGTACTGAGGGTGCACTTGATCCCATTGACTATGTCATTGATGAAGATATTAAACAATATTGGTCCCAAAACAGATCCCTGAGCAACACCACTTGTCTTTGATCTCCATCTGGACATTGAGCCAATGACCACTACCCTCTAGATGTGACCATCCCACGAATTCCTCTTCCACTGAACAGTACACCCATCAAATCCATATCCCTCCAATTTAGAGAGCAGGATGTTGCAGGAGACCATGTCAAAGGCCTTACAGAAGTCCAGACAGAGTCTCAGTCCAGGCAGATAGTCCCACTGTACTTTAGTACCTCTCTATACAGATCTCTCTATTCTGTAATGCTGTTTATAAAGGATCCTTTTATGTATGAGGTGGTGTTGAAATAGTAGGGTAAGAACATGGGTAGCACAGGACACATAATTTCGCTAGGCAAAAGCTCCAGCAATGCTGCAGGATCACAGAATCTCAGAATGGTAGGGGTTGGAAGGGACCTTTGTGGGTCATCTAGTCTAACCCTCCTGCCGAAGCAGGGTCACCTACAGTAGGCTGCAGAGGACCTTGTCCAGGCGGGTCTTGAATATCTCCAGAGAAGGAGACTCCA
>Ga0065711_1001933_pt1 | contig 38095 bp, 22 predicted proteins | sample Hoacrofraction12_FD_59098 | JGI IMG/M metagenome (GOLD analysis project Ga0065711, IMG submission 59098) | Hoatzin crop microbial communities from Cojedes, Venezuela - Epithelial fraction 12 v2 (version 2) | ecosystem: Host-associated > Birds > Digestive system > Esophagus > Crop | place...
GTGCATTCCATCGGGGCCCATGGATTTGTGGACGTCCAGATCGCTTAAGCGATCCCTCACACAGTCCTCCTCGACCAAGGGAAAGTCGTTCTCTTTGTAGGCTTCATCTCTTACCTCCGGGGCCTGGGATAATTGCTGTTTCTTTCTTAGTGCTTTTTTATTGCCATTTTCTAAATTGAGTAACTGTGGGGCATGGTAACTTCATAAAGAACAGAAATAATCAGATACAAAAGTGATACAGCACAGTCAGTGACTTTTTGCAAAAAGTCACAACCATTACCAGTTAACGAAGACATTCAGTTGAGAATCCACTGATAAACATTTTTCCTGTACACTTCTTAGAAAAGTAATCTTTTGTGACCTATTGGAGCATCTTTTCAAAAGCTTAAGAGCTACCACGCTTTCAAGCATTTATGAAACCTTCATTGGATAGTTTAAGCAACTTAGATTTTACCTCCTTTAATCAGAAGCAGTCCTGAAGGTACAAAATATCTCCTTTTTATTTACGCCTTCCACAGCCATTTCAGGTAAATCCAATTTCATGTTCAATTTGCAACCAGGGCAAAGCTAAGTTCTCAACAATTAGAAAATGAGAAGAAAAAAATCAGAGGGGAGTAAAGTTCTAGTTTCAAGCTTAGAAAAATAATATTCTACAACAAGAAATGAAGAACTTTAATCTCCTCTTCTAAAGCAATACTAACACTGAAATATTGCTAACAAAGGAATCTGAGGATATTAGACTCTACTAGCACTGCTTTGCCATGTTCCCAGAAGTGGTAGTTGAGAAATACACCTGTGAGTCAATCCTCTTTTCCCTCTGTGGAGACTGGTGTCACAAGGCTCTTCCCAAAGAACTGAATACACAAATCAACAAAAAAACTTCTCAAACTTAAATCATTTCACATCTGCAACTGAGTGGAGGCATCTCTTGTTAAGCAGGCTATCCGTCATCTACAATGTATACACCATGCAAAATTTCAATATGCAGAAAAAAGAAACTTGCTGTTCAGGCAATTCAGGCTGCTTTGTGCTCCGTCACTCACAACTCCAGATCATCCTGTCCCCGCTGCCTCCTTCATTCAGATTTATGAAACCATTAGGAATGCAAGTGGAGACATACAGCATTTCAGTTAAGACCATGAAGACTGTCTTCGTCCCCTGGGTAGAGCAGCTGAACACCCACCACGTTCACGCTCTACATAAAATGGTGGTAACCTCAGAGAGGCGCAGTACAGACAGCAGAGGGTTTGGGGGAGACTCTTGTGCCGAGGGACCCGCCAGCAGCGTGTGTGTCTGTATTTGTCATTGTGCCTTAAACCAGCCAGAACTATAGATGGGGTCATTAAAACACACATGCTGTGGTCACAGCCTCCCGGGAGTCCCAACAGGTGTCCAAAGCGCAGCAACTGCTGTTTCCATGTCTGGACTGGAATGGATGCTGGGGAGGGTCCTGCATTAAGCCACACTCCCGTCTCTCCTCACAAACATGAGCAGGTGAATTCAACACTACCTGGCTTAGTTCTCTGCATAAAGCCCATTTGTATGTCCTTGGTACAGGGGGAGATGGATTTCTCACTCGGAGTTTTGAACATTTCTGTCATTTTCACATTCATCACACAAGAGGATTTAATCCCAGAACTCAGTCTTCCCTCCTGCCCCTTACAAATACACCCTTTCAACACGTCAGGCTTTTTACATTATACGCTTTCCCTAGGAGATATTTCAGATGCCACTGAAGGACTAAAAAAAGCCAGTGAAGCCACCTTTGTGTTCCCAAACCCATTAATGCTTGAGAGCTTTCCATATCATGCTTGGATAATTCTGCAATCAAACATACTTTCAAGGGCACTTTGTAAGCAGTGGTTCTAATGGACTTTAAATTTAACATGAAGCTCCATTAGTAAAATAAATATATAAATAAAATACATGATCTTTATTAAGAAATCAGGATAGAGAAGGCAAAGCATGGTAGGTGATGTGATTAGCACATCTTCAGAATTTCAATGAGGTACAGTTCTGTGCCTCGCTACACTCACACATTGCTTGTAGCTGGCTGAAGGCAAAGCATACTGCTTTGGCTGAGGTCAGCTGCCTGCCCCTTGCCCCATGCTCATCTGAGAAGGCCAAATACAATTTGAGTCACATCAGTTCTAAAAACAGAACACCCTTCCAGCACTTGAGGGAGAGCCTCTATAACGGCAGTGAAGTGGTAAAGAGTCACTGGTAATAATTAGTTCAGCAGGTGCAAAGGGAATAAGTGCCTTAGATATAGCTCTATATTTCTATAGGAGTGAGACTGACATGCAGTTGAGTTTCCAGAGATAAGGAACATTCCTACATACATACACCCAGTGACTTCACCCACATCATTGATACTCCTAAAAACAGACACTGGTGGAAAGCAATCGCACTTCCAAGTTTCATCGACGCCAAGTTATTACACAGCTAAATTTGCCAGGCAGCTGAGTCTAATGTGGACAATTCTTTTTTCCCACCCAGGTCCAAGTCTAGACTGTTCATTGCACGGACAGGATGGCTGACCAAAATGACATCTACAGGTTGGCTGGTGGTCCAGATAGGGCTGAAAAGAGCTTATGTACTCCACTGAGAGTGGCAGGGTGATGGAGACCTCTGAATATCAGACTTCGTACCATTTAGTTTGGTTCTCCCGCTAACAAAGACCTGAAATTAGACATAAATCACCATCTCTCAGTCAGGGCAGTATATCAGTATAACAAGAGCAGAGCTGCTTCCAAAAGAAAGGTGACCCAGGTAGTGAGCTCACCATCGGGGCACAGCTCCACAGATCCAGAAACAGGCAACTGCAGAAGGTCCTACCAGCAGCTGTCAGACAAAGGCAAGGTGACAAGAAAAGGCTGATTCCCACACCCGGCCTGTGTTTAAATGATGCTCCTGGACCTATGGGCAGAGGGTGTGGGTGGAGGCCCCAGGTGATGCTGGTCAGGATGATCAAGACCTATTAGTGACTTCAGGCCACTGATGCTGTAATTCTTTATCATATAATTAAGTCCTCAGATGACAATACCAAGCAACATGTATTCTTACTAGTACCTCTTTGAATTTTTATCAAAGGAACCTGGGAAATGGGTGGAAAAAAGGAGTAATTCTCCAACAAGCAAGTGAAATCTAAGCTTTGCCTCCTGTAAAATAATTCACTGTTAAATTGATCTCTGGAATGCACAATGGATTTAATAGCACTGATCTCTTATGTAACATTTCCCTTCATTACTCTCTAACAGCACTCAAGCTGAGAACCTCAGCTCTTGCGTTGCCCTCTCACTCTCTGCAAAGCAGGACTGCATAGCTGGTTTCTTGGAGAAATCAGGGAGCAATAAAGCTAGCCCTGACAGGCACTTCCAAAGACGAAACCGAGAAGCACTGTCATTCTTTACTAACACAGAGCAAAGCAGATGAGGTAATGCAGCTTGTAGAAGACTTCAGGGCAAAAGATTGATTAGAAGCAGGGCTGAAAAAACAGATTATTATCTTCCTAAACACGGTCAATGCTTCAGTTCCCACTCCTTCTTTTCTCCTGTAATGCCTTGCTCTCATTCTCTTAGTAATTCTTAAGTGAGTAGAAAGCATTTCTGACCTCATCTATCAGACCAAATTTTTGCCTTTTTTGTTCCTCCCTGCACACAGGCACTACGGAGGCGGTGGCACAGGTATAACAGAGCAGAATCAGGCCCATGAGCTGCTACTTGTCAGAAGTCCAAAGCATGTTTATAAATAGACACATTTATTTTAGAAGAAGGTGTTATTCAAATGCACAGTTAATACTCCAGCATCAAAGCTAAAATGTCTCCTTCCAGCCCCTCCTACACATGCTTTCCTTTCCAGAGAGACCTCAAAGTACATATTCAAATAAGTATTTTATGGTCGAGATGTTCAGTGTCTATTTGAACCTCCTTTAACTGCTTAAAACTTTTAAATGAAGCTCTCAGCAAGAACTCGGGCAAAAAATTAAGTTGTAAGAGGTGGCATGCCAGGCTAAGGAGGATAAACAAAAATTCTTTGATTCCTAAATCTTCCCTAATAGGCTTTCTTGTTTAAGTCCTTCTATGTGCTCTTATTTATAAAGCAGGAATTATATAACATAAAAGCAACACATGGTTAAAGCTGTCATGGTGATACAACATTTTTTACCAGAGACCTGTATTTCAGAGACAGTAGTTCTACTGAATGTGTTTTAACATAAGCTAATGAATATGGCATTCAAAGGGATTCATTTGGATAAATTTTCCTAATTTGTACGTTGGCTGTAATAAGTTTTCAGAGACTTAGCTGGAGAGGATATTTTTTTAAGCAAGAGATTAAAATGCATGACCTTAAATAGAGCCCTCCCATCTGGTTTTCTTCCAAAAGTGTCTCAATTGCCTCTGTCATTAAGAACACAATACTGCTCTTTCTTGGGCTTTCCAACGAATATAGTTATGTTCCTGGGAAAATATGGAGAGAAAGAGCTAAGACCAGTTAAATGGGATGAATAGGAGAAAGGATTTTGAGCCTTAGGAAATGCTGTTCGTTTACTTATGAGGATTATGTACACTGTATAAATAGCATAAGAGTCTCTAGGAACATTACACAACAAACAGACAATTACATTGCAGGATTGCTGATTAAGACACATGGTACAGGTTCCTGAACAATGCTATTACTCACACCAAAAACTCGAATCTATTTCTCATTTTCCTTCCATCAGTGTGACTCTAGAATAATTCAATTTAAGTCATTAAGGTTTTTCACGCTGGAGCTGGCAATTAGGCTGGGAAGAATTTTTGGACAGTGACTGTGTACTCTCTGTTCTGTGCCTATAGGACCTTTCAGAAATTAACACTTCAAAGGCTAAGTGTCAGATTCTGATCTGGGTTAGAACAAAATGAGTCTGACACAACACAACTGAGATCAGCAGACTACTTACTACAGATTTACACCTACATGGATGACAGCAAAAACTAGACTTGTATATCAAAGAGTCTGCTGCTGCATCTTATTCAGAGCTAGTGCTCCATCCACTCTTTTTGCTTCATATTAATGATAGAAATAGCATTCACACATCAGAGACATTCTATAGGATCAACTTTCTCTGCAGTAATTTTTCATTTATGCTCTAGAGTCCCACCTAATCCCGAATGTGCTGACACCTGTATGAACTGTACAGGAAGACAGAGATCCTGCCTGAAAGAGCTGACAAATTTACTTCATTCAAGGACTTTGTTTTCAGGAGTTGCTTGAAAGAAATCTCATCTCTCTGCAACACTACTTCATGTACCCACCTAGAGCTATATATTTCTTTATTTCATGTTTTTATTTCTGGGAAGCGGGGCTTGGTCCTCATGGCATACAGAAGATATCTTGCATTTACCTGTTTCCAGCTTGCCTCCCTCCCTCTCCTTCCTCTGCCCCCAGCAGTCCCCAGGGGATCTTCTTAGATGGGTGTGCACCACAGGACACCCATGGAGACAGTGCACCACGTAAGGAATGAGTATGATGTGAAAAGGGGTGATGCTTGTAGGAATCCAAGCAATGCCGTTGACCATGCTTCTGAAGTGCCCCTTCACAGTGTCCCATGAGTGGGGCTGCATGGGAGCCTGATAGATGTTCAAGTTCTGTGCACACACACTTCACCATGGGGAACGCCTATTTGGAGTAAGGAGGGGTATAAATGGCGACGGTAGAGACGCCACAAAAATCTCTCTCATCTGTAGCACAAAAGCTTAGTCATTATGCCTGAGCATCTCTGAGGTCACCACATGAGGACAACCTATGAGCTCTTCAGAATGTGTCTTTTTTGCACAAATCACCCTCGACAGCATCTTTCTAGATTCCCAGAGTGCTCGACATTCCTTATGCAGCAGGGGGATGTCTGAGAGATCCACAGCTATGAAGCGCCTGCAGTGGTTTTACCATCCTCATGACAGTTGCTATTCTTTGGTCTGTCACTGTCAACCTCCGTTCTTTCCTTTCGCATTCTCTCCTGCATGTCATCTGCATGATCAAGTACCACATCAGCCAGATTAAGAACACTTTCTCTGCCGTCTTTTCAATGCCATGAATTGCCTGTTCACCCCGCTGGGGTTACCATCACAATTGTTTCCAAAGGAAAACTGGACCCACCTCGCAGCCCAAAAGCCTCAGAACTCTCAAGGTAACAAGAACTTGTCACCACGAATAAACCGTGGAAGGAAGCTTTTCCATGTGAGCTTTTAATTACATTTGGCGAGTGTGAGTTTACAGCTGGAGATGAGGCCATGTGTGATATCAGCAGAACAAGGTGCCAATATCAGTGACTGTATCACTGTTTCCAAACAGGATTTGTTTGAAAATCGCTTCATCATATTGAGAGGTCTTGGAAAATGCTTTAATCTCTTCCACAGAGTTTTCAGACCATAATGGTTAACATTTACCAACCACATTGTCTTCTTAATTTTAACAGATAAATCTTCATTTCCACCCACAGTGTTAAAGATGGATTTAAAGCAGCATATTCAAAGGTAGCATTTGTTGACAAATCATTTTTGGCTCAGTGTCAGGTTTGTCTTTCAATTAAAAAAATTAGTTCTAATATTATTTTTTTTCTTAAGGAAACAAGACTTCTGCAATTACTCTCACTGCACATGTGTTCTGTATCTGCATTCACATTATTTTGTCTGCCTTCCACAGCTTTTGCACCTGTTGGCCAGTTTCAACCAAATTTACAGATTTATGGACGCTAAAGTCCTTGCAAGGTTTGTGAAAATAGGCAATCAGAAGTTCGCAAAAACAGCCCAGACCTAGGTCAAAATGTCTTCCCTGCAACTGATATTCATGCTACCTGGTAGTAACTCATTCATGTCTACTCTTGCTGCAGTTACACCTTGAGTGGATGGAGCAGCAAAACGCAGGCAGGCTCAGAAACGCAATGGTAAAAATAGCACAATCTTCCTCAAAAATATGCTCCCTAGAGCAATGTGTGAGCTTAAACCTTTGGTATAAATTACAAGCAAGTTTGTTCATTACAGTGAAATTACCCCAGATTTACACTGTCAAAACTGAGAGCAAACAGTGCCTTTATGTGCATTTGGTTACATCAAGCAGCAAGAGGGAAGGGCCCAGTGCAGCGAATTGTTCATCTCAAGATTAAGCGCGTTGATTCTCTTCAGACAGCTCGAATAAGGACTGCTCGAGGGCAGGTGTGTGAACCAGCAAAGTGACGGAGACAGAACAAGAGCCTGTTCTGGCCCCCGTGCCGATCTGGTTGTTAGCATATATTTTCTCACAAAAAAAATATTGGTGCTGGCTGACATGTAAGAAAGAGTTCAAGTCAATGTTCAGCTTCCTGAACACTGCAGCACTAGCAGCTTTACATAATAAAAACAATGCTTCTTATTTTTTTACGTTAGCAAAATGCTTGTGAAGGTCTGTAAGACCATGAACTTTCCTCAATGCCATTTAAACAGGTGCTTTTCAGATTTAAATACTTTGCTTTGTGTTCAATCTGTACATTTCATTACTGTAATCACTCAGATATGCTTTTTTCTTTGTGAGATTTTGAGGGAAGAAAATGGATGCAATTTTCCCTATTAGCCACTCCTTTTCCTTGTCTCAGTGTCAGGCTCGCTGTGAAGAAGACTGTCAATTTTTTTTATCACATGCATCCCAAAGCGACTCTTTTTTTTTCTCCTTGAATCTCTTGTGTCATCACGGTCTTGATCTCAGAGCACTTCTTACTGAAACGCATGAATATAGCCTTTATCTTCCCAACTATTACGCCTGCTGCTGCTGCCCCATTACAGCATCAGTGTCAGTATAAATAATTATATATATTTAACCTTTTACAAAGGACAGAGTTTCCACATTGCTGAAGCATCTTTGAACCTGGGCAGCCAACACTCTTGTTATTAAACAGCACACTGATGTTCTCTGTCACTAACCTTTGACAATAATGAAAGGATTTTCTGTTAGCAAAACTGTCTTTTCCATAAGGGCTTCTTTCACCCTTTCTCCTGTGTCTATGGTCCTGTCTCAAACTACTTAAGAGAAAGAAGTTTCTCTAAAAGAAGACAAATTCAGCATTAAAGCCACTTTCCTCTTCTGTTTCAAAGACACCTTTTTCAGATACAATCCCTGCAAAATGCTTTCTGTATTACATTCCAGGAACAACCTCTCCTTTGTGCATGGTCTATAACAACGCAGACAAAACCAGAACACCCCTTATATGGGAGGCATATTCAGTTGATAAGACTGTATTTATTGTGTTCACTTTGATAAGCTTGTAAGCAGGAATAGTTTGAAGCAGATGGGATTGAAAGGTCCTGAGGTATTGGTGTGATTGCTACATTTTTCATGTCTGATGCTCCCCACGGGACCACAGGAGCATGGAAGGGCATGAGTAACTCACAGCCCACCTGTGGATTAATTGACTATATGAACTTTTTTCCCACTTCTTCAAGAACTTTCCAGTCATACACCTTCTCTCCATCACTTAGACACCTGTCTGGCAACTATTCTCGTTCCAAAATGCCCCTTTCAACTTTTTCCCCACTGCCCCCAATGCCTTTCTTCTCTGCCTTTCTCTGCTTTACATCATTTTCTCCTTCGAAAAATCCCTTGCTTGCCACCTTCTGAGGTGTTTGCTAGTGTTCAGAAACAGGTGATGTTCTTTCTGTTGTCTTGGAAAGAGGTTGGGATGGGGCCATGCAGGATGGTCTTTGGGAAAAGCACCATGTTACGGATGAGCTGCAGAACTGGGGATAGCGATGAGGATCATTTTGAGACAAAAGGTTTTGGGGTGGGAGAGTACTGAACTCTTTCACACAAATCTTCGAACTTCTGGTCCAAATACTGTTTTGAAACAAAAATTTGAAACTATTCAATCAAAGAATGACAAAATGAAAGATTTCGATTTTCAAAAAAAATGCAGTGCATTGAGGTGGGCGGAAGATTGATTGAATTTTATCGGAATCCACAAATAATGTTGGTTTTGACTGGGAGATCCAAACTCTTTTTCCCTATGCCATTCCTTCATGGCGTTAGGCATGTTCCTTTGCTTTTCACTGCTCACCTGTGAGACGGTGCTAACAAGGCTTGTCTACCCACCTTTTAAAATTCATTATTATTTGTAGCACACACTGATACTCCAAAGAGAAGTAATTTAAAAAGCAAAGTATCTTTGTTACGTTAATCCAGAACACTAAACATTCACTTAATTTAATCTACAGAAAGGAAGAAATGACACAGGGAAAAAATGACTCTAGAAAAATACTGTCCATTTAGTCCAAAATACTTTGTCCTAGCGTACATAGCAAAGGGTGAGATATTTCACCTTGCAGAGGCAAATTGGGGGAAAGAAGAAAAAGTCATGGTGCTGTCTATTAAAAATCTGTTTCCTCTTACCCAAGACATAAATCTCGCTGTTGACTACGGTTGTGCTGAAGCGGTATTTGGAGTACTTCATTGGCGCGCCTTCTGTCCATTTGTCTTGGCCCGGGTCGTACCGAAACGTTCTGTTACTTAATCGATCCGGCTCATCGTCAGGCAGATCCATCTGTATGAAGTATGACAGCCATATAATAATACAACATTTGGAGGCCTCTGCACATGCCTGCATGCAATTAATCACAGCCGACAGCTGAGCAGATAAATAACATAAACACATCAATTATAGCTGCGAAGTGATTCATACTCACTTGGGTTTAACAGCACCCATGACTTCTGGCTGGGAGTACACTGTAGAAGGCAAGTGAATAAGAGGGCATCTATATTCTGCAGCAATAAAGCTGAGGATTTGGGTAATAACATTACATTGATGGGCCTGGCTCTGGCAGAACGTACCTCTTTCACAAGGCTGCTGTAAAGTCCTAATAATAATAGAGGAAAACCCAGTCCATCTGACTTTTTTTTCTTCCTGCTAAAGGTTGAAATCTATTCCCACTGTTACTCAGACTGTACCGTGAGTCTCGGTGAGGTACTTTCCTGGCCTTCCTCAGGCCTCTGTGTATACATAATTTATTCTCAAGTCATTCGCAAGTTTATTTCATCAGCCTAACCAGAGTAATGTTGTTCAACTGCTGTAACTTCTCCTTCAATAGTTTTCATAATAAGCTCCTAACCCTCCTCTAGATCTTTGCTGCCATAATATTCTTTTTAGATTCACTCCCACTCCTCTTGTTCTCTCTAATCTTCTTCCCCTTTCTCTGCCTGACTCTTGTGACGCAGGGAACTCAGATGATGTTTTCTGAGTACGACACCCTTGAGTGTAAGCAGTAGGCTGTGGAGGGAGGATCCTGAAATATTTTGGATTGAAAGGTTTAAAGTAGAGAGCGCGAGAAGGAGAGAACTACTTTGCTTCCTTGTGATGGTGTTACATGTGTTCTTGCTTAGCTTGTCATTTTTCTTTCCCAAAAGACCTTTCCAACATTAATGTCACGGACAAGACAGTTGGAGGCAAACTAGAAAGTAAATATGTAGCCCCTTGGTTACTCCTTGCAAGTGCCCAGGGGCATGCTCTTTCTCCATGGTAAATGAGAAACACTAATTTATTCACCAAAAGAGGGGTAAACTGTGCATTTTCAACACAGAGTAAGCATTTACTTACGAGCAGGCACCAGCTGAAATACTGTAGATTCACACCCTATCTCATTTTTGTGGTACTGTTCACCTCAGAGCACACCCTGTGTTCTTTATGTACAGAAACCCTAGCATCCAACAGCCCTTCTCTCTCTCTCAGGGGTCTGAAACCTTCCCCTCAGCCTCACCAGAGGCTTTCTGCCATTTTAAGAGCCCCCAGTCCCCAAGGCTGGAGTCACTTGGGTTTTTAACTCCACTGGCATCATCTCCTAAGCTGTCATTTTATGTCCTGGCTTGACTTTGTCCTGTCTTGTTTCAATTGCGAAGCCTGAGTGGGAAGGGAACATGTATTTATCTCCGTCCTGTAATGGACACATGCGTTTGTGGCACTCTGTCAATGCTATGTCGTTAGTATTTGTTCAGGATTGACAGAACATTCAGTGCTGCTTGAGCATAGGGACAACTCCTGGCTTGACGAACTGATTTGCTTTCACAGTGCAGCTGTGGTCGCCCCACACATACAGTCACTGGGTCTGGCAGGTGAGTGTGGGAGCTATAAGGTACCATAAGAATTCCACACTCTGCAGCACTGGTCTTAAAGCACTTTTTTGAGAGCTTTAGCTAATTTGTTCTGATCTGTTCAGGTATGCCCTAATCTTACAAAGTTATGAGTTTAATCAATTACTGTTAATCTGCTCATCTAAAGGCTATTTATATACAAACTCAGACTCCCCTGTATCATTACTGATAGTACTGGTCAGCAGGTATCCACTCCAGGTATTTTCAAGGTGCTTGTAATTTTTTTTGTTAAACCAATCTTGGCTCAATATTCCTGACTTGTTCTTCTAAGTCACTTTACCCCCTTACAGTCTGTTCTGGAGAACTATTAAGAAAGACAAGTTGGTTGTCTGATTTCAAAATCTATCTATGTTATATGACATATCTTTCAGTTCAAGTTTTTTTACAGGTGGATTGTTTCTACATGAAGTGTTTTCATATTTTAACCCTTTAAATAGCAAGGCATCCTTGCTCAGTTGATTCAGTATCAGAAATACTCTGATCTTTCTGTTGTCTCCTCTGGGGACTCCTGCACTCAAAATATCCAAAGAGGCGAGAATCTTGTTTGCTGAATGCATCTCATTTTTTAATACTTTTAACAGTAATTTATTTCAAGAGAACACGAACCAATGAGATGTGATGGCAGTCTGAACAGGTTGCTGTTGGCAATAGGGATTACAGAAGCTCTACTTGATTGTCAGGGAAATGTGGGGCTTTTTCTTGAATGCTGAAATCTGAACTGTGATGAGCAGTAAATACAAATGGGTTACACTCTTAAAGATCTTTAACACTTGGAGCAACTGGAGAGAGCAAGCACTGTTCCTGACATTGACCTTCCTAGTAGCATAGTTCTGTATATTCCCTGTACTGATGAATATGGTATCTGTGGCCCTGCTGAAGATTCCAGTTAAAACTTTCCATGGCCATGTAATGCAACTGAAACAAATAAATGGACTGATTAAAGGAATCTGTTTTCCAGAGAAAGATCTGACTTTTGATTTGAAATATAATGAAAATCAAATACATGAACTTTGGTCAACCAAGAAAGTTTCCTGAGCAATTGAGGTGAACTTTACTTTTCAGATATAAATCTGTCCCTGAAATTTACCCACGTATGTGCTTTTTGAAGACAGGGCTCAGTTAAGGGCTTCTATACGATTTAAATACCATTATTTACTGATACCTAGAAAAATCAAGCAGACAATATATAAGGAAAGGAAAGGCTGAAGTGAATCCATTTTTCACAGCCTGTGATGACAAAGAAGTGCCAAATACGTACTAAATATCATCCTAGTTATTTCAATTCAAGGTCTTTTTGCAAAAATGAGGTATTTAACACAGTAGCTATTTAAAATGGAACACTTGTTTACACAGGAGATGTATTTTAAACTCTTGCTCACTGTGCACATCTCTATGAAAGACCTGCCCTTCCTGAAGTTGATATTTGCAGTGAGGATAGCACATGATGCATATTATTCCTCTTCAGCCTGTTTGGTTTTCCTTACAGAAGATGTTTAATTAGTGGATGTAAGCAATTTATTCTTCTGTTACCACTGATGTACTTTTCCTGTGCAAGAAGCACCATAAAATTATGCATCATATAAACCAAGCGTAGCTCTGCTTGTTAGCAAACAAACCAAACAAATTAGCTGGCATTTTTCTTAACCTGTGGCGTCCAGCCACCCAGCACATAGAGCTTCTTCTTCACCGCCACCACCGCATGGCAGGCTAATGGGACTGGGAGAGGTGCTGTGCTTCTCCAGGTGCCTTGCTCCATGGAATATTTCTCCACACAGTTTGTGACCAGATACTGGTTTTTCACTTTCATTTGCCCTCCTATTACATAGAGATCGTTTTGGATGGTGCCCAATGCGTAGAGTTCACGGAGTTGAGTGCTGCACAGGCTGTGCCAAAACTGGTTTCCTCGCTGGTGGTATCTGTAGGAAAATCCAAAGTTGTAAACACCCTGGTTCACTGAGGTCCCATCACCTTCCTTTGAAACATTACCCCTTCAACATCACTGTTTATTCAGACAATGGTACAGTGACAAGAGGAGTCTTTCTCCTTCACAGAGAAGTTATAAAATTGAGCCCAATGTTTGCAAGATCAAGCATTTTCAGTATGAGGAACCCTAGACATCCTTTCAAATATATTTGACCCTAATTAAGGTAACAAGTTCCTTATTTCTGTGTGTGCTGCTCAATTACAGTTTCCACTGAAGTTAGTGGGAAGAGCAAGAGGTCAACATTACTGAAAATAAGGCCACTTCATCTGCCTTGGCATGGATTTACTTCCTTAAATTTAGGCATCTGCATTTGAAAATGCTGTCACTGTTTTGTCATTTTGTCTTTAGTCCAGAAAGTGTCTGGTTTTCTTTAAAATTGGTGCATCTGAAAGACACGAGTAAAAACAGAATGCTGATTTAAAGCTATCAATCATTATCCTTTAATCTCTGAAGTACTATCATCAACATCAGAGAAGCGCGTTTTCTCTATCTTACTGGACTCTGTGGGTCATTTGCTTGACTGATTTCCCCCTGCTAATGGCCTATAAAAGAGCATCTTAGGAAAGCGGTGAGATTCGAGTAAGGAGAATATAAAATCCACATACACTAACATAGGATCTAATCAAGCTCATTTACACAGAGATGCCACTACAGTAAATCCTCCTCCTTTCAGAAGAAAAGGCATCAGGATTTTGTTGCATGTGTATAATTCATTGTGCCATAAAGATCAATAGTGACGAATTGATTAGAGTGATCAAAATCTCCAGGAAAACTTTCAAGTAAAGAACACTTTGTCTAATGGTCATCTTTTGCCCCCAGAAACACTATTTGGATTTAAAATTTTGAAATCATTGGGGATTTTCCAACAGAGGGTACACACCTATAAATTTCGATGTTCCTTGTCTTTTGTCTAGACATTTTGACAGCACTTGCCTCTCCTGCCACAATAATATCATTATTCTCAGTGACAACACCAGTGCAAACACATCCTAAACCCTCCCCATACTTTGGAGAGGAAATGAAGTAAGTCTTCCGTGTCGCAGGAGCGTAACAAAAACTGGCATCTGCATAGCTACCATGTCTTGACCTAATGCCGAGAGAATTGTTGCCGATGCAGAGTAAGAGATCAGTAGTCTCCATGCCGTATCGCAGGCTGAGAGAAGGGTGGCTGGATAGCTTGATGGTTTTCAGTGCTTCCTCAAACATATCATTGCATTCTGAATTGCACAGGATCATTGTGTTCCTTTTCCGGGCTTCCAGGAGAAAGGAAGGGCTGACAAGTACCAGTCTCACTTGCTTCAGGAGCTCAGTAAGGTGCTCTGCACGTGACTTTCTGCTGTGCTTGACCCATCTAATGACAAGGTCCAGAATGCTCTCCTCCCTGGAAATATTCAGATCATCCGATTTTATGAGAGTCAACAGCTGCTGGAATTCAATCTCTAATATTTCTTCCTGTAAGCTCACCTCAGCAAAATGCTGATACAAGTATTTCCTTGCTTGATCAGATAACTCTTCCGCACCAATGTGGTTTGCAAAGTAGTAGATCCCCACACAGTTGGAAGCATCCATATGATCCATCATGTACTTCTGACACATACTGAAAACATCTTCAATCTGCATGAAATATGCAGCAAGCGCAACAGTCTGCACATTCTGATTAGTGAGGTGCAAATCTGCACTGTACATGTAATCAAGTATTATGGACACGCTCTCTGCAGGGATGTCGTACAGCACCACTTCTCTTTGCGTGCACTCAACCAAGCCACAGGTAAACATGGCTTTGAAATAGGGACTGAAGGCAGCCAGCACCACCTTATGGCAGGGAAAATTCTCACCTTCCGCAACTAGGACAACATCAATTATCTCTGTTGATTCTTTCATTCTCTTTACTTGTTCCAATAAAGTCAAGCTATGGTGCTGCTTTCTTTTCTCCTCAGCCTTAAGATCCATAGCTGATCTCCAAAATTCCTGGTTCTAAATCTCTTTAGAATTCAAGGTCTTCATCAGGAATGTATCTAGAGGTAGAGGTATAACATTGTCCAGTAAGAACAAATTATTGGGCAAATGAATATTGCTGTTAGTATCTAAAGATAGTTATTCTACAGGGTGTGATATAAATCACCAACATAAAAAAAGTACGTAAAATTATGGTGACATCTCAGGCTCAAGATCTCCCAGACAAAATAAAATAAAATCAGCACTTGAAATGATCTTCAATATTCAATAGCCCCCACAAATTTTGTGATTATTTAAACGAAATTACAGACTTCCTTTCAAAACAGTCTTTTCCAGCTGCCTTCTCCCTCCTTTCCCTGATCCCGATCCAGAGCTTATTAAAATCCAGGGAAAGATTTCCCCTGACTTGAATAAACTCAGGCCCTTAGCCCCTTGGCTATTCAAGTTTTGTCTCTCATATGTGCCTGAAGGACATTAGTCCTTGCTTAGATGCTGAAAGTACCTTATATGTTCAACAACCTCTTAGGTTAGACAGCTAGAACAGAGTGGTGCCTTTTCAGTGCTCACAGCTCCTCTCAAACTAGGAACTATGCCTAAGTAGAGACTTCAGAAAAGGGTTTTACAGGACTAAAAACAATGGAAAAAACATTAGACTTGCTTCTCTCATTAGTTTTTATAGTGCTCTACACCTCTGCAAAGCAGGTGGGAAATAAAGCCACTAATACAACCCCTGAACTGCGGTTCACTGGCATTTTACAGAGGTGTAGTGCACATGTGGATGTTTGATGCTCTGCCTTACCACCAGACCTGGCTACCAGTTTGCACAACAGTTTTGATTCAGAAGCTCTGTACTTACACCCTTGCAAAGCAGTTGGGAAGCTGCTGCCTCATTACTCTACCAATGGATTTGTCTCTGCCCCATTGTGCCCCACTTTACCAGTAGCTTTCTCCCCAGGCTTCAAGCTGAGAGAGCCAAGACAACATTGTGGGCAGAGACAGCTTCCACACCTGAAGCATGGTGGCAGAACTGGCAGGAAGCAACTCAGTCTGATTGGCCAGATTCTCTACTCTTTCACACAAAAATGTAGGTTATATTGGTTTCGACAAAGTTGCTACTGGTTTGCTTTGGGATAAATAAAAGATTAGTAAACAGGGGCCAGCTTTTGAGGTCTCCTCCTACTTCTCAGTGGGGTGTTTAAGTGCTGCAGATTCACAGAGTTTTGGTTCCTCTCTGTAAGCTCAAATGGGATTTTTAATTAATTTGTAATTATTCACATACTCCATCTAGTTTTATTTATGGGGAAAACATAAGGAACTTCATGGTCCCATTTCTGTTTTTTTGGGGGAGGCCCTTTGCTGAACCTCTCAGGCTCTCAGATCAGCAAGCTGCAAATGCGAGATACAGTGGTAGAGCTGTCAATGGGAGAATGATGTTTACCCATCACTTGAGGGATACCAGTCCTTAACACAGTTTTTGTCTCTAATGTGGTAACGCATCAAGGACTGATGCCATGAATCATCGTGACACAGACAAGTCCTAAAGTTTTGGTATAACCATGTTTGAAACACATTGTAAACACACTACTATTGCTTAATGAGGCTGTTCAAATGAGTAACATTCCTGACCAGCTTAAATATTTGCAGGACCAATGTTTTGTACGACAAATTGAACTGGTTTTCTCAAATCCCAGAAGCACAAAGAGTAGTCTTAGTTTCATTAAATAAATATGTATCAACATAAAAAATGAGTGTATGAATTCCTTGAAATCCACCTAGGGCCATTTTCTCAAACAGTCCAGATGTCTCTACAGAACTAGATTTTTTAAAAAAAATATTACCGTTATTTCCAGGTGAAAAAGATATCTACAGCTTTATCATCAAGCTCAGACCTATTCTTTCAGCTGTTCAGTTGTTTTTGGAAGTAGTCATCATTCTGTTTTAGCAAATTATATAGATTCCTCACTACAAGTGCTAAATTAGAAGCCAGGTATGCTTCAAGACTAGCATTTCATTGGTTTTATCGATTCTTTCTGTATTCCAAATCTGGAACTAGAAGCAACATATCTGAGAAATTAATTTGAATTATCACCAGATTTTAAAAATGGGTTTGGAAGACAAAACACTAAATTCATAATCTGGATGTGGGCCAAGCTCTCAGCTCTTCCTATGGTACTTTTAAAAAATCAATCAAAGGGCAGTAAGTTTAGTACAAAAAATAACGTGATAATATTACCAAAATCAAGAACTTTTTTTTTCTAGCTACATTGAAAAGAAATACTGCATTTGGGAAAACATAGGTCTTAATCCTGCATCAGCTGCCTCTGGAGCAGTCTTTACAATCAGTAGAAGCCTTTTATGAGACAGAAAATGTTCTCTTTTTTTAATCCTACATGATGACTAGACGACCAGTTTATTGTTTTGTCCTATTTTATTACCTTGTAATATTTGAGCTTCACTGCATTTTGGTAAAAGAACCACAGCATATTTCACATATTATAAGCACACGTATCTTAAGCAGATGAGCTGTAGTGTCTTTAACCAGGTTGTTCACTCCCCGACTGCATGAAAGCATTAATAACTACCAACAAGCCCCAAATCCTGTTTAGTAATCCGACTAATCAGGGTTTTTCCTCCAAAATGATCAACTTCTCTCCTTTCCCTTTTGTGATGTCAGAGCTCCACACATCCTCCAGCTTTTCCATAATGGATAAACTGTGCATTTCTAATGTGAAGAACAAGTGCGATGATTAATCATCATCATCCTTCCCATTTTTTTGTACAGACCGGGAAGCAGCAGCACTTAGAACCCAGTTATGATTTCACTTCCTTTGCTGGTCACCTTTAAGTTTTCTTTCACTGTTAATTTTGCTTTCTTGAGAGAAACATTTTGTCTTTAATTACACCGTTCAGCGGATTTGTGAATTTTGTGTGTTCATTTAACAGCGATTAGGGTATCTGTGCAACATCCTCACAGCCGTTTTCTCCTCTCTTTCATCATTAAGATGTTAGCAATAGGAATCTCATGGCACAATGTAGCTCATGATGTCCTACACTCGGCACTAATTATCTGATGGATACATCCTACACCTATGACTGAGATGGAGGGCACTCCCCACCCGCACCCAGTGCGGGTTGATCTCCTCTGCCGCCCGCCAAGCTGGTGGGGTGGCTTTGGGCATCCTCCCCAGGAGCAGAGCTATGTGCAGCCTGTGAGTAGTAGGTGCGGTGGCCTCCCCTCTCCTGGCACTGGCCCAACCCAACCGTCACCTCATCCTTGGGCAGAACTGTGCGAGGAGCCTCCACCTTACAGTCAGGATCGCCGGCAACCCTCCAAACTCCTCTTCACCCACCTCACCGAGCTCTGCAGAGCAACGCTACTTCTCTGCTACAGGCAGAGCGTGATTACCGTACCCTTTCAAGAAGGCAGTACATCTCCTTGCTTTGATAGCACACCAAGCTCCTGACTGAACTGTACTCAATAAAATTCTGCTGTCAACCTGTATGCATGTCTACCTTCTCCATCCTACAGCTGCGGAAACTGAAGCTAAAAGGTTAAAAAGAGAACAGGATTAAAACCCAGGGGTGAAATCCTTTCATTAACTTCAGAAATTCATCCCTGTGCATTAGCTACAAACTTGTCACTCCCTTCCTGGCTTTTAGCAGTGTTTAGGTGAGGTCATTGGAAGGATATTAATATTCTCCTTTATATCACTGGAAAGACTAAGACTATTAAAGGGTAATAATGAAACAGTGCTGCTTTGCTTTCCCCTCTGGGTTACAGAGGAAAAAGATGGTACATTGATATTAAAAGAAAGGATAAATGTGATACAAATATAATTTGCAGTGAGACACTATACTGAGATTGTGCCAGAGGCTGGGCTGTCATTATAAAACCTCCAGTGCAAGGCTCAAATCCTTTGTAATGTCACCGGGAGCTGAAATCAGAGTTATTGCCTTATTCAGAGTTCGAGGATTTTTCTTTCTTCTATTCTGAAAAATGGGTTCAGGTGCGAATCTTCATTTGATGTTATTTTATTTCAGAGCCATGCTGTTAATTTTCCTCCAGTTCTGTCTGCTACTTTTATTTTTATATCAGCTGTTTTGTTAGTCTAATTTAACCTTTTTTTTGCCTTTGTGTCATGACCTTATGAAGAGTCGCATATAATTTTATGCAAGAGCTACAGCATACGTTTTGCAAGGCAGTAGGGTGCTGCATGAGCAGTTCAACACATAAATAAGTACACTGCTGTGAGCTCAGCTCTACAGCTTTTATGAAGCTATCAAACTATAAATAAACGCTGTCTTCAATTCTCAGTTACTCTGCAGCCTCTTTGAACTGCCCCAGCGCAAAGGGACTGTAAACCAGATGGAAGCATCTCATCAGGAATTTCCCTTAACCTCTGAAAAAACAAAAGCTACCTTGTAATTAGAGACATTATGTGTCTGTATTTTTGTCTGGGACAGATTTTTCTTGGTTTTTTTACCCCCAGTCCCAAGGAATCTGCTCTTACCCGTGCTGTGGTGGGAGGGTGGGAGCTGCGGGACCTGGCGCAGAAGAGGTCACAGCACCCAGCATGAGACAGGAGCTGCGGCGCGGGGGGCACCTCCTGCATCCTCCTCCTCCTCCTCCGCTTTTTTTTCTCTCCTTCTCTGCCTTAATGAGGCTGCCCTGTCTTCAGCCTGCCTCCCTTCAGGTGCTGAAAGGATCAGAGTTCAGTCACATCAAAGAATTGGTGCCTCTGCCTATGAATTATTTGTGCTTCCTTTGTTATCAGTCAGCTGAGAAGCAAATCTGTTAATTGTATGCATTATGACATTTGGCTGACAGCCACAGCGAGGCAGAAATCAGTACCCAGATGATAATAACGTTATCATCTCAGGGTTTAATTATGAAGGCCGTGCTGGCATTTAAGATCAAGATTTTAAACCATGCAAAAGATCCCGTAGTGCTTGTGAAGGGCAAATAATAACACTAATCTTCATACAAGGAAAAGATATAATAGGAGTGAGATATAGAAAGGAAGCTTCCAGGGAGTTATAGATGTTTCTATATCTATTAGCTATTATCTATATAGGAACTATTATCCTAATTCTGATACCTGGAAGGATGAAGGAAGAAATTATCACGATTGAATTATAAGAATTTAGAGGGTGATAAGGTGATAAAAGCAGCTATAGCACCTATTTATCAAGAACAAATTGTGTCAATCCAATCTAATTTTCTTCATTTTTTCAGGGATAATAGGGGATAAATTAGATACTTTGTCTTGAGTGAAGTTACTGATATGGTCCTACACAATATTGTTAGAAACAAATTGTGATGAAATCAACAGACTAAATCAACATAAGTTAGATGCCTGACTGGCTGAAAAAAAAAACAGTTTCAAAGAATAGTTATTGGTGGTCAGACTAGGAAGAATTTCTAGTCTGTGCCTAGAGATCTGTGGTGAAAAGGTCACTCACAGTTTCAGGGAACATTTACTTTCTTGCTTTGACTTAGATATTATTTCTTGAATTAAAAATACACAAACTCATGGCAGAGCATTTGAGTGGGAGAAGATCCAATTCTTTTTCGGAAATTTACGTCTATATGGTTTGAAAGGGCATACAGGTAAGTGCCTCTAATAAACAGCTCTCAGCGACAACTAGACATTTAGTGTTTGGATGTGTCTCAAGTGCCACCATATCTACTAGCAGCCAGGGTACCTTTTCTGAAGTTTTCTGTATTCTGTCCATTGGTAGTTACATGGAGCTTTAGGATTTTCATGTTTTCAAAGCATGTAATAAGTTAAAAGTCCAAGTCCTATTTAAGCTCCTTGTACAGTTTAGGAACTGAAGTGTCTGTGTCACTTTTAAAGGTAAACCTCAGCATTCAATTGCTTAGGCAGTTTTAAAAGGTCTACCAGATGACGTGATCTCCTTCCCATTGAAGTCAGAGAAAGACCCCTCCTTGCTCAGCCCAGTGGATCTCTCAGGATCAGCCCCACAGCAGGTACGTTTCGAGTGATCTGAACTGATTTATTGCTGGAAGGGAAGGAGGAATTTTGAGGTTTTGAAACTGTGAACACTACAAATAAAATTGTGTCATTGGCCTATATAAGATAAAGTATGACACTCCTTCTGAGAGAGATTTTAACTGTTTTTCTCCCTCAGTCCCTGTGGCACCTTGCTTATTTTCACATGCCATCTGATACCGAGGAGCCTGAGCCAAGGTGGTCTGAGGTCTCATGCTATCCAGGCACGGGCCAGCTCCTGCTGGGACATGTGCTGCTAGACATGCTCATGGGAGCTTTCTTAGCTGGTCACAGCCTACAAGTGGTGTAGAATGGAGCTCTCAGTGCAGAGAGACAGGCTGCTGACCCACAAGCTGCTACTACAGGTGTAGACAGTTGTGGTAATGCTGGAGTCCCCTGTGTGCATCACCACAACACTGCTCCTGTAAGCATCCCACCGCCAGCACAGACCAGGATTGTCTCCATTCAGACTGCTACAGACACAGCCTGTCCTTTCTGTAGAAGCTTATTTGTTTTCTTTCTCATTTTGTTGCTCTTAATTTAGAACAAAAATAAAATGGGACTTAACAAGGCTCTGGGGGCTAGGAGAGGCTTGACACCTAACAGTGAGATTTTTAAGCAGCCTGCAAAGCTTCAGAAACTGTGTTTGTGAGCATGTTTGACCATCAGAGACCTGAAGATGCTTTGATCAGTTTTCAAAGCCTTTGGGTAGTTTATGATTCTGGAAAGATTTAATAGTTTTGAGCTCCGATTACTGCCAAGACAGAGGCCTAGATGTGGGATTGGATTAATATTGATCCTATCTCAGCAAATACCAAGCTTTTTTTTTTTTTTCCTTTAAACTGTTATAGATTCATGAAAAAAATCAAAGCAGCTGAAAATGAAAGACCCTGCGGGCCATCTTTTCAAATATGCCTTCACCTGACCTTAATCTTACTGTGATTCAAAGCTCAGTGAAGTCAGTCAAAAGAATCACATGATTTAAGTAGAAAATGGATGTGGGTCTGTTCACAAACAAATGTCTATAAAAATATCCCAGTCTGAGCCAATTATGTGCATTAATTGCATGAGAAGAATAGAAGCTAAATATATATATAGAGAGAGCCCATTTCTTTTACAGTTCACATGTGCAGATCATTTTTCTTGCATATCAAAACTAATTGAAATGGCAAAGTGCTCATTCACTGACGGAAGATGCACAAGTTTTTTACATATCCAATGACAGATGCCAGCAGAAGGAAAGTGTAGTTTTAAAATTTATTTCAGTAGCTGTTTAAGCAGCCTGGCAAAGGTCTTAGAGGTTTCTCTTTTTGCATTTATCTAAACATACTGGCAAGTATAGGACAGGCTTGGTTCCTGGAACGATTATATCACACTGTGTAAAGTGGACTGTACCACATTAAAAGAAATGTAATTTAATAATTTAGTGCAAACGATGTTCTATTTGCATTTTTACAACAGAAAAGATTGTGAACTTGAATTGCTAATATCTACATAAAAGTGTGAAGAATGTATCAATTTGGTGAGCAAATGCTAGTGTGTGAAAGCTTTAATATCCCTGTCACCCAGCAGTGAAATTTAAATAAATTGCAAGTTATAAACCCTTAGAACTTGGCATCAGTGTTGCATTAGTTGCTTTTTGAATCCAGCCTTCCCCATAAATTTCCCTAGTTTCAATTTCAATCACTATCAAGCAAATACCTGGGTATGTCCATACCCACAGAAAAGAAAATTCATAGCCACCCATGGCAACAACACAGCACCACCTCCAAAATGGCACCTGCACTAACACTTCTGTTCCATGCCTACTAAATCTGCAGTCCCCACTGAACCCTCACGTTAAAAATGTTCAGCCTCTTGATGGTAAGGATCAGTCCCAGGCACATATAGATAGATACCTCGATGGGAGAAGCAAGAGTTTCTCTGAGCTTCCTCACTGGAAGCAAATCTACATGTTTGCAGGGTTGTGGAGTACGCAAAGCCCCCACCAGCACAGCCCTCAGACGCTGAAATTTCTGCATCTGCAGGCTGATCCTATTTCCACACTGCTGGCAAACCCCACATAGCTGCAAACAAACCCCAAGTTCAATATTGTTTGGAGGTTCCCATCCTAACTTTGTTTGTAATTAATCTCTTACATTTCCTTTTTAAACTGAAGAGCGGGTGCCATAAAAACTGAGAGGGCTTCAAGTCTGGCACCAACAACAGGTCCTACAGCCTCCCCACCATATAGCTGCCTTGTGGCTGACCCCACACCACTGTGGATCGTCCCCCTCTGCAGCATCTTTAAGGGTTCCCCAAGGCATACATTCAAGTACCCCTGCTCACAAATTTCCTACAGACCCAGCAACCTGGCCCTGATATTTCCACATTGCCCATCCGTCTCAGTGCCAAAGTCCCTTCTCTTTCCTGCTCTGAGTGGGGAAAGAGTTTAAATGTACCTTTCCGATGCTGGGAGCAGCAGGTGTCTGTGGCAGCACGTGGGAGAGAGAAACAGAGATCACAACCAGCAGCACAGAGCTTCTGAGAAGCAGCAAGGTACCAGGGCTATAAATAGCCTGTGCTGGGCTCCTGGCTGGGATGAGGAGCTGCTTTAATGTCATGCATGGGGCACATTAGGACTCAGATGACTGGCAGCTGTGCTGCTCTCCTTCCCTCTGCCCGTCTGCTGCCTGCCTGACTCAGTGCTAAAAAGCAGTGGGCTCCTCTCTGGAGGAGCTGGTGTCGGTGGCCCACCTAAAGAATTACATTTCCCCCCCCTCCAGACCTTGCCACTGGCACACAGCTGGGCAGACCTCTGTGTCACAGTTGTTTCTGGATGGCTGGAGTAGTTCCCGTGTAGGCAATGACCAGACCGACTCCCACCTACCACTGAGTTTGGGTACCAGAGGAGATGCTGCTACTCATTGACCCTGTCCAAGTCTCTCTTAAAACCAAGGTCACTGCCTCTACAGCTGAGAGGAATTTCCCCAGACTGTTTCTTCTGCCCTTGCTAGATCACTAAGAGCTGAAGTTGTGTGTAAAATAAGGATTTCTGACCGAATCTAAGTGTTATCTGTATATTTTTAATCAGACATAAGGCCTGACTTTGTGCTTGTTTGCATTGATGTAAATCAGCAACAGATCTGCGAAATTGGTCCAGAATAGTGGGGTCGCACTGATTTACATCAGCTGCAGATCTTCTACTTTGTAATCTAAAGAGGAACAGAAATGGCTATAATACACTGTTTATATCTCCATATGCTTAAGCAAAAATGGAAAAAAGATTAAGCAAAAATTAGGGTTATAAAATTGATTAATGTCGAGCCTATACTTTTAGTCGAGAAAGACATTAAGGGGTTTTCAGAATGGTCTTTTTTCAATGGCATTAATTCATTTATTCACTATACTAATTGGTTGATTGATCACAATAGCTTCTGAGAAAATTGAAAATTAAATGTATTTCCTTATATGGATTTCTAGTTTGATGGTTTTATTACAGAGTTTTTCCAAAAGCCATGGAGGGAGTGTTTAGGAATGTTCAACTGTTAACTTTGGTTTTTTGTTTTTAGGGGAATAAATAAGATGTATAAAATTTTAAAAAGTATATTTCATAACATTTGTAAACAAAACTAGGAAAAAAAATCAGTGATTAAAGTTTACTCATGTCAGAAAATTTGATAGATCAGATTACAAAGATATATATTGTCTAAACTCCCAGATTGCTCTTATTAAAAGTTCATCTGTATCTTAGAAATAAAAATACCCAATCTGATACTATAGTTTTCACAGAAACCAAGATGGAATGGTGAACTGATAAAATGCCACAGCTGTGATAAAAATGGACCATACCCCTAAACTGCCCTGTTCTGCTGTTACAAGGAACGATTTATAGTGTCGTGATGGTTAACATGGAGTGTTTACGTAGTTAATTTTATTGATATGAAACAACTCTGCTACTGTAGTAATAATCATGTTTCCTTTATGGATGCGTTTTTTCAGTTAATTTCTATAAAGAGCCTGTTTCACACAAATACTAACTAGGGCTTTTAAGACAAATTCCTTGTTATCGCTCCTGAAATTCTGAATATTTTGCTTGCGCTTCGCTGAATTAACCGGGACACCCCATCCTGCAGCGGGGCAGCCGCGGGGCGGCTCTCAGCAGCGCTGCGTCATCACACACATGTAGTAACTCTGCAGTCAGTCAGGCCCCCGATATTTTTGCTAGAATTAAAAGCTTTCTCTTCTGTAAGCCAACCCTCTTTTCACCTTCTTCATGCAATTAAATCGTAATCCTTTCATTCTGATATCATTATCTGTTGTCATGGTGATTTTAATTATAAAAATAAATGGCTGAGAAGTGGGCGAACACAAAAGTTTTTGCTGAACTTTGTTAAATTAATGGCAAAGGGAAAAATATCTGTGGTAGTACAACAGATGCCTGATCTTTTAACACAGTGTATTTTAAAACAATGATAAGAAGTAGGTGTCAGAGACAGAAGAGACACATTTGATGTGAATATTTCAGTGTTTAGGAAATATGTGTTGAATTTAATGTTTTAGAACAATTTTTGCATGGCACCTGTTATACAGTAACTTCTGGTGTTGTGTGAACAAGGAAATTCCCTTCCAAATCTCAACTGCAAGTCATTGACCTATTGGAAAAACACCCCCTTTTCAGGCAAAAGTCTGTCCAGTCTCCAAGAGTGTGTTTTTCAGAGTAAAGCCTTTGGGAACAAATATGCAACATTTACAGTTCATCCAAAAGAAGAAAGCCTGGTTTGCTGGGTGGGGGAGTGCAAATAGCCCGTAGGTGAGGCTATGCCACGGCTTGCAATGAGCAGACCCGCAAGCCACAGTCAGTTACAGCTGAACTTTGGAAGAGACCTACAGCAGCTCAGTTATACTCTGGGTGGTATCAGGACGTGGGTTTTCTTCGCTGCCACTGAAACATTGCAACCGACGTGCTGAACTAAACTCATCTCCTCTGCCATGCGTGCCGCGGTTCTGCTGTTTTGCTCTGATGCATTTCCCACTGACAAATCCATAGTTTTACACAGACGTGTCATTAAACGGTGGCACAACTTTGTGTCTTGGAAGAGGAGAGCCTCCTGCTTGACTCCGTGCCCACGTGTGACTCCCCAGCGTAGGCACTGCTCTTCACTCCTCCCCGGGGCTCCTCAGCCCCTTCTGGAGAGCGAGGCAGCCTCTGACGGGGGGACCAGCCCCTCACGTTTGCTTTAATTCCCACACATGAGTAGTTCTGGGCTGTGCACTCACCCCCTTGGCATCAGCCGTGTGCGGCTGCAGGGTGATAGCACCGGCACCGCGTGCGGCCACAGGAGCCTCCTCCTCCTCCTCCTCCTCCTCCTCCTCCCAGCACGGCAAGTCCCACGTGGACAGCTTGGGCATCCTCTGCCTGGGCAGAGAGCCGGGGCCCTGATGGTGCGTTTGGACCACAGCACACACTCCACACTCTACAAATGGCGATTGTTCCGCTTGTATTATGTTCGAACCAGTCATGATATTTTGGTTATCATATCCGTATATACAGTGCCAGTTTGGATACACAGGCAGAGGAAAAAACAGAAACAGAGAGATTTCCAGTTTAATCCTATTTTCTGTTCTCTTATGTCAGTCCAGATACAAATGGATTGTTTTTTTTTCTTAGGGTAAGTGTTGACCTTTAGAGCAGGCCAAGGGCAATCCGGAACTCGCCTGTGACCACAGGTCCGGGGGCAGCACCCTGCAGTCCCTCTGAATTGAAATCTCTTTCCGGCTCTGTCAACCTGATTCCCAGGTTGCCTGACAGATAATGTGGCATGCCAGCCACCCGCTGCTTTTTCATTTAAATAAATGAGAAAGTTGTGGCTAAATTAACACTCCAGCAGAGGTAATAAGGACCGACGCAGCAGCTGCCATGCTGTATGCAAATTGCAGTTTCACACATTAGGAGCTAGATGTTGCTTAATTTGTAGGTCTTTCTCTCTTTAAATGAAAGAGCCTCCATCAACTTCAGGCAATATTAAAAAAAAAAAAGGCCCCAAAAGTCAACTACTCACCAGTGCTTCTAACTGCACCTATAGTCTTTCTTCTGGGGTTTCCCTCCTGATCCCCTGCCAAGCAGTTATTACGGAGTTGTATTGCACTGCCGCATGCTTTTAGGCAAAATATCTGCTGATTCCAAATGAACACACAGCCTGGTGAAGGAGGTACTGGTGGACTGCTGGTATAAACAGAAACCTTTATTTTTTTGCAGTGGTGCCACAAACCAGGAGCTCAACATCCATCAGGGTTTTTTTTTTTTCCTCTGGAAATGAAACTGTAATAGCGTGAAGGAAGACCTGTGATAGCCGCCAGTTAATCAGACAGAAGGAATGGACTGATAGGAGAGCATTTTTTTCTCCTTTTAGATCAGCAGAGATGGGAATGGAGATGCAAAGAAGCATGTAACTGGATGGGGTTTGTGGAAATGCTGTTCTGTACATTAGTTTTAGCGCTTTTAATGTCTGTAAGAAAATTATAGGTACAACAGTGTTAGGGTCAAAAAGACTTCTAAACGAAGACCAATACTGAAACTCAGGAAGGGAAGTGTTTACTCAGAATAGCAGAACTTGGGGCCACTCTGGCCACGAAAAGTAGAAATAACTGTAATGTTTCTCAGGCTACGTTCTGTGAGAACAAGCAAAATATTAAAAACATTTTAAATCAGATTTTAGCTGGCTCAGAAATACTGCAGCCACAGGACATAAGGCTAAAAAATGCTCCAGACTCACTCCATCTTTCCCAGGTTTTATTCAGAAAGGCAGAGGTTTCATTGTAAAATAAATCCCATTCAAATTATTTGGCATTTACCTATCTTTTTTTGCTCTCCTGACCTACATAGTCAGTCTCCAAGAGCTATTGCCACAGGGCTTTGAATGTCTTCGGGGGAGATGCTCTCTACTTTGCTGTGGTCACCAGTTCCTCCATGCTCAGTTCCTGTTCCTGGATGTCACCTTCTTTGCCTTTGCTTATCCCTTCCATAACCCAGAGATACCATAGTGACCCCTGGCATGCCATTAGCAAAGAAGTAACAGCAACTTGCCCTTTCTAGTCATTATTTGGCTGCGTGTGTTGAAACAAACTGTCACATGAAAATGCAAGTAAAAAAGCCACAGCGAGTTTGTGAGCAAGAAATACTCAGACGGTAACCAAAACGGAGGGTCTGAGAGTGCTTCCCAATTCCCAGAAGTGAATGCCTACCCAGGCTGGTTTCCAGCTCCCTGCTGAAGGCAGAGCTGGTGTACGCCTCCTCCCCATCGCTCTTATGCCTTCTTGAGGAAAGGAAACCTGAGCACTCGGGCGGGATGAGAGCTGCAGGCTGCCCTGAACTCAGTTATCGGGGACAAGGATTGAGGGAAAAGCTCCAAAGTGCCTCCATCCTGCTGTTCAGATGGAGCCTTGTCAAACTTGGGTGATTTACTATTCAGGACACCAAAGAAGACCGTAATTCTGGCTGCTGTGACCTTATCTGTCACTCTGTACAAGCCCCTGCAACTCTCTTTGGTCTTTGTCCCTCATCACTAAACCAGGATGATGATGTGTTCCTACCAGTCAGAGAGATGAATTAGTATTCACTAAGCTGCAGGGCCTGTGTGCCAGTGGTGCCAATTAAGAAGGATATCCAGGTTTGTGTATACCAATAAATTCTTCATTTGCTGCAGCCCCCCAACGTGGTGCACAGCTGTGCCACAAAAAAATGCATTAAAAAACCCCTTTGTTACACAGTGGTTGTGGTGAATGGATTATCAAATATGAGGCAAACTACACATCGCTTTTCTGACATGCAGAGGCAATAACTCTGAGAGACACGGACTTCTCCCACCACGGGCGTGAGGCATCTGTCCCTAAAGTGATACGAAGACAATGCTGATTTGTACATGCTCAGTCCTGAGTACGGAGCTGGAGGTGGCTCCTCTCTCCCATGCTCTGCTGCCCCAAATATGGCTGGCGCTTGTAGCGTAGTGCTGGAGCTCCAGCCCTTATGCTGAAACTAGGTCCCAAATGCAGACAGACAGCCTCAGCTGTCCACCCATCCACAGGTGTCAAGGTGATGGGGAGAGAGATGGTCACGGGGAGCCAGGATACCTAGCAGGGCCTCATCGTCAAAGACCTTGGTAAAAGGGACACATCCTAACTCAGGCCAGGCACCAGATACCCTCTTTCACCCCATGATCTGAGTCACCAGACTGTAGCTTTTTGAGTTCATCTGTGAGGGATCTCATGAATTAGGAGGTAAAAACTTGGAAAGATCTGCAGTACTGCTACCCTTTTCATTGTCCATCTACAGTTGCTCATAAACATGCAGCAGAATTTGTTCAAACCTTGCAACTGAGCGTAGTGGTTTATACTAGAGCAGCAGTACATCATAGAAAATGAACAGGAATTAGGATCCTTCAACAAAGTAACATTTCTTCTACTTCTATCCACAAAAAAAAAGGATGAAGAAATGTAGCATCTTCCAAGTTACACCCCAAGTGGCAATCTTCCAAACCTCTTTCCATATGTTCCTAAGTGTCAAAAGCCCAAATGTTCCATATCTTGCTGCCAAATTCTCTGGCTCAATTACAACAGCTCTTACAATACACTTGGGTATTGTCTAGTGAGAAAAAAAATCACCTCAGATAGATAATTAAAAATATATTTGATCATCAGATAGATGTGAATGGCTGAGGGGTGCTGTGCTGAATGAATCGTTCACACTCACAGATTTCAAAGCAGCAGAAAGGTATCTTTCTGATCTTACTGAAGTTGCCCCAGAGATCCTTGTTTGTTGCAGAACGTATTGCTGCAGAGATCTGAAACCAGGGGCAGCTCCATGGCAGGAGCTATAGTGCCAGGGTGCAGGCTGGGGTACGTGTCTGAACTGGACCGCAGAGGGAGGTTTCAGACTCAGGCAGACATTGCTGGATTGGTTTCACCCCTGTCTCATTTGAGACTGAGCCCCACAAAATCAAAGGCTAGGAGTTTATCCTTGTTTTAAACCAAAGCATAGATGCTGCTGTCATCCCATCCCTGGAGGTGCTGAGGAGATGGGCACAGGTCTCGGGCTGGGACTGAGGACACACGCGTCGCTCAGCAGGTCTCATACACATGTCACAGCACAGGAGGGAGTGAGATGCTTTGTGCTCTCTGGCTCAGGTGCTGAATGTTGCGACCTTCCCTCTGCTGTCCTCTTCCTCAAAACCTCCCAAGGGCTGGAGTTTCGTGCAATATCTACATCCATGAGTTGAGTGTTTCCTCTTGTGCCTGAAAGGGTAACATCTCCAAACCTTAGATTTCCATTTTAAAAGCTACAGTAATTCCAGAGAAGATTCAGTAATGTACTAGGAGAAGTCAACAAGTAAAAATAATCAACACATGCTGGTATCAAAGAACAGCACTGTGAACTGGAAGGTTCCTATGCGCAGGGGTTTGGGAAGCCTCACCAACAGGTCTGTAACAGGAATCTGAACTGACATCACCAGCTCACAGAAACCACAGATTCTCGTGACTCCAAAGCACAAACAAAACCACAGATACCTTTGCTACATCAGAATCCATGACTGTAGCCAAGATATAATCCATATCTTGTGCTGGAGGAAACAGGATGAGGGTTGGGGGGGTGAACTGTCAGATACCGTAACTTTTGATGTACCGTAAGAGCACATGCTGCTAATTTACAATAAGATCAAATAGGAAGGGTGTTAATGGCCTTGAGGATTGAAGATGTCCATCTCTAAAGCATACAAGGCTCTGGTAACAATCCTTTGTTGTCCTGAGATACAGCATTGTCATCTTATATGGGAAATACTTTGCCTATGGATGCTTTGTCCCCTTTTTCACTATAATGCTCCTCATTTGACATCCCCTTTCTCCAAGTGTACTTCTGGATTAATTATTACATGCATTCATTCAGCCTAGGAGGAAAACCAGTGAGTGTGTTTTCCTGCCCTAGAAGGTATAAAGTAAATTGCAGCAGATACCATAAAAATTAAATAACTGAGAGGGAACAATTATGAACCAGATGCAAACAGCAATGAATGTGGTGCTTAGTACAGAATAAGTCACATGTGACTTCATGGTACTACGGTGCAACACTGAGCACAACTGGGCCTTAATTTTATAGGCCACTTGGTGCTACCACAGTACATATACAGGAGAATGCTCCTAGGAGTGAGCACTGTGTTTGGAATAAGGTTTCTGTAAGACATTAAGATACTGCCTAACACCCATACCAGGATGGCAGAGTATCTGCTAGAATTCTCTTGTTGTTTCATACCATAACACTTACTTTTTCTCCAACATGCATTTTGCACTAGGGATATTCTTTTTTTTTTCTCTAGTACTACTCTTGATTTACATCAATGTGAGCAAGAGCAGAATCAGGCCTCCAGTTAAATAACTAATGCAGCTGTTTTGCTGAACCAGCTTCCTGGCTGGGAATGCATCCAGTCAGCTGTGGATAACAAACCTCAGTAACAGAGATTTCAAAGATTTCATACATTAATTTTTTTCTTAATATTTGCAGAGTTACTTTTCTTACAAAATCTGTTAGGCAGATGTTAGGAAGTAATTACTGTACATGAATCAGAAAGAAAATGCACATCTTACACCAAATGTGTGAGTGGACCGAGCAGAGAAACCAAAGATACATATGAAAAAAGCTAAAATGTATCTGAGCAGAATCTGCCAGCACTTGCCATGGGGTTATGAGGAAGAAACAGCACAAGGCAAGCTCTTCTCAGGAGCCGTATGTTCACTGTATATCCAAAACTACAAGCCTGCTATGTTTTCTAGCAACAGGAGAATTGTACTCACCATTCACGGGTAGAAGATGAAGTCAGCCCTAGCTGGACAGGTACCCTTTCCATCGACACCTAAGAGCCTTTCAGGCAATCACAGTAACCAACGCAGTGGACAGAACTAAAATGTTGCTACGTACACTCTCATGCTCAAATATCCCAAAGTATCCTTAGATCCTGGCACACATAGGTGTAAAGAGAACTGATCCTAGGAGTTAAAACTCTTGCCGCTGTACACAGAATTATTGTAATATTTATGTATAAATACAACCAATTTTCAGATGATGGTGGCAGTGGTAATAACATCCAGGCGATTAGGACAGAAAGCAAAATTGTAGGGACAATTTTGCCGCGAAGAATGTAGTTATCCAGGTTGTGGGGTTGTCCAGGACACAGCAAATCTGGGTAATCTTGAACGACTGAAAAAGTTACTGCTTCCGTTGTTCACAGTGCTCTGATGGATAGATTTTTAGATGAGATGGGAGTTAGTAATGGTATAATTGGGTAAACAAAATCTGGAGCATTAAGCATGGATTCTGCCCTCAGCTTGACTCCAACATGCAGCCTTAATTTTCTCTGCTCTGATTCCCTGCCAATAAAATAAAGATTTCATCCTTCCTTTCCAAAGTACTTTGAAATCTCAGGTTCAAAGTACTAAATTAGAGTTAAATAAAATATCTTAGTAAGTAATAATAAAAATACTGCATGTCTCTTACAGTGTTTTCCATCACTAGCAGTTAATGTACTTCATAGATGAGGATGGTATAATTACCTTTACATTGCAGTGTGGCTGGACCAGCTGAGGCCAAGCAAGGAAATGATTCACCTGTACCACGGAAGCTCCCTTAAGATGCATTTTAGGAGCACAAAGCAGACCTCCAGATTGTGCTGATTTTCATGCATAAAATCAATTCAGTTAAAAAAATAAATTGCACATCAGTAACTATGGCCCTCTAAAATTCCATCTCAGTGTTCACGAACCTATCAACACTACAAGAAGAAATGTTACAAAAGAAGCCTTTAAAATTACAAACCAGCCAGCATGTTTAATATTTCAAGTCTAAATTACAACATAAAACCTCATTTTGAGAAATGCTATGAAAGCATCAGGGTTGGGTGCATTTTAGAACAGCATTTGTCATAAAAAAGAGCTTGAACATTTGGGTTGCCAAGGCAGAAACCAGCACCACAGACACATTTTACCCTTATGGGGATTCATCAAGGTTGTGCAGTGCAGCTGTTGTCTTAGTAAAAGAAAGTATCAGCCCCTGGCTGGAAGAAACAGAAACATAATTATGTTATGATGAGCTGGAAAACATGCAAAGAAAAATTGGAATGCAAAGCATGGTAAATGATGCTTTGTCAATTGCACAGCAGCAAGAAAACCAGGCGGCACAATAATAACTCTTCTCCAGTCAATGCTTCCAGTTTGGCTACCAAAATAAAGCACTGCTCTAACCACGACAGAATAGCTGTATCTTTTGGCTGTATTACTTAGTCCTGATACAACAACGCTGGGTTTGTAAAATGGGTTATGCAGTCATCCTCAGTAACCGAAATGAGAAAAGGAATGGTCAGGTACTTCTCAAAACTGAGACCATAATTCCATCCAGAGAAAATTTATAATGTTCTCTTTTTCTGATTTTTGCGTATATTAAAATTCAAAGCTTAGAACCTTTTCCTTTAAGATGCCTTTTAATTACATTTTCTGCCATTAAAACCCCTGTTTCTACCGAGGTGACCAACATTTTATCCATAGTAATATGGCTATATGCAGTCATATCGCAGTAAAATAGGAAATGCCATCCCGTAACAGGCTCGTCAATCTGTCTGTCCCCACGGGAGGACAGGATTTCCCTTCAAGGGCTGCAGCTGTGGGCTTGTCCAGGGCAGAAACCACTGAAGTTTATTCTCGTGATGTGAGCGAAAAAAAAAAACAAATTGGAAAACTGGACTAATTATACACCAGCACAGGAAAATTTTATTTAGAAACTAATACTGGGCCGCAGAGATAAAAAGGGACAAACGTCTAAAGAAAACCCGATGATGATAAAGGGGGAAATTATTAAAAAAAACCCAACAAACAAACACCCTGTCCAGCGCAAAGCGAAGCTGCGGCTGTGCCCTCTAGTGCCCGAGACCCGCGGAACCCACTGCAGGTTCCGCGGACCAGGGGCTCGAGCACCAGAGAAAACCCACCAGCGAGCGGCTTCCCGCAGCACCCAGTGCGGGTCGGCTCCCTGGCTGGGCCACTGCTGAGGTGACACAATTCCAGACTTTTATAAGAAACACAGTCATTTCCAAGGCAGAGTTCTTCTCAAGCGAGAGGGTTGCTAGAGTAACTCTATCAACTTCCCTTCGACAGACAAAACTTTACGGCAGAATTTCCACCTTTCATTTTGAATTTCCTACCTTTGGAGGATGCCTGTTAAATATTTCATACTAAGAATGCCTCAGAATCTGGTATTAATATTCTTTTCATTAAAAAAAAAAATCTTTTAATTAAAAAACCCAAATGAACCACCAAACAATATGTGTATTGCTTCTGTAATTAAAACCAATCAGCTCTCGAATTAGCATCTCTGTAGGATGGGTCATCTTCTACACACCAGTTTAAAGGACTGAAACCTATATTCAAAGAGTGTATTTTTAAGTGTATATTTTTGGCCCTGTCAAATAAGGAGCACAGGCAAGATACTCATCACTTTACTCATATAGCTACTGTTTGTAGGCACAGCTTTGTAAGCGACTTCTAATGACAGCAGGATTTGCAGAATTTTTATTACCTACAAAAAATTAGGCCTATTTTTACCACTAATTATTTTCATTTACACAGTAAAAATACTTTATTACTTGACTGTAGTTTGCATCGAGGGGCATTAAAAGACTTGTAGCTTAATCTAATAATTCTGTTCCCGCTGACTAGGGAAAGTGGAATTACTGATGGACAACAAATCAGTGGAAGCCTGCAAACAACTTCTGTGACAGTCAGATATCCCTGCGCTGACCCTTCAACCTTTCTCCATTTCACTTGGCACTAATTTGTGAAGAGGTACACGAGATTGCAGAATTGCAGGCCAATGCCAAGCTAGTTGTAATTTCTTCTGATACTGTTAAGCTTAACCTGATCAATAAAATATTGTCCATTAACATCTTTTTCCTCAATCCAGTTTGCCTGACACCAAGTTTATTTTTTGGTTGCAAGGCATTAAAATAGATATTTTACAGGAAAATGAAAGCAGTTTATCCCAGCCCCGACTCCTGTCTCATCCCCCTACATCTCTTATTCAGGGATACCAACAGGCAAGCAAAGGCAGATCACAGAAGTGAGTACAGCTGAATGACCGGCCTCTGGTTAGGGACCAATAAAAAAAAATAGCCAAAGAGAAGGGTAAATCCAGAATACTGACTCTAAACTGACAGCTCTAGTGGCACTGGCTTTTTGCTTTTCACTTGATTTTAATTCTTCCTCTTCATGCTTCATATCCCCCTGGTCCCCACGTGCTCTCTTGCTTGTGCTGGCTGTTGCTCTCTCCAGCTGCTCCCTGACTGCTGTAACTTCCAGCATTTTTCTGTAGGAGCAGATTCTTCCATAACCACATACTTCTTAGATATTTTATTATTGCATCCTCCTCCTCTATTATTTTTTCCTCCTTCTTGTCAGCAAAAGTTCTCTTTGTGGTCCTGGTGAGCAGAATCCCAAATGGTTTAGCACCCACACCTCATCAAATCCACTTCTCAAACAAAAACACTCCATTGGAGTGCTCCACGTAGGAGCATGGTAGCGTCAACCAGAGCAGAAGGATCTCATACAGTATGTTCACCTCTGCATGCCAACAGGATATGATCCATTAAAAATCCATTTTGTGAATGAAAGCCTAACGACAAAGACAATCCTGTCTCGTTCCCTTACCCCACCATCAGAACTACACGCCAGCCCGCCACGCTGTCTCCCTTCCATCCTACTCTCTCCCTTCTCTTCTCTCTAGCCCATTCGCCCTCTCCATTGCTGTGATAACAAGTTTTCATTCTATGTGTTTTCTCTGTCATTCCAGCAATTGATTCTTTTCCTAAAATTTGCCTTATTTTAGGGTGTGATCCTTTTCTCTACACTCCTGCGGGTACCTCGGCAGTCAATGGAGCTGCTTAAACTAAGCAGGGCTCTGCCTTGAAGAAACGAAACACCTTTCCCTACAAGGCTTAAGCAATTACTGAGTTTGTGTAAAGATTCAGCAAGGCTATTTCTATTTTTTACGAAGAAGTTGATTTAGCTTAAACTGTATTTCCAAAACATATTTCACTCTACCGAGACAAGAGAAGATGTTAGTCTCATAAATACTGCATGCTCCGACACCCCTTTGATTTCTCAGAGGGAGCCTGCACGCAATAATCACTCTGCTAAAGCCCTCTACAGCGCTTGGGTATCAGCTAGGTGAATTCTTCAGGCCCAATCCACCTTTCCCAGATGGCTTCTCATTCGCAGCTTGAACTCCATAAAATAATAAGGTAACTAGTCAGCAGTTGCTTCTCATAATTTTTATGATGTTTCCATGAGATGGGGGAGAACGTGCTACCTATGAGAAGAAATGTGCTCTGACTCCTGGGGGCTCAGGGAAGCTGGGGAAAAGGAAGGAAGGGTCAGCTGATCCTCCACTCCTGTGCAATGGTGAGAATCTGGGCCTGGCAGAGAGCGTGGTTGGACCAGAGTCCTGCTGCCTCCAGTATTAGCTACATGAAGGTTAACGGGGTATCAAGGGAATCACACATCCACACTGACCAGGGCAGGGCTCTCAAAGACAGGATCTCACCCTCCTGTTCTGACAAAGGTCATTTTCTTTGAGATGTTATTTTTATCCTGAATTTTAGAATGAGGCTTTTTCCTTGTCTCCCCACCTCTCTGTGACCCTGGGAACTCGGATATTCCCAACGCCATAACAGAAGAGCATGTTCCTGGCATCAAGTTTCATGGACGGTTGTAGGGAAGCAGGAAAGTGTTCCCTGCAGATAAACTGTGTGAGAAGGGGAAGAGGCTTCTTTCTTTTCCTCTTAATTCAGTTATTATCTGATCTGCATCCTTTAACTAAATATATATGCCCTTGCTTCTTCCAGCTCTGGAGCTGGCTTTAATTCCACTGTCCATGCTGGCCTACCAAACTGTACACCTCCGTGTACAGCTCCCAGGGCTCAGGTTAAGACCCCATCTGACAGAAACCTTGCTCATTATAAACCATCACAAATGTTGGCTTGGGTTTTTTTTTTTTTCAAACAATAGCAGTTACAGGAATATATAATTTTGCTTTTGCAGCTAATAACTAAAAACCCCTCTAGGGCATTTAATATAAATGACACTGAAAGAGGAAAAAGTCTGCTTTTGATTTCCTTTTTATTTGTATATGGGTCATCTCAGAGGTTTTGCATTTATTGTTATTACTGTTAGCATACATTTCTTTCCTTTCCTCAGCCTTTATTCCCAGGTGTGGACTCAGTGAGCACATTGCTTAGCTTTAAAAAATACTTTTAATAGCTGCCTCATCTTAAAAAGGCCCGAGACCTCTAAGTATATATAGGCATGTAAAAATTTCAGTTTATAATATTATCCTGATGAAATATAAAAGGCCTGAATCTGTGCCCTTAATATAAACAATTTAAAAGTTCTCAACAAATGCTAAGCACTGACCAGTATTAAATGACAAAACTCAGTATCTGGACACCTTAAGGCTGGGAAGCTACTTCAACTTTGGGGAACCCTGCTGTCACAATTTTTATCAGCCAGTATCATATACCATCAAATAGATGTCAGACTGCACAGGGCAACATATGTGTTGCGTATAATCTGTGGTGATTAGGTGCGCTATTAGATTATGTGTATATAATTTATACACTGTACTCATAAATAGCCTTTACCATGGATGCGGGTGCAAAGCAAGAGGCTCGGGTGCTCCTCTGAACGAGTGCGTGGAAGTCTCAACCTCTCCGGCGCGGCTTCGAAGCCCGGAGAGCCGCACATCCAAACGCCAAGGGGGAAGCCTGGGTTCGGGACCAGGCGGAGCAGCCCCGGCCGGGGCATCCCCGCAGGCAGCGCAGCTCCGCAGCCTCCCCTCTCCCGCTCCAGCGCCTGAAAGCCGTCCCCGCTCCCCGGGCGTCACTCCCGGCCGCTACGGCCGGAGCCCGCTGTGGCGGTTCTGCCC
>Ga0065711_1028999_pt1 | contig 38089 bp, 19 predicted proteins | sample Hoacrofraction12_FD_59098 | JGI IMG/M metagenome (GOLD analysis project Ga0065711, IMG submission 59098) | Hoatzin crop microbial communities from Cojedes, Venezuela - Epithelial fraction 12 v2 (version 2) | ecosystem: Host-associated > Birds > Digestive system > Esophagus > Crop | place...
ATAAATCCCTTTGTCCTCTTTACTTCACAGCGCACCCCCCCCCCCAACAAAAAAACCTTACCTTTTCTAACACGTTTAACAGGAGTTCCTGTTCCAGTTCTTTTAAAATGTTGCATTTTGTCACTTGTTGCTATCTGTTCTGGTGAAACAACATGACGGGCTTCATAGCTTAGTCCAGCTCTGTGAAGATGTCCTCTGACATGATTGGACAATCCAACACCTGTTTCAAAGGTTGCTGGACAGTATGGGCAGGACTTCTTTTCAAGAGACAGATCAGTCCAATGGAAAACTGAATTATGCTTTGGCAATGCTGATCCTACATTTTCTAAATTCTGAGGATCATGCAAATCATGTAGGAAGTTACTACCCTCAGCATCTTCGTAATACTCAAAATAAAAGCCATCATTCTGCTCATAACTAAGTGAAGATTTATCACCAGCTTCATGCTCTTCCATTTTACCTTTGAAAATGGGGAATAGGTTTACATGCTCCTGATTAATATCACTGTAAGATTCATCCTCCACAGACTGTGTAGTGTAATCACATAGTTCAACATTATCCCATGAACTTTCATCCTCCGTTTCATAGCTGTCTTTTTTTTCAGCAGAGTTAAGTTTCTGTAAAACAACAACAGTCATTTTATGCAGAAAATCTGGATAGCAATCCAAATTATCTCCTGTAACAGAGCCTTCCCTCTTGGACTCTTTAACCACTCTTTTTACAGCTACATGCCTAGGAGCTTTACAGCCTTCTGCCCTTTTCCAATCAAGATTATTTGAATCCATGACAAAACAATTATTACAGGGACTACTCGACGAAGAAAATAAATGTAAAGAACTGATAGAGTCAGACTCTTCCTTTTTTAAATGCAAAGGATAAGAGTCACTAGGTTTTTTAATCATCCTGTAGTTTTCATATTTGTGTCTATACAAATAATTACTGCTTGTTTTGACACTAGCTTTCTGCTTTGCTGGTTGATGAAAAGATTTAGGTTTCTGGTCAACGCTATTTCTAATCACATAGGCCTTGTTTGTAGAATTTAGATTGCACACACTTACAGATGACTGTGAAACGCTTTTCCGAGCCTTCTGTATCCTGTAGGGTCTCTTGTGAAGTTTTGCGAAGTTACTGGACTGCGAAGTAGAGCCAAACGATCTTTTTACATCCTGTTTTAAAACAGAGTTCTTTGGGAAAGTAGAAGATTGTTTGATCAACTGTTTTGTCCTGCTACCAAAACCTAAAGATTCTTCTATTATGCTGCCTTTTCTTTTTTCTAGTCTAAGATGGCTACCAAAGGGATCAATGCATGATGCTGGGTGCAAATATTCCATGTGTTTTTTTAAAACACTTCTAGCTGAAGTAGCAAATGGACACATCTTACACATATATGTTGATGACTTTTTTGAGGATCCTAAATATGTATCTTTCAAGGATGCCTTTTTCTGTGTTTTCCTCTGGGACATGTCGCTACCAATAATTGAACATTTGACTACTGCTCCATGAGCAATCCCTCGATGGCATTCCAGTTCATTTTCTGTCACAGCCATGAAATTGCATTCCTCACAGCAATAATATCTTTTATCTTTTTCATGGGTCTTTGCATGCTGCACAAATGTTTTGGGACAATTGGTACCAAATACACACTGTGGGCACTGTAACCGTGCACTCCTACCCTCATCCTGAAGTTCTTTCAGCTCACGGATTTCTTCCATCAGTTTCTGCCTTCTTTCCTGGTGAATTATCATATGTTTAAGAAGCGAATTACGATCTCGAAATGTCCTTCCACATTCCCTACATGCATAGGGCCTGGGGACATTGAGATGTCGGAAATGACTGTTTCCATCTAAATGGTACATCATATGCCTATGCAGATGTTTCTTCTCCCTAAAATTCACATTGCACTTTGTACAGGGATAAAATGATGGTTCATCAGTACTGAAAGTAGATGGTGATTCAGAATCATTCTGTTCACATTTATTTTTTAAAGTATTGGAAAGAAAAGTGCTAGTGTGAACAGGGGAAGTATCTTCTGCACAGTTACTAGTGGGACTATAAATGAGCTGCTGGATAGCATCAACAGCTTCCAGCTCTTCATCTGTGGATTCAGGCTTTACTTTACTCAATGAATATTTTTGCGGTTCTACTATTTGTAGCTCCTCACTCTGCTCTAATAAGTCAACATTTAATAGTTTCGATTTACTAGGAATACAACTGGTATCACCAAAACAGTCTTCAGTATAGCGTGTTATTTTACTAACATCCATTTTCCTTTTTCGCTTTTTTTCTAAGCCTACTTTACAGTGAATGGGAGACTTCTCTATTGTTTCTTCATTTGTCATAAGAAACTGTATAAACTCTTTTTGTGGATCCCAGCTGGGATCACATCCCGATCTGAAACCACCTGTACCTGAGGAAATGCCTGTTAATGTATCAACACAATCATCTTTTACTAGTAAATTTTTATCATCCTCACAAACTTCTACTTGGCCTACTAAAGTGCTGTCTACGCTATTTCCTACTGATTTCTGTGAATCACAACCAATTGAAGCAGAGGTAGGTAGATTTTTAATGGAATGAGTCAGGTTCTTAGTATGTGCTACATCAGGTAACAAAAATAAAACTTGGTGCTGATTTGATTTCTGTGTTGTACTCTTTGCAGGCAGCTGAAGATCATGAACCACTGTCAAAGTTGAGCAGGAATCTGCGTGATGACCTACAGGCTGTCCAGTGGTTAATGGAACACTGCCTTTACTCATGATGGAAGTCTTAGTTGAGGTGGAGTGTGAAACTGGTCCATTAACAGCAGTTCCTCTAGACAAGATGAAGTTTTCGCTAGAAGCAGTAGGAGCACCAGTGTGTATAAATAGTGAAGTCTGGCCTCCACTTAAGGCTTTTTCAGATCTGTCCCTTGATAGCTCCTCAGGCAGAGTCAATGTACTGTTCTTCTGAAATGAAGAGTCGCTCTCTTGTGGTTTAGGAATGCCACCTTCTTCCTCAGACATGAAATTATTATCACATAGGATTTCTTCTTCTTTAGCACCAGTGACTTCAGTATTTATCTCTAAATCATCCATATTGTTGGTCTGTCCATTAAGTACATTTATACTAAAAAACAAACAAGGAAAGAATCAGGTCATCACAGAAATAAGTAACAGTAATTTTAATTTACAGTTTTCTTCAGGACCACCCTTCTTCACACTGTAATCTAAAAATGTTTTGAACTTGTTAAAAGTGTATTTTTTCCTATTTAGGATAGATGAACTTCAAGACAAATTTAAAGCTAATCAATGCAGCAATTAAAAATGTATTTTTACTATGCTATATTAATAATCATATAGCAAACTAGTCACTGCCCAGTATCCAAATTCAAAAAAGCCTGAACACCAACACGCAAGATGGAAGAAATAAGATTGTCAACAACTGTGCAAATATATTCTACATGTACATTAACACAGACACACAGTTTATCTTTAGTTGTTTTCTAGAAGTAAAACACGTTAGGAAAGGCTATCGAGACTCGAGACATCTGCTAGTAATTTCCTTTTTTTTTTTGTTTGTTTTTTAAACCACACTTCCTTTTAGCACCTAGGAAACTAAAACAATCTTTACTTAGCTGCTGGCCAATGGAAATATTCCATACCATAGACGCCCTGCTCAGTTTGTAAATTGGGGCTGGCTGGGGGGCAAGAACTCTCCCTCTTCCGTGAGTTGGAACTTTTCCATGGGTTCAGTCTTTTTTCTGTGAGTTTCATGAATTTGGCAAAATCCAGGAAATTCCTGAGCTCCAGGAAGCCCGCGATTTCCACGATCACTGCTCGGGGACTGGCCACGCAATTGGTCATCAGGCAGTGAGAAAAACTGTATTGTGTACAGCTTGTTTTGCACATTCATTATTCGTATTTCCTTTGTTGTCTTATTAAACTGTCTTTATCTCAAGCCACAAGTTTTACTTTTTTTTATTCTCCTACCCATTCCACTGAGGGGGGAGGAACGAGGGAGCAGCTGCATGGTCCTAGTTGCTGGCTGCCTGGTTAAACTACAACAGTATCTCCAGGTATCACTTTTTTCACAGTACTCATATACAACTGACCTGATGCTGCTACACAGAAGCCTGCAGAAGTGCACAATTTTGTATTAAAAGAGTAAATACAATGAAACTGATTTTGAACATCTGATCACTGATAGAGATATAGCAAAGGATCAAACCCACCGAAGAAATTAAATGTCATCCCACTCCCTTTTTACTAATGGGCTCTTCCTGCTTTGAAATCAATAAATCAGATCCTGCTTATGCTATAAAGCCATTTTAAATGGTAAGCAAATAAAATAGCATCTTCTCAAAGGTGGAAAAAGCCCCACAATTAGAAAGAAACAATTAATGAGGATTTACCTACCAGAGGAAATCACCATGTTGAATCCAGAGCATGACAATAATAGTATCTACTAGTACAGAGAACTACTACGTATTAATTCCCTCTGGGAGGCCTTGTGTACATAAATATGTCTTTATACAAGTGAGACTTCTTCACACACAAAATCATCTACCTAATGCTTAGTGAGCACAAAGGAGCTAAATCAGTGTGTAAGAAACAGAATTGTGAACGTAAGTCTACTCAGCATTTACCTGTTATATGAATCCTCAGAACACAGTAAGCATAAGGCATTAAAACACCCATCTAAGAGCCGAAACCCCCTATCTACATTTTACAGAAATTGCATATTTTATGCTTATACTATTCACTTTGATCTTTTGGGGCGTTTGGTTCCTGCCATGACACAGTTTCAGTTACTAATTAACATTTTGAATAGAGCTCAGTTAAAAGTAGTCATTAACTAGACTCTTTGAATTAAGATGTTATAACTCACAACTAATATCCATGGCTCCCTGCAATGGTCCTTCATCAAAATCAAGGAAGACCACACTTGACATCCTTTTTTCCTAAGGAGAGAAAACAAGTTGGTTAAACAACACCACTTTCATCTTTATACCTCATGCTCTGAAAAATGAGTTCAGAATTTCTGCTAGTTTTTCAGTTCAACATTATGACAGCTATCCACAGCTAGCTATGGCCTCATGGAAATTCTCTGCTATTGTGCTTGTTTTATTTCAGATCAGCAAAGAGACAAAACAAATACTTTAACCTAAAATAAACCTTAAAATAATATGGCTTATATACTAGTTTGAAAATAAAAGTAAATATATTTGGAGTAGAAATAAAATGAAATCTTTTGCAATTAAAAATTATTTCCTTTACTACTCAATCATTGAACTAGCCAATTTAGAAATACAGCAACACTCCTGTCAGACGCATAATAAATGCAAAAGTGTATGGTACATTTTATGGTAATATTTATCTATAATATAACCTTATGCAAATACACATCCCAGATTCTCATCTTCCCGTTTCTTAGATTTTCTCATTTCTTTTGCTGTTTTGAAGTGGGTCATTTTCCACCATAATCAAGACTTCCAATAAGATCACATTCAAAGCTATCACCCTAAAATGGTGATAACGCACCACCCAGCAGGAGTCTTTACATCACTTACGCAAGTTAGAAACAGGCAGTGCAAACATGCACTAAGAATCAGTAATGTAAAAGTCTATTAAAAGTGAAACCTCCAAGAATGCACAACAGCTGCAACAATTTTACAACTACATAGTATAAGCTTTATATAGCATCAGGCAGCAGAGCATACAAATGGTCAGAAAAAGTTTACAAGAAATTTAGTAAGCCAGATTTGCCTGAAATATATGTGTTTTCCTCTTTTTATTATTGCAGAGGTAGACAAATGTATGCCCAGTCAATTTGAGAGCCTGTATTAGCTTTTCTCAACAGGAAGCAACGTTGCTAACGAAGTGGTAAATTCAGTGTTAATGAGTGGTTTCACTGTTACCACCTCTGAGGTAAAACCTTCCATGTTCCAAGTTCCACCCATCTGTTCTGGTGTGAGGGGTTCAGAGGAAGAACAGACGCTTCCCATTTAAAGCAACTTCATCGGTACCCCCCGAACAGCGGGGAGGCAAACAGAGAATACCGTGTCTGCCTGGAGACTGCAACCCTCATTATCAGAGTGGCTCCTGAAAACTTTTCACAGGTTTACATGATGAAGACGAAACCATGTTACTCTACATACAAAACCATACTGACACTAAATACTAGTGTTAAAGCTTTAAATTAAAAAGGTGGCTAGGGTACCATACAATCCCCCCTAAACCGAGTCTCTCCAGTTATCACAAGCAACACCTAAAACATTATGCTGTGCAATATTGTAAGAGATTCCTCTCCATATTGTGTATTTATGGAGATTGTGAACTATTCCATATGGATCTGATTAGAAGTCTTCAATGGTAATATAGCTGTCCCTACAGATTTCAGTCTCTGACTCAAGCCCAAAATGCTTACTGTATCAATAATATGCGTCACATTTTAATCATTCTCTACTAATTATTACTTTTTTTCCCCCAGCTACCAGGGTGGTACAATTCACTATATTACATGAAGAACAAAGTTAGCAGTTTTAACAGCATGGTATTAAAGAAAACATATAAAACATCTTCTTAAATTACAGTAATTTAGAGTCTTGTGCTGACCCAGAGCCAAGATGCAATAATTCATTTACGTTATCTACTTCATGTGTAGAAACTTATGCAGTAACAATGATAGGTGTAACTAGACATGTGCAAGAAAACATTCCACATAATACAATATTCCACATAATACCAATAATGTTGAGGAAACATTATCATCTAACTTCCACCATTCAGTAAGCGCAACATCCGAACTGAAACGCTACCTAATCTGAAAACTCTGGGGAAAAAAAAAAAACACTCAATCATTCACTGTAACAACTAAGACGTAACCAAGGCTGTGCAATATTCTTTGTATATTTACATCACAGCTTTCAAATGATCTTCTCCATACCATATCAGAAATACATAAATTATTAACTGTCAAAATACATAGCAATTAATCCTTACGCAATGGACATTTTAGAAGGATGACCTATAGACTAAGGGAATGATATCTCAGTGTACATATCAAAAGACAGAAAAGTGATAGTGATTTACTGTAAAGTGTGGGACCTGAGCATAACACAGATGGTACAGAATGAGGGGTGGATAATGTCCTGGTTTCAGCTCGGACAGAGTTAATTTCCTTCCCAGTAGCTGCTGTGTTTTGAATTTAGTACCAGAAGAATGCTGAGAACACTGATGTTTTTTCAGTTGTTGCTATGAAATCAAGGACTTTTTCCAGTCTCCCCTGTTCAGCTCATGAGCAGGTGTGCAGGAGCTGGGCAGGAGCACAGCCAGGCAGCGAGCCCCAGCTGGCCAGTGGAAATATTCCATACCATGGATGCCATGCTCAGTTTATGAGCGAGGGTTGGCCAAGGGGAAGGAATCTTTCTCTCTCACTTCTGTGAGTTTGAATCCTCTCTCGTCTGGGAGTTCAAACTTATCTGGGAGTTCGGGGAGTTTTGAAAGATTTGCAAAATCCGTAAGTTCCAGGTTCTGCAATTGCTGCTCAGGGTCTGACTGCAAATTGGTCATTGGGTGGTGTGAAAATTGTATTCTGTATAGTTTGGTTTGCATATTAATTCTTATTATTATTAGTAGTAGTATTTAGTTTTTTGTCTTATTAAACTGTCTTTATCTCAACCCACGAGTTTTACCTTCTGTTCATTTCTCCTCCCCACCCCACTGGGGGGAATGCGAAGAGCGAGCGAGCGGCTGGCTAGTGCTTAGCTCCCAGGTTAAACCACGACAGTTATTTTGAAAAATTAAACATTGAGATCAAACTTTAAATTTACTGCGAATAGTGCTTGTTATATCCTCTACCAGGGCAAGCACTGTACAGTTGAGGCAATTTTTATTTAAGCACATCGCACAATACACATAGGAGATAACGTAAGTGTAAAAATGCAATGCTCAAAAAGCCTACACAAGCATACACAGTCCCAGGCTCTTAACTTTGAAACACACTGTAGCTAAAAGGCTATGCCAAATTCAATTATTTCACTGAAGCTTAGAATGACTGTAGTACAGTGAGCAGTGTTATTCCTTGTTTACATGATATGCTATTTACTATATAGGAATTATTTCATATTCAAAAGTAGAAAACAACCAGTTATTTAGTCAACTAAGCCACATTCCACCCCTATTTAATTAAGTACTTACAAATTTACGTATTTTTAAAATATTGTTTTTCTTTGTAAAATATCAGTTTTAAAAATCATAATGAATTTTGCAGATATGACTGCCTGTGGCCAGATAGTCTAAGCATTAAAAAAGTGTAAGGTCAGATCTATCTTCAAGCTGACAGATCATCATTTAAATGCCTTAAGCTAATCTTATTGTCTGAAAAATCTCAAACATCAGTATTTTTGCAAACTATCAGCACTTGCTATAACACCCTACTACACTACATCTTGAGGTTACTACAGAAGAAATGAGGTGATAATTGCATATTAACATAATTATTCGGCAATCCCTCTAAGCAAGCTTCCTAGGTCACTCAGTAATTCAGATTAGATGCAACCTTCCTGTCATCAGATCTATGCTGTCCACTTTCTGTTCATTAATAATTCTTTTTGATAGGAATGCACTTAATGCCATTGTTCTATGTATATTATTAATTGTATTTATTACCAGTAGGTTTATGACACTTCCAACTTCTTATTTCATAATGACAACCTCTGCTATGTAATAGGGTCACACACCAAATTAAGAGTACTGCCTTCATGCAATGCTAGTTCATTAAAACTTAACACTCCACTGCTATGTGTACTATGCTGTTGCTTACCAGTAATTGTAGTTGGAGATTTGTCAGTTTCTGTTAAAAAGCCAACATTATTTTACAAGGATTTACAATAGATTTGCAAGCAGACTGGAGCTCAGAAATTAAGATGGAAGAATTTGTTTGAGTTTGTGAGAAACATGAAGTGCTTTTAAGTGTTTTGATAGCAGGTTTCTCAATAAATTCATAAATATAAGCCAATGAGCTAAGGGCACAGAGCGACTACTAAGTGACACAACCTCAGAAGCCATCTCCTAAATGGATTGAATTTACTCAGCCTAGTTAAAGTAACAGAAGAAATACAAAGTCTTTCAGCAGTGCTGTAATGAAGACAAAAATATACTTGTCTTGTGCTAAGTAACTCCTCATAAATCAGCTTCTTTGGGTAGGTATGTGAATAACCAGGATACTCAAGGGATTATTCAAATATTCCAAAAGATAGGAGAGGTGTTTCAGGTTTGCACTGTTCTCATTTAAGATTTTTCTTAAGGCTTTGTTATGTGAATAGAGATAACTAACAAAACCTATCGTTTTATCCACAAGCATTCCTGTAATAAAGCTTTCTCAAGTGACAGATGATATTAAAGATGATGAAACCAAAGTCACAGGCTTTTAGGCAACAAACAGCAGAACAGCAAGAGTTTAAGTACATCGCGGCACGGGACTAAAGAGGCATCTCCTTCCATTTTGCCCCATTATGCAGTCTATTCCTTTAACAACTTAATCACGGCAAATGTCAAGCATGGAGCTTCCATCAAAAGCGAAATGTTTAAGAACCTTTGGAAAATGAAGGTTCTGCAGAGTAACAGAGCAACTAGTACTGTATTAGAATAAACCCACCACACCCTGAGAAAAAAATAAATCACATTATCTAGAGGATAGCTGGACAATATTTTTGCCTCTTCCATACAGTAATGCACACAGTTCAGACCTCCTGACTTTTGCGTATTATCTAGCGATATGAATAGCCAAAGTCAATAAAACCACAATATTCTGATCATTAGAAAAATACCTGTTACTCATTTTCCACTTTATCTGTTCTTAAAAGCTATCCAGATCCACTCTTCAGATGGCAACAGAACCACAAAGACTGACAAAGCCTGACAACCAGAGCATGAGTCAGCAATTCACCTTACCTTTCTCCAGCTTCTATCTGTTTGCAAATTTAGTTGTTGAAAATACATTCCCTTGTGCACAGCAGAGACACTGACTATTTGTAGCCTGCGTTACTTAGCTTTGAAACCTGCACCTGAACATTTCTGTTTTTTTTTAAAAACAAGGTTATTCATATCTGCAGTCTGAGGGGTTCCACTGAAAACTAGTTATCTTCAATTCAGATTCACAGCTGTTCACACGAAAACACAAACATCAGAAAAGTCTCATAGCTAATCAGATTCCCACATTAATGATTAATTCTAAAACTGCAAGAAAAATTACTGATACAACACTAAGAAGTTGTATTATGCCTAAATATAGAAATATAAAGTTATTGCCACCAACAGTATAACCTTTTGTCATACTGTTGAAAGATTCACTGAGCTGTCACTCTTCTGTGGAAAAAGCTGACCAAAGAGAAACTCTGAATTATAGATGAGTCATCACACAAAGCTAGCTTGTCTTTTCAGTAAGATTATACTCAGGAACATCAAACCTGAAGTACACTTTCTTCAAAAAGCTTATTTACCGGAAAGATTGTTTCTAACGAAACAACTGCTTCAAAAGCTGTGTGTCAGGTACTACGAGAGAAAAAAAAGTTTCCCTAAACATGTCAAAATCTCCAAAACTCGATTTCTGGTCTAAAATGTTTAAGACTGATATTTTAACATCTCACATGTGAAAGAAAACAGTACACAACTGAAGAACGACTGTGTTACAATTCAGAAATCACAGAAGAGAATACCATTACTGCCACCAACCATTCTTAATCTTATGTCTCTAATATTGATTTGCTTGGGAAAATAAACCAGTTTGTCACAATGGGGTGCATCATGCTAAAATTCAATACTGAAATCAATAAAATAAATGACAATACAATTTAAATGTCACAAGGATCAGATATATGACTTAAATCAAAATAATCTTCTAGTTGTAAGTGCTAATGCAGCAGTTTAAGATGGTTTCACGGGTAGAGACTTTTCAAAGTGAATTAGGTATTTCTAAAAGATGCCCAGTCAGTACAAAAAAACCAAGACTTTGAATCTGGTAACTTAAGAGCAGTCACACATTGTCTGGCAACTCCACAGGCTTCTGTAACTCCCCCCAGCACTCCACAACCCTGTCCACAGAGGACAGCCTAGTACCTCAGTCTGCATGTTCCTGCAGCTCTGTCTGGTTTGGATTTTTAGTAGCACAATCTAGTTTGAATTGCACTGCCGTTAGTTTCCAGCACAGTCAAATACTGCATTTTCCTAAATGCAGACATACACGGTAATGACTAGCAGCATTCCAGTAAGAGACATAGAAGTTTGAAAAATACAGATTTAATGCTCTGTGATAATATACACTATTTCTCTCGAAAACTACATGCATAAATTCTTTTCCTTTATGTCAGTCCCACATGCTCACACCTTTTTTCTCTGAGGAAACACTTTTCATCTCTTTCATCATCATTACCTGTGTTTTTCAGTCAAATGTATTCTTAAGCCTCAAGTATGCTACCAACAATTGCTTTTATCTACAATAATACACAATGAATAGTTCATTTTATTAACCACTAGCATTACAAGACAAGAAAGCTTTTCCTTATTACAGTCTATAAATAAAAGCCCTGCTCCCATCCCTGTTGTGAGACTATTTTTATCAGGCTGCCAAAAAATTAAGGGTTGTGATCAGTGGTACAAACTGTTATTGGTGGCCAATAACTAGCGCTGTATGATCAATACTGGGTCCAGCACTGTTCAGCACCTTCATTAATGGCCTGGATGATGCGGCAGAAGGTACCTCAGGAAGTTTGTTGATGATACAAGACCGAGTGGAGTGGCTAATCTACTAGCAGGTTGTGCTGCCATTCAGATGGAACCTCAACAGCCTGCAGAAATGGCTGACAAACTTCATGAAGTTCAACAAAGCAAAGTATGAAGTCCTGCACCATGAATAACCCCATTCACCAGCACATGCTGGAAAGCAGCTCTGCAGAGAAGTACCTGGGGGTCCTGTTGGGACAGCAAGCTGAACGTGAGCCAGCAATGTGCCCTTGTGGCCAAGGCGGCCAGCAATATCCTAGACTTCATTAGGAGTGTTGTCAGCACACTGAGGGAGGTGATCCTTCCCCTCAACTCTGCACTTGTAAAGCTACATCTGGAGTAGTGTCCCCAGTTCTGGGCTGCCCAGTCCAAGAGAAATATGAAGCTATTGGAGAGAGTCGAAGTGGTGAAGGGCCACTAAGATAATTAAAAGACTGGAGCATCTTGTATGAGGAAAGGTTGTCAGAGTTAGGACTTAAGAGGGGAGAAGAGAGGGGGCTCAACAGGGTCTTACCAATGTGCACAAACATCTGAAGGAAAGGTACAAAAAGATTGACTCAGACTCTTTTTCCAGTGGTGTTCAGTGGTAGGAAAAGTAGCAATGATAAACTAAAGTATGTCAGTTTCCATCCGAAAACAAGGAAAACTTTTTTACTATGAGAGTGACTGGCACAGGCTGCTCAGAGAGGTTGTGGAGTCTCCATCCTTGGAGACATTCAAAAGCTGTCCAGACATGGTCCTGGGCAAGCTGCTCTAGGTGACTCTGCTTAAGGCAAGAGGATTGGACAAGGTCTCCTCAGGTGCCTTCCAACTTCAACTATTCTGTGATTCTGTTTTAGAACACTTTGCCACACAGTATCCCAGTTCTTACTTACTTTACTCCTCTTTAGATTGCTCCATCTGCTCAGACTATCCACTTTCTTCTTTCATTTCAAAATATCAGCAATACAGGCACAAGAGTATTTTAATTAAAAAAGTTTCCAACAACTAACTTCAGATTTATCATTCTGACAGCTTAAGAAAAATAATTAGATACACAGCAAAAGTGCATTCTCTTTATCCCAAGTTATGCAGAACATATTCACAGCAAAACTATCTTTTGATGCCTTTCTGCCTTCTATTTCTCTTCCAGTGTTCCTGTTTTCCACAGTTCTCTCACTAAAGTAATATTATCACTAAGTAAAGTAATATCATCATGTTCAAATTCATGAACACGCATTTCCCAAGTCCCACCTCATTTTCTATTAGTATTTCTACAAGTCAGGATTTTCCAAGGATGAATCCCTCTTCTAAGTCACGATTTACTTAGATGCCTTCTTGATATGCAACACCTCAGCCTAAGCATCCTGGATTCTCACTGTTGGCTTTTCAGGCAATACAATAAAAATATTTCATCCCCAATAAAACTCACTCCCACCAGCAATGCTCTGTTATAATTCCAGTCACAGTGAGCGAGATATTTCACAAAGCGCATGTTTAGGAAAGTCCCTGCATTCTTCCAGGCTCTAGTCTCACCACTACAGTCCTTACATGGAGGATAATACCAAAATGAAAGACCTGCTGTCATTGTGGATGATTTTGGCTTGCAGAGAAGAGGAAGTAGTCTCAACATGGACCCATATGCTGTCAAATTAACTTTGCTATACATCGGAACTATGTTTTTCTTTGCAGCAAAGCCAATATAAATAACTCCTGCCTTCCTCCGCCCACATTTCTTCTTCAACACTTCACCAACAATTTCATTATCTGGTTTGAAAGGCTGGGACCCATGCACTGCTGAATTGGCACAACCACGAGGCAACAACTGTAAGTAAGGGCACAAGCTTTTACTGCCTTTGTTGACAGAAATATCTACTGAGGAATATTTTCCTAAAATCTGTCTAAATAAATAGAAAAATGAAAATGCAGAGAATATTTCAGAACGCATAAACGGAGCTTTGGTAGTTCTCTGTTTAACTGCAAAAGACAGCATTATGAAGAACACTACCACGAAGCAAATTTTATGTTCTATGATTACTTGAAGTACATTACTCAATCGAAGTAAAATGCTAGAGGTAAATGCTAAAATAATTCAACTGAGGAACATTAAATACACCTTCTGAGATTACTATTAACACAAGAAATACTCATAAATTACACATTAGACATGACAGCTAGATTTTCCATAGAGATGTAAAAAAGCAAATCCTTCTAGTAGGTTAAATAAAAAGTATTTTCATTTCTAAAACACATCACTAACTTTTGGAAAATTTAAAACAAATCTACCCCTCCCAACCTATAGTTTCACAGAATCAAAGTCACTTTATCGACTCAGAAACAAGTCCTTTTGAAGCCAGGTACTGCCACCAAGTGGTGGTGAAACTCTGTATGCAAATCTAATTACTCACCATATGAGGAGCACACAGAACTGAAAACGTTGCCCCAGCTGCCAAATATGAGTGATGGTGTACTTACACAAAGACATTTAAAATTAATCTAAGCAGAACCTATGGAATTTTCACATCCAAATCTAAAACTGACTTTCAATTTAAAACAAAGGTTTTTCCTACAATTTGGTCTTTTTGTTCAGACACCTTTTGTGAGCAGTTGGGTCAAGAACCCTTTCTTCCAACACAAATTCAATGCATCTCAACAAACCAACCCTAATAATTAGCTGTTTTCCACGGCTCTCTACAAATTCCCAATGGTTACTACTACATGGCCATAGAAGTCTTATTTTCACTGTAATCCTGAATTTCAGAGGAAGATTAATTCAGTAACTGAAGCACAAGACCTTTTAAGGTATAAACATCCAGCTTGTTATTTATTTGGATAATGTACTTCTGTTAGTACGTAAAGATCAAAGCAGACTGGGAAGGATTTTTAGAGGTCAGGTATATTTGACTATTTTTACAGGAATATTTCTCATGTTCATTAAACTATATTGTTAGTTTACCCGCATGAACTAGTCCTTAAGTGTCAGTCCTACAGATCATAGATAAGAACTTGCATGACAACAACATGATGCCAACATAATGGATTTACAGTGCAGCTTTCTTAAAGATGACATTAAAAACCATTCAACTCAATTTATTAAGACAGAGTGTATCTTTGAACATGACGCATCTTCGAACTTTAGAAAAATTATGACCTTCTTTCATATTATATTAAATAAAAATTGTAATTCTTTTTATCCAGCATGACCTGAAACACATCTAGCAATTTCTCATGCTTTTTGCTTTTTTGGCTGATAACTATTTGCTCTACATATTAAAATAGTAGCACAAATTTTAAGATTGTCCCTCCTGCTAATGCAGAGAGACTTCTTAACTCCTAAAGCATGCTATCTTTCCCAATTATAAAAAGACTAACTGAAATGAACACTCTGCTTTTACTAATTTAATTTAGAACCTTAGTGTAACGAATTACGTTAGTGATATTCACTCATCCTTACCGGAAAACTGGCTCTGATCATCCTCTATATTCTTTCACTGATCGTTAAAAAGCTAACAAGATTGTAAATAACAGTGCCAGGTAAGGCCAAAAAACCCCACCTTGTACTTTTTTAGATTAAGAACAAAAATTTCTGTCAACTTGGAGAAAATTATCATCCCTACTAATAAACACATGAAATGGGAGCTTTTAAAAGACCCCAAACTATATAACTCTGTAGACGACCAGACAAATAGACAAAACTCGTAATTCCAAGTGACAAGAAAAGATAAGGTCAGTCCCCTAATAACTCAGGTTTGGGTGGTTGTAGTTTCTTTGTTTGTGGTTGGGGTTTGTTTGTTTTTTGTTTTTGTTTTTTTTTTTTTTAAAGTTATCACTGCAAGTGATTTAATGGTAGAAAACACACATTCATGTTACCAGGATGGTATGAACAAGATGAAAACGGTATAAGATTCCTGTCTGAGCCAGAGAAATACAAATCCCACATACTCAAATTTATCCTGTGCAGAGTTCTGTATGTAACCTACCCTTCTTCAACATCTGTGGTGGTATTATTCATTTATTACATCCTCTTACCTTTAGGTAAAGTAGTACTAACAACATTCAATATAGTTTCTGGAAGCAAGTCTGGTTTTGCCCGATACCTCAAATGCTTAAAAATCTGACCTCACTCTGCACATCGTTGCAGGGAAATTCAGCACAAGCATCTACCTTCTGTAACTTTTTCTGTTACACAGAAGTATGATCCATTATACTGTTAACACATTGAGACCAAGATTATTTTTTCCTAACTTTCCTCCCTATTGAAAACAAGATATGTTCTCCCATGGAGCTCAGAGATTCAGTCTGGAAACCTAAGAACAAAGACTATACAGTTACCCCAATAAAGTACATTCACTGTTTGTAAACAGTATCTTACAACTGTGTGGTTTTAACTGGCAATAGATTTTTTTTTCTTTTAATTTCCAGAAGTCAGGATATCATACCTTTTATATTTGCACTAGGAAAGCAAATAATTTTTCAGTTAGAAAACCAAAAACCTCAAATCCTTTACTCAAAGAAAACCTACATGGAAAGCACTATCAAGAGTCATTAAGAAATGCATTCCAGTCAAGAGTACAAGAAAATGTTTGAGCATCTCATTAAACTACATTTTCAGTGACAGTGGCTTTAAGTGACAAGCTTACACAAAAGGACAAGTCCGCACTGAGTTGTAGGAGTTAAGTTCATTGTTTAGAAGTCTACAAGATGCTGCAGTCACTACACTCATGAGTGGAGACCGAAGACAGAGGCAGTTGGGAATGCAGGTCATTCTTTAAAATGAAGTCTTTCGGTGACCTTTGCTGCCCTTCTCTAAACCTTCTTCAACTCTGCTATGTCATTTTTCAGTCACAGGAGTAGACTAGCACTCAAGAAGCAATATATATTGCAATGCAAGGCATCTACGGTACACCACAACTTTGTATAACTGGATTTGTTTTTTATATTGTTCTGTTTTTTGTTTTGTTCCCTGATAATGTGTAATATTTTCATTGATTTACTGACTCTGCAGTGGTCATTTTCACAGAACTGTCAGAACCTCGAGATCCCCTCCAAGCTGTAACAATTACTGATCAAACATCATTACACTACTTCCATGTATTCTTTTACACATTTTTCTGTCCTCCTGTTATGTATGCAAGAGCACAGGCATTCTCCTCAGAGACCAGCTTTTTCTACTATACACAGCTAACCACTATTAAGACGAAAGGTCTTTGGAGTTTCATTCAGATGATTTCATACTTAGAGAACAGAGTTATTTACATACTACAGACTTCTCAACTAATTTTCTCTATTTAAACTAGTAAAGAGATAACATATAAATTTAAGAAGAGACAGAACATAAACTGTAAACATTAAGTACTGAAAGCATTAGAAGGCACAGGGAACAATCTACACCTTATTGTGAGTTCCCTCCCTAGCCATGATTCTTGTTTATGCTCATCCTCAGATAAAAAAAATAATTTCTTTTTGTAGAGTTGTATTTATTCCTTTTCTCAAAGCAGCAGTTTCTAGAAAACTGCAAAGTCAGGCTAAGGCAGTAAACATTCCTCTACGCATAAGTACATGCATACCACAGCAGTATAGCTTATTTTTAATTATTCATAGTTCAGAAGACAATTCATAATCCAAGTCCTGAATCATGTATACATTATACAAAGGAACAACACTGAACAGAAGAGTTATTTTATATTCTCTGCAAAGCATTCTGCTATAATCAGTATTTTAAAATCGACAGCAGTAGCTCTAGAAAAGTCTTAGTAGAGCAGAAGATACAAACAAAGCAGGCCACCTCTGTTCTAAAATGTACATACCACATTTTTAAACCCACATTAAGTCTACATATTAATTGGAGATTAGAAATGAAGAACAAGGGTCATTTGACCAAACGGGATCTTCCTCTCACCCCTTCAAAATATCAAGTAGCAGCAAGCAGCTGCATTCTGAGATGGCACATTAGTCAAACAGCAGGCGGGAAACTTGAGAAGTCAGCTTTTGTATGATACAGAAGCCTATGTACACAAATCCATCATGCCCTGCCTCCACAGCAGAAAATTTACTGAACTGTGGGGCCTTACCTGAACATACTCTTGAAAGAATCAAGCTAAAATAGATTAATGCAAATTGCTGTTTATTAAATGTTTCACATAATTTAATGCAGAAGAGATCGATCTTATAGTTCAAAGTCTTACTGAAGCAGAATATCAAGTAACTTGCAGAGAACAAAATCTGGGCTTAGCAAAATTCTTTTTCTCCAAATAAGGGGAGGTGGGGTGAATGATAAAGTCACAGAAAATTTTCCTAGACAGACACTTTGCAACTGCAAGTGGACATTAAGTTGTACAGCTCCTAAGTACCAGCAGTGAATCTTCCTATACTTTGTCTTTCAAATAGCTCCCAACGGGGTTCTTGAGGACAGGAAGGGGGGAAAAAAAACCCAACAGAATTTAATCATTAAAAATTTGAAATGTTATTCTGGTAGCTGGTCAAATTTCCCACACAGTTATTTATTAACAGAATAAGAGCAAGTTTAACACTTTGCTCTAACAATGCAAAGTACACTTGCAGTACTTTGAAACCAGGTGGATAATATGCAGAGAATGAAGTTCATTTGAAATAAGTACTCACAAGTACTCATAATTTTGGCTCTCAACAGCTAGCAGAATGCCTTGACAGCTTTTTGACTATAATAGTTTATAGGAGAAAAGCATCATTATCATGATAATATTAAATATTAGGAGTATGCGTGTTTGTTCCTATTTTGGTATCATAGAAGTAATACTACGTCCATAAATTACAGTAATCAACATAAAAGTTTCAATACAATTTTATCTGATCACTTTTTCAGAGTGGTCATCCATGCTAATGGAGCCAGTGAATCGCAGGGAGTGGGGGGGTGGAGAGGGGGACAAAGCAAAACTTCTCACCTTTGTTAGTTTGATTTGTATTAAGCTGTGAGATCCACTTCCACACTAAAACAAACCTGCAAAATAAAACAAGAACTTACTGTACAGCTGCCATTGTTTTCTGCTTGTGTTCTAGACTATCAGAAAAGACAGGCAAAGCACAGAGGTGAGAAATTCACAACTACAAATGTATTCTATCAGTTTTGTCTCAGGGTTGAAAAATCAAAATCCCAGTGGTCTTCTCTCAAATACACATGTAGTTTTCAAATAACATAGATGTTGGTAATTTTAGTTAAAAAAATCCACGATATCATATAAAATATACACACGCTATTAAACTAGGTGGGCAGAACACAGGAAAAAACATTGCATGGCAAGAAAAGCTCTGCCGCATTTTCTGCTAGTGCCTTCAAAGTCAGCTACCATAAGTTCCTTGAATGGGGAATGAAGCACAGAAAGGAAAAGGTCAAAAATGAATGCTTTTTAAAAAATCTTTTTAGCAAAAATTATCAACATGTCCAAGATTAAGTGTTGGAGGATTTTAAGCCTGGGCCTCACTAATTCTTCACCTTTCCTAGGACAAAGCTGTGTTTATTATTTTAAGGCTAGCTGGTCCATTTTAAAATCATAACTTGCTTTGCCTTCATGAAGGCTGATTAATGTCAGATTTAATGCTCTATTTTCAATTTTGCTCATGGATCTTTAAGAGAACTAACTATTCAATAAAATTTTTCTCTTCTTAGTTGGAGGTATCAGATGAAAGTCACTGAAGCTGCACAAAACCAAGAATGGATTTTGCTACAGCATCTCTACAGAACTGCGTCTCCTTCTAGTGAAGGCATAACAACTAGCATAGAGCTTTACAGAGAGGGTTATTCATGTCTGGACTAAACTAGTGTATCCATCACCAGAATTAACTCTGAAAGAGATACCTATCCTCACATACTGCCTAAGATTCCTTCCCTCAATGTGTTCTCACACAGAGTTTTGATTCTGAGTTCCCCAGTCAGCCTGTAACTGTCTCAAAGCCACCTGCCTCAATTACAAAGACGGAAAGACAGACCTTTCACAAAAAAGTCTTGCTGGGCAACACAAAGCAACAGAAGACAAGTCTCCAAGCTCCTTTCCCTAGCCTCGGGATCATTTCCTAACTTATCACATTAAACTGCAGCCTTTACACATTAATGTTATTCAAAAGATATGTTCATTTCTCAAGTAAGTTGTACTACAGAAAAAATTAAAATGATTTAGTCAGGTTTTAGAGTAATATTCATGCACGTAGAGAAGTAAAAGTGTTATTTTCAAGCAGCAGTGGAGCCCTACTCTATGTTACAGAAGGTAAATGTGAAGGTACCGTTAAAAAAGCCCACAAAATACACCTTGTATGTATGAAGAGTCAAAACACCTTTCAAAAAAATGGGAAAGAAGGTCTCTGCAAGGCTTTACGTTATCAAACACTAAGATCAGCACTCAACCAGACATCTCAGTAAACCTGTGCACTTTGTCTGGACAGTCAGTCCTAGTCCAACACTTCTCTCACTGCAAGCAAAAATTACACCACTGACTCTGCCCCTGCGCAAAATGATCTCACAACACCACTGCAGCAATTCTACCATCTTCTGAACACTGCAATCAGCTAAACATCAGCAACCACCGTTCTCAACATAGATTTCATGGTTTGTGATTCAAGTGCAGACAGAATGTTTGCCTCAAAGGGTTAAGCCCAGACAACCGCAGATCACTGTGGTCATACAGCAGGCTGCCATACAACCCGTTACTCACGGTCTTTTCATGGAAACACATTACTTTGGACCAATTCACTCTGTTGACAAAAAATGGGAAGTCTTACCACACACTGCCTATCTGGAGGGGAAGTACTCCTGTATTCACTGAATGTGCTCTTTGGATAAAACTCCAGTGCGAGTACTCTTTGAATGTAAGCATTCTCCAGTTCACAGGGAGTTCACAGACCACTTTGGGGCTAAATTTGGGGTTACTCTATATCTACATCTGGCAAAGAGGGAAAGAGAAGGGAATAGAGAAGATAGGCCATCATAATTTGGATATTGTCCAGCTGAGTGAAAGCTGACACAAGTTTCACAAAGAGATCATTAGCAAGCAAACTGCTGAAGGACCAAAGGGCTGAGCACTGCAGCCCCATGTTATAAATGTCAAAGGGCCCTGCAGAACTAACTCCCCTTTTTGGGATTTCAAACCCATTGGTGTTCCAAGCTCCACCCAACTGGAGACAGTACCTGCAATGGCATGCAAACATCTTGAAGAAGGCAATGCAGGCCACATGAAGACACCAGATTTTAGCCCAGACTATTGACAGCACTGGGACTCTCACTGTTTAAAGCAACCCAAGCCCACAGCACTTAACCAACAGGCACCTCTCAAAGGTCTTTCTGCTGTCAAGGATATTCCTCTCACTCCAGCACAAAGAATCAAACTCTAACACCTACTATTCATTTCAAGGGTGTTGACATTTGGAATAACTGAGCAGCTGAAAATCTTTACCAGCAGATCCAAGATAGGTAGTTCTCCAAGACTCCTTAGGGAAGGGCACAGATTTCAAAATCACAAATGCTTAGGCTCCAATTTTCCTGTCTTAATTCTCATTATCAGGAAAGGAAGAGAGAATGAAAGCCATTCTCCCTCACCAGGCAATAAAGACAGCCTCAAAAGGGAGTCAGAAGCAGGTAAGAAATGTAGTTACAGACCATTCACCTCGAGGCCTCACCACCCAAAGCGAAAAGGGGCCCACAGCAGGTAAAAGGGCCACTGTAACATGGTTAGGCTTCTGATCACCGATAAGCAGCTGCCTGTCCCGATAAGGGCAGAGAACAGGAAGTGGAAGAAGATGGCAACGGTGGAGATGGGTGATACCTCACATGTAACTCCAGTGATACTAGAGAAACACAGATGGACTGAAAGCATTTCTCACTAATCAGTAACAGCGAGCCAGGGCTGGTTCAGTGCTAGCAATGATCACCTTGCCCAGTGACAAAGCAGCATACCGGTGATACTTCTCTTCATTCAACACATGAAAAGGGCCAAAGTACGCAGAAGAAGTTGTCCAGTCTGTGTGCAATGACAAAGTCACATCTGTAGGTATTGCTCAGAGACAGAAGTACAATCCCTCAAGTGTATCTGAGCTACAGAGAGACACAAAGAGTTTCTCAAAAAGCATTTGTCTGAGGAGTAATTTAAAAGCCTGTATATACAGGCTGTAAAATAATTGTTACAGATAATCACAACAGACCAGTTAAAATTTTTAATATTTCTGGACAGCTAGAGAGCAGCTACAAAAGCTTCCACAATACTGCTTTCCCAAGTAAACAAATTACAGTTGCTACTTCAAAATCCAGGTTCATAGAGAACACCTAAGATAACTACTTTCACATCTACAAAGATAGCAGAAAAGATTGTATCTATGACTCTTGCACCAAGCTCATAACCATTCACAATACAAGGCTTACATAATGACAATTAATCTGAGTTCAAATGCAAGTTACTACACAAAACTTGCCTAACTACTCCTCTTGTCAATGGAGCTGGATCTTATGTGAGGACTAAATTTACATTTATTCACTTTCTATTTATGCTATTAGGGCTCTGTTTGCTATAATGAAATACCTTATTTCCTAATAGAACTGTGATAACTGACATTTTTACATCTATCTGGGAAAGGACACTGAACCATAATCTTCGCGTGGAATGGGTGCAGTCAGGAACATAATTCATTGAGAAGTTTTTTGGCTTTTTTTGGTAGGCTTTTTTTTGTTTGTTTGTTTGTTTGTTTTGTGTTAACAGAGTTATAATGTAATACAAAATTAGTTTTTGCCCCCATAGCTGATTATGCTTGTGGGGGAAGGAAAGAAGAAACTTAGGCTAGAATAAACTATGCTATATGAAGTACTTTGTTGGTATAAGCTGTGGCTAAACAGCCCATTGCACCAGTTTAACAAGAAAATACAGCAAAAGGGTTGCAACCGTAGTCTTGACTTCAAGTACTTTCTGGGACTTACAAAGTGTCATTAGTTGGTTGACAGTGGCGTTTACCTTTATTAGGATACTACCGTCCTAGCACTAAACTCTGCTAAATTCGAAAGTGGAGGGGGGCAGCAGAAGTTGCCTTCTAATATCTGATGCAGCTCTGGAAAACATCCATAATCTTACAGAAATCTAACAATCCCAAGAGTCAATCCAGGAAAAAACAGCCAGTAAAAAGCAGAGATTACTCTAAGAAAAAGCTATTACAAGAAGCCCAGAAGAAGTTCCAGCTAAAATTGTACACATAACTATCAAGAATAATTTCACTAGAGAACTGAAAAAGCAAAAACTTAGCTGACAATAGTCTCCTAAATCAGTTAATACAGCTAAAAAGCTCTTTAAATACAAGCCTATACTGCCATTTTCCCAACAAGTAGTCAACAATTACCTTGTCTGTACAAAATGTAGCTTCCTACTTTCTGTTGGCATAAGGAGCTTTGATGCTCTTTGATTTCTATTAAAAAGTATCAAAACAACTTCATCTACATTCAGTACCCACAAGTATCTAGAATTAACATTCATGTAGATTTACTGAAACAATTGCTTGAATTTAAAGGCCTGCTTTTCTAAAATCACAAAATTAAGTCCCTTTGAGAATTCATAAAACTTCTCTCAATCTATGCTATTCCAACCTTAGTTTAACCAACTGAATTATGAATGCCACAATCAAATTTACCAAAATTAAATCTGCAAAGGAAAATAACAATCACTTTTTTTACAATAGTTAATGCAAAGTGATATTTGAGTGCAGGTATCCTACTGAAGCCTGAATTACCCAGAATTCCAATTAAGCAAAAACTTAACACTTCACAACATGGAGATAAAATTTGAGTCCTTTTACTAGAGATGCTTCTGACTTCAAAGAATCCGCAGTGACTGAACAAGAGTGAGCAAGCAAGGGACTGCAAGAGAGAAGACTGCCTCCTGCATTTTGAATCTCCTGCTAGATTTTGAGTTATCTGAAAAACAGTTCAAAGAAGTTACAGTTCTTCCATTGTCTATTCATCACAGTAAAAGCCACGTGCACAGTTCCCAAAGCTGTGGTAGGGCTTTCACGTGGAATGGTTGAAATCTCTCATTTTTCTACTTGGAGGAAGTTTTGCTTTTTGACAACACCCCGTATGGGACGGTGAAGCAGTTCAAGGAAGAGTATGACAGCATAGGAAATGAACACAACTGATCATACCTCAGACTGTGAAGCTGTTTCAGTCCAAACAAGAAGATTACAAGTCGACGAATGCAACATTAACAGGAGAATCACAGCAGGGAAAAAACAATCAGAGAGAGTAGCTTGAATGGAAAAAAAAAAATTCTTAATTTTTTACCGTCAATTAAGTTAAACAATAGATTTAATTATTATTTCAAAAATCAGCATTATGTAAATGAAAACAAAAAGGAAAAGCCATCAGAGGAAAAAATATTCTATGTAAACCAGGGTTTGGACTCACAAAACACACACTGGTCAAAAAGGTTACTTTTTCTCTCCATCACTAAGCAGAGAAGGAAGTAAGCATTTAAAGATGTACACGATAGGCACACAATAAAGATGGAAAGATGTCTACAGAAAATCAAAGGGAAACAAACATAATTTAAGAGCTATTTACTTTGAGTATACATTATCCAGTAAGCAAATACATAACAATCAACATACAAATGAAAGCATCATACAATCACTAAACTGAAGCACCAGTTTAAAGATGAAGTTCTGAAAATGTTTAGAACTTCAAGGCCTTAAAAGACAATATTAAAATATGATTTTTGAAGGTTACTTAGCAATGCAGTTTTACCCCCTCAGATTAGTTATAACATTCTAAGTATCATTGATATTTAATAAATAAGTTTATAGTCCATCAATATCCAACTAAATTGAATGGCATTCTTCACAGTGAGAATTACCATAAGATAAGCAATAAGCGGCAGAGAAATAATTCACCTTCTTTATCATTTCTCTACCAGTTTAAGCTACAGATTAACATTCCACTTGCATAATAAACACCCGAATCTTTTCAGTCACCCTTCAGCCTACCCATCCTGACCACATGAACTAGCTCTTCATTTCCTGCATTTATATTCCTCAAATGTAACAGCCTCTCTCGAACAGGAAAACCTTGAAGCATAGAATGACATCATCTCTCCATTCCACTCCAAATGACTAATGGCACCATACATAACCTTGGCATCACCCTTGACACTGAACACTTCTCCTTTCATATGCTGTCAGCAAAATCTCATCAATACGTTAATTGTGCAGGAACTGCCTCCACCCTTCAGTTAGCGAATCACTCTCCCCTCCACTCTGAATTACTACAGATTCCTTCACCATATCACATAAGCTGTATTAGGCTTGCGTGGCAAGGTCTTGGTAGCAGGGGGGCTATAGGGGTGGCTTCTGTGAGAAGCTGCGAGAAGCTTCACTAGTGTCTGACAGAGCCCATGCCAGCTGGCTCCAAGAGGGACCTGCCGCTGGCCAAGGCTGAGCCCAGCAGCAACGGTGGTAGCACCTCTGTGATACCGTATTTAAGAAGGGGAAAAACCTACTGTGGCACAGCAGTTGAGAGAGAGGAGTGAGACAATGTGAGAGAAACAACTCTGCAGACACCAAGGTCAGTTCAGAAGGAGGGGCAGGAGGGGCTCCAGGCGCCAGAGCAGAGCTTCCCCTGCAGGCTGTGATGAAGACCATGGTGAGGCAGGCTGTGCCCCTGCAGCCCATAGAGGCCCACGGTGGAGCAGATCCCCACCTGCAGCCCGTGGAGGATCCCACACCAGGGCAGGTGGATGCCCGAAGGAGGCTATGACCCTGTGGCGAGCCCACGCTGGAGCAGGCTCCTGCCAGGACCTGTGGAGCTGTGGAGAGAGACGCCCAGGCTGGAGCAGGTTTCCTGGCAGGACTTGTGACCCCGTGGGGGACCCACGTTGGAGCAGCCTGTTCCTGAAGGACTGCAGCCTGTGGGAAGGACTCACGCCGGAGCAGTTCACGGAAGATTGCATCCTGTGGAAGGGACCCCATGCTGGAGCAGTTCACAGAGGATTGTCTCCTGTGGAACGGACCCCACGCTGGAGCAGTTCACGGAGGATTGTCTCCTGTGGAAGGGACCCCACGCCGGAGCAGGGGCAGAGTGTGAAGAGTCCTGAGGAGGAAGGAGCAGCAGAGACAACGGGTGATGAACTGACTGCAGCCCCCATTCCCCGTCCCCCTGCACCGCTTGGGTGGAGGAGGTAGAGAATTCGGGAATAAAGCTAAGCCCGGGAAGAAGGGAGGGGTGAGGAGAAGGTGTTTTAAGATTTAGTTTTTATTTTCTCATTCTCCTACTCTGATCTTGATTGGTAATAAATTAATTTCCCAAGTCGAGTTTGTTTTGCCCTTGACGGTAATTGCTGAGTGATCTCTCCCTGTTCTTATCTCGACCCACGAGCCTTCGTGACATTTTGTCTCCCCTGTCCAGCTGAGGAAGGAGAGTGACAGAGCGGCCTTGGTGGTCAACTCACCACAACACAGCACCCCAAAATACAGTGACATACCCTCTAAGCACTGGACGGATGCAATCCAGAACACAGAGTTACGTGCGATCTGGCCCACCTCACAGAAATTGACTATGGTTCCTTACAAATTTCTCGTCCAAGTTTGCACAACCAGTTTCTCAGATGAAACAAACTAATTGGAAATCCAAAAGAGAAAGCTTTTTCACTGAAGTGCTTTTTTAAGGAACCAACAGTCTTAATTCAAAAACTTGCATTTTGTGTCCTTAAAAAAAGAAAAAAAAGTATTTTGAAATATCTGAGGCAGCATCTTCCACGTGCTGATTTTAAGAAAACAGACTATTGCATTCCAAGGTTTATTTTTCAAATACCAAACTGTACAGTGGTGTTAGACATTAGTAGTGTCGTTCTCTCCTTTCTACAAAACCCACAGAATTTAATAAAAATATGAAGGAGGCAAAGCTAAGCATAAGAATAGAAAAGTTCAAGTTAAGGTTGTATAAATCAAATTAGTGCATCCCCTTTTGTGTACCACCAAGTAGTAACATCTTACTGTCCAAATGACTGTCTTTACATACGACACATTTTTCTATAATTTGAAAGTTGCATTTTATGTATTTGGCACATACGCCTGTGAATGATGCAGGATTCCACTGGAATCAGTCAGAGGATTGTTTTGTACACAATTCTGAAAGAAGGTGTGAAATAAGACTGTACAATAAAAATAATACATATGTTCAACCAAAGTAAATAAAGCACGTGTGCTACTTGAGAAATATCATGGTGTATGCATTCCAGATCATAGGCAACCATATATTTTAGAGGCATACTTTAAGTAAACGCCTTCTTAATTTTTACCAGTGACTACTGAATAATCTTTCATAAGTTCCCTGAACAGAGAATAGTTTATCAGCTCCATCTATACTGAATGAATCCAGTGCCTTTTCAGTCAAGGAGTCTGACAGAGAACTTTACCAAAACGCCCTCAAAAACTGAAAGAACTACAGAAAAATGGGATCTGCTGTAAGTATACAGGACCCATCATACTTATAGGACTTGGGTGAAGAGCAGACAGAGTTTACTGTCAGTCCACTCCTGCCATCAAGTCTGCCACCTGTGGAATCCTGACATACAGAGAAATGCATCAACTAATCTCCACACGCGTTCACTGCACTTTACATATCCATTTTCTGATGTATTTCATTCCACATCTCTGAAATCCCTCAGCACAGATGCACTCTTCCCTATTAATAAAAAAAACCCGCAAAAAGTTTACTCCACAATACATACACTTATGTCCTTATGAAATAAAATACAATGTAGATCCCTGAGTAGAATCCACTCTAGAATCTGATCCTTCTTTTTAAATCTTCAAACAGGATTTAGGTTGGCCATATTTTTTTTATCTTGAACTGAAAACAGAAATATATCTTAAACAAAAGCTTTGCTGCATGAAGAAAAACATTAAGGCCTTAATTTCTGGAAGCTAGAATAGTATTACCAGATACCACATAATTTGTGAAATAGTATCAAGGTTCTTTTAAAAAATTATTACCAAATGAGATCAATACTCTGTACTGTTCTTTTTCTGCAAGTTGTTTTATAAGGACATTATGTTTATTAATACAATTTAAAGCAATCAAGCAATTTTTGAGTAGAAAAAAACAGTAATTAGTTTTTTAGAAATATATACTAGAAGTTAGTTTGTCCAATAAACAGGACAGTATTCTGAAACAAGAAGCCAAATGACATCCACTAATACCTAAATGGATTTGAATCTGTTTCCATTAAGAACACTTTTACCTAAAAGCAGTATATTTCATGCAACGTTTTTAATAGCAGTTAAAGCAGCACATTAACAGCGAAGCCATGTTGTTACTGTAGCAACAATGATTTCTGGTAGCCATTTTCTTTTCAGCTTTAACACTGTTCCAAAGCCAACAGTCCTTACTGCAATGTCTGTTTAAACCCAAAGGCGGCAAACTGCTCAGCAGTTTTCTCTCTGGTTACATACTTCAGATACCTCCCTCTAGGCTGTCTTCACTCTAACGTACTTACCCAACAGTACGCTCTAATGCTGGACTCTACACAATTTTGTTTTACACTGATGAAAATACAGCAGTATGGCAGTCCACTTGTTAAAAAAATTTAGGAGACTGAAAGTTTGCAGGACACTGGAAGAGAAGGATAGCAATGCGATTCATTATTTTAACCTGTAAGAACACAGCCCAAGACAAGACTACCAGGCTTCTAGCCTTGGTCATTACACTGACAGCAGCCACACAGAATCCCTTCTCAGATCACATATTACAAAATCACAGCAGGTGCTGTAGCCAAAAGCAATGTCTTAGTAAACTGACATCTCTCTGACTATTTGTATTTAGAAAACCATTTCATAGACAAAACTAGCATACATACTAATTTCCAACTCCTTGTCTACATTTTTGCAGTCTTAAAAATGACAACACCTGAAACACTTTCCTGGCTTTCTTAAGACTTCAATGCAGTTTTTAAAAAAAGCTGAACCTCAAAATTAGTGATAAATGACACTATTTTCACTTATTTGTTTTAAAAAAATTCCCTTTCTTGTATCACGACAGTTTGAAAGAAAGCAGTGGTGCAAAAGCACTACTAAGAAAGTGAAATACATAACCATTCGTAACAGCAATGAGAGGAAATACTGAACTGGTATTAGCGTATAAGTACCCCCTACAAAATACGATCCGAAGTCCAAATTCAGTTCCTCACAAGTTTGTTCTAGTTGAACATGTAGCTATGCCGGGATCACGAGCTCTAATGCCTGCTGTTGCCTGTCTAGACAGTGTTTCTGACACTTCCCATAGACCATGGCAGGAAAGGGAATCTCCTGTTCACAGCCTCACAGGAAGTGCATTTTCTACGCATGTGAAAATGTAAAATATAACAAAAAACTCCTAGCTATTTCATGCACACGTAGATTTCCCTAAGTATCTGTAAACCTCTGTCTATAAACTAGCAATATATATCTCCTACACAAGGTTAAGATCTCATATGTTAGGCTTAAAATGAAGGCAGGTTTATGCTGAACTCTGAATTGGTATGGCTGAGACATTTTATTCTGATATCCCTAGGACAGTAACCTCCAGCAGAGGACAGAGTAGACATTCTGGAGTATCAGCATCTTTAAACATCACTAACTACCAAAGAGCCTGCTTGCTTACCAGAGGACTAAGCTCTCACTACAATGAATGTTCCAGGATGAACCAAATAATCATACAACATAATTACCTAAAAATATAAATTCCAGTACCAGCATTCTTCCTCCAAAAGTTTTGTCCAAATAAACTGTACATGTATTTTATACAATAGAATTCAACTACTGCTTATCAAATTTGAAGTGAAGCTATGAAAGACTCTGTTTGCTAAATGGGTTTGTATACATGCTATTACTCATACTTTATGAGAGATCACTCTGGGGAATCACATATACATAACCAGTAATGTAAAGCCTTTCCTTCATTTTGCAGAAGCCTGCTTTTTCATGACAGAGGATTGGTTTTGGTGAAGGAGTAAAGTTACAAAATGCTAAATGGTTTTTAAGATAAGTAAAAATCCATTCCTCACTGAGCTACTCAGTGTTTACTCTTGGTTTGGCAGCAGTTTAAGCTTCCAACATTGTCCATCACCTACACAAATAGGAAAAAAACTATTTCCTACTTTAGATGAGCTGCAGCAATGTGACATAATTAAACCAATTGTGGTTTATTTTTATATCCTTATGCTAGACAGCTGCATTAGGTCTTTTGTTACTTTTTTTAAAGTAGGAACCACCCACATTTTACAACCCAGGTTACATTTGCACACCTGGCAAGCAATTCAGGGCAAATGCCTCCACACACCTCTTTGAAATGTAGTTCAAGACCACTAGTTATCACTTTGAACACTCCATCATGCCAGCCACACATCACCAGTACGACAACCACAGATCAGCTCTGACACAACACCCACGTCTCACTAGCAAGCTCCTATTCATGGGCCTTGTCTTCAATCAGACAGCCTCCACAAGTTTTATTACTAACACTCTTCACCACCATAAAGGACTGTCTCCTATAGTATAATTTCCAAGTGTTTTGTAAAGTTACTAAGCCTTTGCTCAAAAGTTCTTCTACGAAAAACACTTTGTTATGAAGCAGATATTCTCAAGGTCTATGTCAAGGTCTCCCTATCCAAGTTACGCAGTACCTTGAAGTCTACTTTCTACACTGTTTAATGAATTTCTACAGAGTCTCCATGTCAGACTGCAAGAAGGTATAGCAGTTCCTAGGATTCACTTCAAGGTTAGGGCTTCACTAATCCTTCCCTCTTCAAGCTTGAATCCTTTAAATTCTTGTGGAGTTTGTTCCACTGTTCACTTCCTTTTGCTTAGCCATCAATTGGGCAAAAGCTTTCTATCTTTGATTCTTTTAATTAATTCTTCCAAACACACGACAGCCAATGGACAAACTCAGTCTTTCCAACTTGTATTTTTTTAGTAATAAGGTATCTGGGATTTCAAGCGTAACCATGCAGTGTTTTATGCAGAGACTTACCTCTGTTCATTTGCATACACACAGTAAAGTATACCGTATTTTACTGCCTTGTCACATCTGCAAATACACATCTGGCCTAGTTTCCACTACCTAGGTATAATGATACACAACCAGTAAACTGAGGCAGGGCATAAAGGTTTTAACAAATACATTTGAGGGTCATAGTATACCTGCCACCCCACGAAACAGAAAACCCATTACATCGGATGTGTTGGCCACTTCATCGCTGCCATTCTGGTCATGTGACATACGTTGCTACTCATATGAAATACTGATTTCATCATAAAAGCACCTATGTCTACGCCATATGACAGATTACAGCAGTGAATACCCTTGTTCTGGCTACAGGAAAGCATCCTTCTGGTACACCCCCCAAAAGTTGGAAGATTTTCATAAAAGACAACAGCAAAAAGCATGCCATGTTGGTTATCTTCACCTGTGCACGTCCAGCCCATTGGCTGTCCTTAGGCACCTAATCTGGTTGGGGCTGAACAAATACACACACTTGATTTGTCAGTTTTCCTGACCAAAACAGATTTCGCAACCAAACTTTCAAAAGTAGCCCAAGAAACAGAAGAGGCAAGACATACACTCTAAGGTTATTTCACATTGGATTACAGCGACAGTGCAAAAGAACTGGATCTGCATGGATTAAGGTTGTATAAAATAAATACACAGACAGTTGGCACAAGCCATTCATGTAATGACTCCATTTCAGACTACAAACACAAATAACAGTTTTTTAACTGATGCAAAGAAACCTGTATATTCCCCATGCCCCCCTCGCACCTTAAAAAGCACATAACATTGAGACAGAAATATTTTATTTTAGCAAGTAAACAGCTTATGTTATTTGCACTAATAACAAAACTTCTTAAAACAAATGAAAGTGAGCACCTAAGGTAAAGGAAACTTTGCCATTGTCTTGGACACCTGTGATTAAAACAAAACAACCACCAGAACACCTCCTGCAAAGGCTTCATAAATTCACATAGATACTGACTAACATGTCTCATAAACGTAGTCACCTAGGTGAACAGAGGTTTCATGCCTACTTTTAGGCCCATAAATAGGGTTGACTATTAGCTCGTTGACTGGCCCCAGAGCTACTATCTTAGCTCATTATTGTGAATTCTGTAAACATAAAAGATTTTCAAGGTTAGCTCCAGTATTTCATGTTTGTTTTCACCTGGAACACTGAAGAAACTATAATGAACACTAAATGCTTAGAGAATATCCGCGAATGTGAAACCTTCTGGTTTAAATGGACTAAAGAAGAACTTCTCCTTAAGTTTGAGGACTATATATAGAAGCATGCCTAGAGCAATTCTGATAAAAATGCTCAGAAGTTACTCAATTCCTACTTAATCAACTTTAAACAGCTTCGGAGAAAGTAAGAGGCATGAACTACTCTCCAAAACTCTGATAAAAGTACAGAAATACATAGGGTATTACTAAAAATTTAAGAAATTATCTTTACCCAGATTCACAAAACCAAAGAAAATTCAGAGACCAAAGGAAACAGAAAACAAAGGAAGTTACAGGACAGAACAGGCCAACTTCTCAAAAATTAGACTTCTGAATACCCTAACCAAAGCTATTCCTTCACCATATTTATGCCTATCAGAAAATTGCTGGGAATTTACAATATTTAGAGGAAAAGAATGTGCTATTTGTGTCTTTAATTTTTTATGAGGTATAGGCAGTCTTAAAACACTCAGACTTGTACTGAAGGCAAGACTAAAGAAAAGGCGAAGGGATTTTGAAGTTATTTTTTTGTTGTTCTCTGGTTTTTGTTTGCAAATTGTGTGAATTCTGAATAGAAAAGTATTAGTAATAAGAGGTAACACTAACATCTTTGTATTCTTTCAAATAAGCTGTTGATTAACATCATACAGCTTTGGTTTTCATTTCTGAATGCTGAAATCTCCTTTAAGGTCAGGAAGAAATGCTAATGAATCTACAGGAAAAAAAACATGCAAAAAAAGGACAACCTCGAGACTGTAAAAAACTCTGCACTTTCTCCTGCTGAAAATGGCATTCCAGAAGATGACTTAAATAAATGAAAGAAAAGTTAAGATAAAACTGTTTGGTGGAATGAAAGTGAAGTCACAGAGAGACTGCTTTGAACAAAATCACCCCGGGTCCTAGCATTAATATTACCAAGTTGGAAGAAGACTTCGTTTTAAGAAGATCATGAAAACCACAACACAAGGGATCACTAATTAATCCTCCCGCCTTTACATTTACATCGTTTGAAAACAGTATGCATGTGTCAGGACCAGCTTACTAGATGGACCTAAAGCTGAGCTATTTGAAATATATTAAATAGAACTTCAACATCCTAAACATCAAAATGATCACTTCACAGAAGTCAAACAAACCCACTTTTCTCTAAACGGCTTAATAGACAAAAAACCCAACTCACTCCAAATGACATGAAGAAGTGTTCTGCTGGGACACTGCAATACTTCTTATGCAAAAGTATCAACCTATCTCTCAGTTCCTTACTGGACATTGCTGGACTTCTGAAGACACTACAGAACTTGGATGTCTTCATTTTACTGTCAACAGATTACCCTAAATATAGCCTTTATTTAGAACTTTGCATCTTGTTATGTAACACCATACTCTTACCTTGGAAAACAGTTAAAAATATTTTAATTATTTGTCTCTATATACATGTTTATAAAGCTCTGTCTGGATAGGCAGGCAAAGGAACACATATAAACTGTGTACACACACACAAAACTTCTGCAATAATTACAAAAAACCCCTTCTCACTATAACATCGCAAATTTTTTGGTTTTGATATAAGTCATTGCTAGACTACCTCTTTCACTTCATCTTCTCTGCTCACCTCTGCTAGAACTTCACTGGGATGAACAATGAAAGGCAAATTTCCCAACTTGTTCTTTTTAGCATCTAAAACACATTTCTAAAAATAAATTATCACAGTACCTGTACGGTATTTTTAGAAATAATGTGACACATCAGTTGTATGGGAACCTGAATGGTTTCTCCCAAGTATCATTTCTATTTTTTGTTCTCTCCTCTGTGCAGAAATACTTTATGCCTGTAAACGCACACTACTGCTGGTAAAATTGTGAAAAGCAACAGCAGTCTTACAATAACAGCAGAGAGGTAGACCTGGATAACATTTTATTTCTTGACAAGCTGTTCCTCTTCCTCTACAACCCTTTATGCCAGGAAAGAAGCTGGACCACTCCCATCCACCAGCACCTTCTGCCACATGCATAGCAGCAAGAATCACCGCGAACTTAGCCAGGAAGTCTTTTCACCTACAAGGTCTGGGAACAGGGGCTTGTCATTTACAGGAACATGGCACTCAACACTAGCAATGCACCTACTTACCTCAAATCGCTAACAAAAGGAAAGGTCTGTGAGAATCCGTGCTAAAGCAGCTAATCAGCAAGTCTACACCACTTCTCGTCACAACATGTGTCACTATTGTCCAATATATTCAAGGCTTTATAAGGATACGGAAAAAGACAATTGCTGTCCTAAAGCACTTACAAGAAAACAAGTCAGACAACACAAACCTTCAGAGCTTTCCCCAAAGCAAAGATGTAGAAAGAATACACAACAGCATCTACAGTCTTCTCTGGTTTATGTACCGCGCAAGCCACCTTTCCACCTCAGTTTCATTAGCATTTCAGTTCAGTTTGCATACTAGACATGCGAACTCTACTCCCTTCCATTCTGTAATTGCTCCAAAGCCTCAGAATTTTTTCATTGCAGCTTATCTACGTTAATTCACTATCAAGTGTCCCCCCAACCTATCTTCTTCCTTTTTCCTCAGAAGAAAACTGCCACAATATTTTTTTTTTTAATAAGTACCTGAGTAGGGGGCACTAACTGGCATTTTGTTCTCAACCTCCCAGAAGGTGAGAAACTATTTTTAAAGTAACCTCTAAGTTCCAACATTCATTATGATCTGTATATAATGCAGTTATTTCCATTACATGCCACAGGTTCTCAGTTTTTAAGTGTTTCTCAAGAAAATAAAAGATTAGGTGATTTCACCAACGTCAATATACATATTTTTAAAAAAAAGAAGCAGAAGAGGACAGAGTACCCACTTCACTGCGGGAGAGAGCTGGGAGAAGCCAGCTGCAGAACTGGCACTTCCCACTGCCTGTGATAGCACATACAATCAAGACTTTCTCATGCAAGACACACTCATAACAACTACAGTATTAAAACAACAAGCAGCAGCCCTTCTGTGTGAAGAAAAAAAAGTTATCTACATGGGAACTTTTCAGGCAAAGACTGTCCTCTGCTGAAAATATCGTTTCTAATACCAAGCCAACTTACAGTAACAACAACAAAGAAAAAGCTTTCAGAAAAATTACTCCCCTTCTCTCTCAATTACCTCAGAATTTAGTGTCTTTGGTGAAGGGTCCCAAGAACATGTGTAAGAATACACAGTTTCTTTGCAAAGAAAATAATCATAAATACAATAAACACTTCAATAACCTACAATTGCTGTTTTAGTGGGTGGGAACCTAATTTTAGGATATAAATTCTGTAAGCTTCCTACCTCTTCTAAATGAAAAAGATGAATTCGGAAAATTAAGTTAATATATATCATACTAGAGATAGTTTCTGAAACTTTACAGCCACAAAACTGTTGTATGCGCCCACATTTGAAGATGAAGAAAGATATCAGCAACAAACATCATTAAAGTTACGGGCTTTTTCAAAAAGTAGTTGCCAAGAATTGTATCAAACAGACAGTGCTCCCAGGAGAGCCGAGTGGAATCAGAAGCAAACAGCAGAAATAGTCAGAGGACAGCCACTCGAGAAGACAAAAATTGAAGTTAAAAAGAAAACAAACAACACGCTACCAACCAGAACACTCTATGAAGAGCAGCAAAACAAAACACCAAAGCAAAGCAAAAACACCCAGAGGATAACCACTATCCATCAACCCACTGTCTGCAGCCAGACAGGAAACAAATACCTACCACTTCCTACCAGCAGCAGCAAGGAGCCGCTTCAGAGCTGCCATGCTTTAGGAGCAGACATAAGCAACACTTTTCCAAAAGCAGTCCTCTGACCTCCTGTTGTACGCCTTTGCTGGACAGAAATGTGGGGAGGAAAACCCACCGCTGTACCCATCAAAGAGCCACACTGGGAAGGCACACGGGATAAAGCACAACTCATGCTATCAACACACCAAATTATTGTTCTGTGAAGAGGCAGGCAGGAGGGATTCATTACTACTTTTCAACATAACAAAAATTATATTTGTTAAGGAATTCCTCATTTCTTTCACTCAAACTAAAAACAGAAGCATCAGGTAAAAGACTGGGAATAAAGGTAAATTATACGAGAAAAATACTCTGCACCTTCTTCTGCTTGTGTTCTATCACCTCGTTGTGGAAAGCATTTTTACAAGGGACTGCTCACAGCTGGCCAAGAAAACAGAAAAGTCAGTGATCTTGATCCCTGTCTACAACTGGACAAAAGGTCCCTGTAATTCCTTCCATCCTGTTTCCCAAGATGCATCCTTCACCCCCCCAGCTGCTTTGTGAAGACCATAACATTATCAAGTACCCACTTAAGGCAAGCAAAAAATATAATCATTCAAATACTCACAAAATAATGTCCTTTTGTAAAAAAATCTGATTGCAAATATCTAAGACTGCAACTTCTATTCTTTTTATTTTATTTTCACTCAGAAAAGAATAGGACTGTACTCTAAACCTCCAAAGCTTTTCTAAGTACGGTACGTATACCGTACTACCTGCAACATATGTTGCAACATTAAGCATACTGAAAATACTTACTACACACTAACAATAGACCTAAAATATTCCAAAACCCAGCAATCTGACCTTTATTCTGATTCGAGCACGAACTTCACATCCTCTGGATTAAGTTTCAAGAAATACTGAATTACTAAATACCCCGTCATCCTTCAACTAGTCAATTATATGTAAGATTAAGCACTCAGTATCAATCAGTATATGTCAAATAGAGATATACCATTTCCAGTAGCTGGATTTATTCACATCTGAAACCAGCAACTCCCACACCAAGAGCATCACAACTACATGTACTGGACTGAGAGCTCTCTCACCGTGTTACCGAATTTGCTCAGAAATATGAAGTCAGTTAATATTTAGAGTAACCAAGACCAAAAAAACCGCATACTCACTGTCAGGCCACTGCTTTCCCCGCCTTTCACCTCACTGGCAACACAAGGGCGTTGCTGCAACATTTTATCAACGTAACAGCTGCTATGTACAGTTGAACAGAAATGCAGCACAACTGGATACTCCGTTTTGACTGGATTATTTCAATTTTAGACAGCTTGCTCTCAATGAAGAAACACCACTTACAAGCAAATAACACAGAATTGTGGGTAGACTTTGTACCCAGATGAAATACTTACTACATGACACGGCATCGCATACTAGGTAACGTGACTGGTCCCCTGACTATCACGCTCTTGTCAATTTTTTGAAAAAAACACACGAGAACTTTATGCAAACTTTTTACATGGTCTTTCTTGACAGACAGCTGTGATTTGAGCATCAAACTAAATCTCAACAGTAACGCAGCATCACTGTAGAGATGCACTGTACTTGTGTCCATTTTTACTTAACCTGACAAGCCAGAGTGGCAATTTCACACACTCGCCTACCGAAGAGAAGCCTTTCTACAGTTCTGTGAACAACGTGGGCACGACTTTTCCACCATCACTGCTTGTGTGAACAGCTCCTATTAACTAACGCAAGTTTCGCTTTAAGGGACACAATGTATACAGCCATGAAGATGTATGCTTGACATGAAAACATGAAAAAGATTTTTTTTTCATGAAACTGCACGAAATCCTTTAACCCAGACAGCCCAGTAGTATCAGACAGAATGACCAACATTCACAATTTCCTTGGGTAACTGAAGCAGCAAGGAAAAATGTTAATCAAATCAGCTTATATTTAGAGTGCTCATGAAGATAAATGAACATATTTTTAGAGAAGACAGACTTGTTTTGCTTTATTTCACCAGGGATTTCTTCACACTTTGAAGTTGGGTGGACACTAGTTTCCTCTAAAGGAATCGGGCTTTGGAGACTATGTTAACTCAGATCAGTCTCAAGGTTAATTCAAGTGAGGGCAACATTGTTCAGACATAATGTAATTTTATTAAACTTTTTTCTTCCCGATCTCTGAACACATAATACAGTATAGTCACAATCCAGAGCACAGAGGGAACCAATTCACAGAATCACAGAATGGTAGGGGTTGGAAGGGACCTCTGTGGGTCATCTAGTCCAACCCCCCCGCCGAAGCAGGGTCACCTACAGCAGGCCGCACAG
>Ga0065711_1029000_pt1 | contig 38085 bp, 18 predicted proteins | sample Hoacrofraction12_FD_59098 | JGI IMG/M metagenome (GOLD analysis project Ga0065711, IMG submission 59098) | Hoatzin crop microbial communities from Cojedes, Venezuela - Epithelial fraction 12 v2 (version 2) | ecosystem: Host-associated > Birds > Digestive system > Esophagus > Crop | place...
TTTTTTTTTTTTTTTTTTTTTTTTTTTCCTCCTGGTGACTGCTAATACCCACCATTATTTGTTTATGTGTCCTAGCTGCTTCTAGCTGCTTGGGTAAGACTTTTCCTTCTAAGGTCTACAGGTTTCTTAAATTCATAGCAGAGCTTGTAAAATTCCTTAGCTCTGCAGCAGGGAGTTTGGATGAATTTGGCATCCCAGCTACGACAAGCCTAAAAATTGTGTGCTAAGGCTTTGCAGAGGAATGGATTTTGGAGGCCTTAGTTCAGCCCTGTCATCAATGTGTGACTTGATAGGAGACTAAACAGGCTTCAGGGTGCTCACTGACTTGTCAGTGGGGGCTTTTGTGTTACTCGGGTGTACGAAACTAGACTTAGAAGATGCAAGATAAACTTCATGTCCAAAAGCAAGACAGAATTACGAAAAGTGTTCCAGAGACTATGTGTTTCAAAATGCAAATATTTCAAAACATAGGAATTTTCAAAATGTTCTCTAATGAAGTGTCAACAGAAGCTAAAAGTTTGAAGAGAAGGTGTTTGACATGCAGGAGGGTATTGGAGCATTTAGAAGCATGCAGATGGATGACATTTTATCATCAAACTGTGTTAACTGCAGATTGTACTGAATAGGAAAACGCACTTTGTATAACTTGTTCTGGAAGATATTTAGTATCTTCTGTTAACTTTGGGCATAGTGATACATGTTATCTTAAGCTTGCCCTTTTAAGTTTCTGTTTCCATCCACTTTAATAATAAAGTAACTGGAAAGCCCCCAGTGCTGACAAATTCTATGACACATACAGATTTTAAGCATGAAAGGTCATCATAACCAGTAGATACGTGTTTTTAACATAAATATATGGCAAGATTGTACTAGTGGCTTGATAAATTTAAGTATGACATTAGCATATGTTATTTTTGTCTTCAATCAGCGTGCAAAGTTTTGGAGCATATCATTATATCTCAACTTCAGAAATGAAAGTGAAATACTTAGATGGACAGAAATCTATGTATGTTGAAGTGCAAACCTTTCAACATGAAGGTTTTTGAAGAAACTCTTTAGGGGACTACTCTGCTCAGGAGAGTGGATTACCTGTTACAGTCAGGATTTGTTGATGTATTTTTGGTTTTCCAGTTGGAATTTCCTCGATTTCCATTTGAGCACTTTTATTATATTTGTGATCCGTAAAGTTCACATTTTGAAGCGGAGTGTTGGTATTCTTTGAATAAGACCCATGGCACTGTCAAGGAGAGGACATGACGAAAATTTGGTCTTTATGGTTGTAACGCAAAGCTTCAATTCAGCAAATTGCTAAGGCGAGTAATTGTTTTGAGTATAAGGTACCAACTGATTTGCTTGAGATGTAGATCCATACATCTCTTACATCTCGCGTCATACGCTGATGTACTTCGCAGATTCAAGCGATAATAGCCCTTAACAAGAACAAACATGTTGTTACATTTCTCTGTGTAATGTTCACTAATTTCCTTTAAACAGAAGCCATTGTTTGTGTATGAATAACAACAAAAATGATAATTTCCTCTTGGCACGAAGAACTTCAGAAAGCCAGAAAAAGCTCCATACAAACCTAATTGTTAATACTATGTTAAGGTTACTTAAATATGTGTGTATGCATAATGTGTGTATATGTTATACATTTGTTGCAGCTGTAGTTTTCTAAGTTTGGAAATAAAACCTCATATAGTTTGAAAACAAAGTAGATTTTCTAATGTTTAGATTGCACTGATGTTTCAAAATACGTTTTGAAAAGTACACTGCAAGTGAAATAATCTTATGCTTCACATTTAATGAATTCAAGAAATAGTTATTATTCAGTCTGTTTTAACTTTCTCTATCTGAAAGTATTAAAATGATATAATGACATAATTATAATTGAGCTGAGATGTTTCACAGAATAGGCTGTGACACTGGTTCTGGTTGCAGTGCTGTGGGTGATTGAAAGAGTGGTGTGGTTCAGCTTCTCCTGTGTGAAGAAGGTGGCAGATTATTGCAAGAAGCAATATAGTGGGTAATGGTATGATAGAGGACCACTATACCGGTGAGAAAAAACACAAAGAGCAGTTTGAGTGGACTTTGCCCCTCTCTGGATGCTTTAAGATATTCAGAGGAGGACATGAGATTCCTTGGAAATCTTTGCACTTGCTTGCCTCCGACTACAAATTAGCTTCATTCAGAGCCTGCTGTGTCACTTTCTGTCCTCCACAATTTTCCCATCCTGCAGTTTCTTTTACCTAAAGGAGGAGAGGCCTCAGTTTTTCCCCAAAAGTCTTAGAAGTGATTAAGCGTGTTATGGACTGACCACTTGCCAGATTTCATTTTTGAGAAAGAAGATGGAGTATCCTTTGTTCCAACGTATATTGAGAAAGTTAGCTATATTAATAAAAAAATGGGCAGTAGACTTAGAATGAGTTTTAAGGTTTTACATCAAAATGTAGTGTAAGTAAATATTTACTGCCTATTTTCTGTACCCTTCAAAGCACCAGATTGTAATGGAAGTGGTAACAAAATTTTTGCAGATAATGAGGCTGATAACGTCACTGTAGAGGCTTTTAATCAGTATATGCCAATCCACTGGGAATCAATCTTTTCAATATTTAATATAGCTTCCATTATGAACTAAGCATTTGTAGGTTAGGGTTTCTGCCTAAACACTTTTTTTTTTAAAACTAAAAATAAATGTGAAATGAGCTTATTATAAATCTGTGATCAATACAAATAGAACTTAGCAGTTTAACTAAGAAGTTCCAGAAGAAAGCAGCAATCGGCTAGATAGTGTTTTAAGAATTTGTGTAGTAAGCCTAAAACAAAGTCTGCAGGCAGCACTTGTTCAAAATTATATCCTGCCACATCGTAACATGCAGCAAATAAGAAGCTAAAATAAAAACCCCACAGAAAAAAAAAAAAAATCAGTAACAAACTAAAATAAAGTGCTGAGAAGAATCGCTACGTTTCAGCAGAGCACTCGAGTTAATAAGCTCTCAGTTCATTTCATCTCCATTTCATTAGTGTGGTTTCATTGAAGTAAAGTCTTTTTTTTATCTGTCTGTCTTGAGATGCAAGATACAAGAGGCGACAGCATAGTTTTACTGGTTATTGTTTAAAAAAGTAATGTGATTACTATCTATTTAGGAATATAAACATTTGGGAGCTATTCTGAGTTAGAAGGAAAACTATATAATCATATTTCACACACCATTTAATGTAAACGTTATGTTTCCTTTATGCAGTTTGGGGTTTATGTTCTAACATTTCAAATAGGTTTTAGTTAAGTAAAAATAAACTGCAGCAGAAAATGTTGTTTTCAAGGTAAGCTTGCATTGTGGTTCATACAATGCAGTAATCAATAATGTAAGTGTAAAGGTCTTCACTCTTAAATATCCTCTTTTGATTTTGTTTATGTCAGATTTCTTCTGAGTTGTGTTTTCTGTTTCTGTGGCCCTACAGCTTATCATGTGTAAGCTGATTTGAGGGAAAAAAAATAGATTCCACGTGAGACAGTGGGCTGTTCAGAATACCTCTTTGACTGACAGGTATAGTGAAATTCAGCTGGAGTGAGCTTCACATCAGCATAAATGATGGTGTGAGTGTTTTGGCAGCGCTTGAAGCACTGGAGTGGCTTACATTGTAGTACAGATGGGATTGACAGGTATTTTCTGTAGAAAATGTCATGTTTTACAGGATGTAGAACCTGACCTTACGCAGAAGTGTGTAGAACATGGCTTTTCCTTTGTTTTTCTGGCATCTGAATAGTTGTCAGAGACTTCATAACTTAGGTTGTTCAACTTCTAGAAAAGTGGCTACTGAGTACATGTGCCTAAACTGTACACGAATTTTCATCCAGCATCAGCTGGGCTGGATTCATTGGACATGAAGAAGCTAACTCCACTGTGAAAGTGCACTGACTGTGAGGCACCGGCTTTGCTGCACATGTGCAAAGCTGTACATGTACAATTCAACTGACCAGGGTTGTCATAGATTTCATCATGTAAAATCTTCCAGGGCTACGTGTATCGGGGGCTTCATTTAATATGGTGCTTAAAAATGGCTTGAGGGCTTAAGTGCAGTTTAATGGGAAAAGCATCCCTGCAGCAGGTCCTCTACAGTAAGGCAGATCTCATGTTGCATACCAAACTGCGAGGTAACTGTTTTTTATATGTAATGAAAGGTGGGCTCTTAGATCTTTGTTTCTACTCCTTCTGTTCATCTGAAAGCTATACCTGTGTGCCATGTTTATAACATCTATTGAATAGTATTAAAGAAAAAAACTGTAATGAATTAGTCATCTTCAATCACTTTAACACTTTTAAACATATGAAGTGGTATTCCTAAGTAGTGTATGTTTGTGCAGGCAGTTAGATGTTCAGGTCTGGAAAAATGTAAATATTATTGCGGCAAAACTTGTGATGATTAGTATTTCTATCAAGTAAATGCAGAGATCCAGTGCTGTGAGTGTCTACACATACCTTTACATCTCTGTGCGTTCATACATATATATGACTATCTCCATTCAGTACATAGTGCCAGTATCTGCTTGTGAAAGCTCTTGGTTCTCTGAGGCTTCCCAAGAAGATGCATGCTGCATAAGAACTCCTTAGTTACGAGTCTTTGGATGGATTTATACAACTGACAAGTTCCAGCCATTTGGGCTGAAATTTTTAATGCTCAGTGACCTTCTCAGTATAATTTTAGTGTGAAATTAAGTGGAAATGTAGGCTATTTAAAAAAACCAACAAACAACAAAACGAAACAAAAAACAAGCCACTAGCTTTTTGGTCTGGGAAGGTTGCAGAACTTTACAGAGGACCCTGTGTTTAAGGAGATATCTTTTAGTATCCAAGATTTGATTAAGCATTATCCTTGGAATTACAAAATCATAGAATGCTTTGGGTTGCAAGGTACCTTTAGAACTCATCTAGCCCAGCCGCCCTGCAGTGAGCAGGGACATCGTTACCTAGATCGGGTTGCTCAGAGCCCTGTCCAACCTGACCTTTAAGGTTTCCAGGGATGGGGCCTCCACTAACTCTGTGGGCAACCCTGCATCAAGCGTTTCACCACCCTCACTGTAAAAAATTTCTTCCGCATATCCAACCTAAATCTCCCCTCCCTTCGTTTAAAAGCATCCTGGCACAACAGGCCTTGCTAAAATGATTGTCCCCATCTTTCCTATAGACCCCCCTGAAGTACTGAAAGGCCGCAGGAGGGTCTCCCTGCAGCCTTCTCTTCACCAGGCGCAACAACCCCAGGTCTCTCAGCCCGTCCTCCTAGGAGAGGTGCTCCAGCCCTCAGGTCATTTTTGTGGCCCTCCTCTGTGCCCGCTCCAACAGTGCCGTGTCTTTCTTGTGCTGAGGGCACATCCAGAGCTGGATGCAGGACTCCAGGTGGGGTCTCACCAGAGCAGAGTAGAGGGGCAGAATCACCTCCCTCCACCTGCTGGCCACCCTTCTCTTGATGCAGCCCAGGATACAGTTGGCCACCTGGGCTCTAAGCACATGTTGTTGGCTCATGTCCAGCTTTTTGTCCAGCAGGACCTCCAAGACCTTCTCTGCGGGGCTGTTCTCAATCCCTTCATCCCCCAGCCTGTACTGATAGCGGGGGCTGCCCGACCCAGGTGCAGGACCAGGTTCCTCTGGATGGCATCCCGTCCTTCTGGTGTGTCATCTGCACCACTCAGCTTAGTGTCATCTGCAAACTAGCTGAGGCTGCACTCGATCTCGCTGTCTATGTCATTGATGAATGTAGTAAACAGCACTGGTCCCACCATGGACCCCTGAGGGACACCACTTGTCGCCGGTGTCCATTTGTACATCAAGCCTTTGACCACTACCCTCTGGCTGCGACCTCCCAACCAATTCGTTCTCCACTGAACGGTCCACCCAACAATTTCTTCTCTCCATGGTTTAGAGAGAAGGGTGTTGTGAGGGACTGTGTCGAAGGCTTTACAGAAGTCCAGATAGATCACCTGCGTTGCTTTTCCCTTGCCCACTGATGCAGGCACTCCATCATAGAAAGCCACTAGGCTGGTCAGGCAGGACTTGCCTTGGTGAAGCCATGCTGGCTGTCTTGAATCACCTCCCTGTCCCCTGAGTGCCTTAGCATATCTTCTCGGAGGATCTGTCTTTCCAGGCACAGAGGTGAGGTTGGCAGGTCGATAGTTCTCAGGGTCCTCCTTGCTACCCTTTTCAAATACAGCCACAATGTTTCCCTTCTTCCAGTCAGCAGGAGTTTCACCTGACTGCTGTGGCCTTTCAGGTACCACGGAGAGTAAGGGACTTTGCTCCACCACTCTTTGGGGTCCTCAAGGACTTTGCCTTGAGGTCCATCCACTCGAGAGTGTGGGAAGAGAGATTGCCAGTGAAGACTGAGGCAAAAAGGTTGTTGTCTTCCACATGCTGTTCACAGATTTTTCTGGAGCTTCCTGATGACATTGGATTGTTTCAGTTCAGGCCTGAGCAGTATTTTCATTGTATTGAGAGGCTGAAGCCAGGCTCCACGGCAGATATCTTAGGCCTTTTCCTGTGCTCTTGATGGCCCCACTCCAGTGCCCACCACATCACAGCATATGGCTGACTGCGGAGCACCCCAGCACCATGCGGAGATTCACGGCTCACAGGGAGAGCAAGGAAGGAAGACACAGCTCGGAACGTGTTTAGCAGGAAACTGGACTTCAGAAGCAAGCAGAGCTGGAGAAGAAATGGGGATTTTGTAGGACTGACATTGGTTTATTTGGGTGGAAAAAATTGGTAGGTGATCCTGAAGTGAAAGGACAAGGTGTTAAGGAACCAATAGCTAAGGAGGAAGTGAGAAAAGCCTGCTGAAGAGCCGTAACTTTGAGGAGGGACTGGGACTGACCTATCAACAAGCAAATGGGAAAAAGGGTGGGGCACAATTTGGGTGTCCAAATGGATGGATGGTACATAAAAAACGATGTTTGGATGGGGACATATCAGAAATTACTGTGCCCACTAAGATGTGGTCTCTTATGGAGCTGGGAATGGAGCTGGTATTTTTTACAGGCTTGTCTATGGTGGAAGATGGGCATAATTGTAAAACTGATTTGTTTAAAGTATTACATAAGCTGTATTAATTCCTGTGTGGACAGAAATAGTTGTAAGTTAAGATGGACTTAACTTGATTTATTTGAATTCGTTTTGAAACTGAACTTTCTTGCTTCAATATAAGTCAGTCCGATATTTCAGAATAGTCCCATACAGGTGTCCTGCAAGTCCCATTACTCTTCTGTCATCAGTAGTCCCAACGGCAGCATGCACTGCACACCACATGATATTCGATGTCACTACAGGAAAATTTTACTGTGACATAGGAATCCAGGACCTTGCAGCTGAAGGTTGTGTACCTTATATGGTTCCTTATATGGATCCTCAAAAAAAAGGAGCAGGGGCAACACCTAGGAGATTATACAGACATGCATAAAATGTATTTTGGAAGAACATGATTGAAAAGTGAAGTACTCAAAAATAGTTACTATTATATGCAATCTTGCACAAAACTGCACAGTATAGCTTGCAGAGTTTTAAGCTAGCTCTTTATCTCTCTGCATTAATCTGTATGTTCTTCTGTTTCATAGGCACATATACTGGTGCTGTTCATAATAAGATTTTTTTAAATACTGAAGCTTGCCCAAATATATTATGTGGATTGAAAATGACATTTCTGCAGATATTGCTACCAATGTGAAGCCAAATTTAACTCTGTATTCCAAATCAGAAATTTTAGAGGGCTCAAAATAACTTTTTTTCTTTAATATGAGCAAAACACATTTTTCCATGGGTTTCATTCTTAGGTACAACTGAACTGTTTTGGCTGAAATTGAAATACACCAGATGAACAACTCAGCATGTGAACTACTTGCTGGGCAATAATTATAAAGGGAAGAGCAATTAAAAAACTTGAGCAATTATACTCAATTAAAAATAACACTTTACATTGGGAAATTTTGTGGCATATTAATAAAGGTGATACTACCAGCACTGCCTGTAAATAGAAATACAGATGTGTCATATTGCTAAGATACTTTAAGGATTAATTTGTAGATGAATTTGAACTTTTTTAGCTTTTGATTTAAGAAAAAAATAGGCCTGTGATAATCTGTTTACCCTACTATATCATAAAAAGGAAATTAATATCGATGTGAAATGGAAACTGAATACACAATAGTGTAAAGTGCAAGATCGTTAGATGATGCAATAGAAAATGAAAAATATAATGCTATAACTCAGAGAATTAGTGAAATTCCATATTTGTTTTTGAATCCCTAATTTACATTAAGAAGGTTACTTTGTGCTTGAAGTAGCTAAATTAGATGAACACTCCATTTTATCTTTGTGACCGGAGGAGTGTGCGTGGTCAGGATAACCTGATATGAATGTGAGGAAGCGTGAAAACGAGGAAGACTATTAAGTATAATCCCGACAATAATAGTAGGTGCAGTGGTAATGTGAACAAGATCGTATAGTTTCCTGAAATCAAGGAGATGGGTGAAATACAGTCAGAACTCCCTTTGGTATTCACTTCACACAGAAGCTTAGAAATATTTTATTAAATATTAATAACAACATAAAAGACCTTTGGTCTTATTTTCATTTTAATTAGGCAGGATATATATGCCATTCAGTTTGAAGCCAAATGCTACTCCTTTGTATTAACCTGCAGGGGGTACTAGAAAATTCAACCAAGTAGCATTTAGCTATTTCTCCTCCCGCCATGAGATAATTAACATCTACTCTTTTGCATACTCTCTTAATGTTACCTGATCCCCATATACAGGTTTTGTATTGACTTCTAGAGTTTTAGCGGTATGGTGTGAAATGCTGCCTCAGCCCATTTCTTACAAATTGCCAGAACTCAGGAAAGTTATTAACCTTCAGCTTAAACTGCTGAATCTGTGAGGGAAGCTTAATCTCATAATGAAATCAGATTGTAGAGACAAAATGGACAATAATTTCAAGAGGGAAACAAAGATGTATATAATATACTGAACCCATTTTGTTTGGTGGTAAACAATAAAGGCAACTGAAAAACCAAAGAACTTAATGGTAGCTGGTATGGCTAAAAAGAATCGGAAGTTTGACACAGGAAGCTGAGGCAGGAATTAGTAAGAAGCAAATAAAGAATAATTAAAAGATTCAATCGTATGAAGTCTGTGGGTTTCCAGACTCTCGGTCAGCCGTTTACCCAACCTGCGTACCTCTTATGTAGGTTTCCCGCTGCACGTCTAAAGCCTAAGAATCATCTCGAGTGGGGCCTCGGAGTTTCTGATCTAGTGGCCAGGGATCCTGGGGCCCTCTGTTGGGAGAGCCTTGAAGAGCTGCAAGGCTCCTTGGCCAGCTTTTCACTCTGGCTGATGGGCTTGGGCATCCACTTTGGCCAGAGCTTGGTATACCTGAGCCAAGTGGCCCAGTAACCTAGTGCTTCTTGAGTCTTAGACCTAACATATGTTGCTTGGTCAGTCTACCACAGAGCTATAAGCTTGCCAGTCCTGCAGTCTGTGGGACGGGACACTCCTCATGGCTAAGCTTCCTCAGACTGAAGAGTCTGATGGGCTTAAAGAAGCTATGCACCTTAACCGACAGGAAACAGAGCTGCTTTCAGAGGAAACCCACCTGTGTTCCACTCAGTGAAAACAAGTCTGTTTATACTGAGTACCTCACTTACTGATTAATTCACATTTTCAAATGTTTATCAGAAAGACTGTAACAAGTTTGACTGTCACTATAATAGCCCATGACTGAAATTGTCTTGTCTGTACATGTAATACATAGCATTATGAAACATGGTAAATTACATCATCACAGTTCTCTGTGGACACCATCCTCCACAGAATAGGTGAATTCTTCTTTAATTTGCTAGTACTCAACATTTTGTATATTTTGTTTCTCCATCGCGTAAAATGAACATCATTCCCTGTACAATTTTCAGCCTTGTTCTGGGGACGTGATTATTCATTTTTCCATAGAAATGTGCACAAAGGTGGTAATACTTCCTCTTACAGGGGTGTTACTGAAATAAATTTCAGTAGTATCTGAGAGACACACTTGCTGTGGCGATGTTTTTTTGAAAACCCCTGTGAAGTGAAGGACTATAAGTGGCTTTGTTTTATCAACAAGGTAAAAATCCAGCAAACAAGAGCTTCCTGCATCTCCTGATTGTCTTTCATTTTTAGAGAGAATGTGAAGTGGTTAACAAAAATGTTAATCTCTACCTTTCCCTTTGTTCCTTTTTTAAACAAAATCAGTCTGGTTGTCATACACTGAGATACTTTCCTTGTGTAGTTTGTAAATTCTGACAGGTGTAATCAGGTTTGTAAATGTAGGAACTTCCACATCTGCTGTAACATATCATCTTAGATTCCACTCCTCTGCTATTAGAAAAGCCAATTTAGCCTGTTACATAGTGGTCATCAGACTTGGACTAGTAATGACCACAGAAGTTGCAAAACTGTTTCTGATGTATCTCACTTCCCTTGTTCTCAGATATGTATGTAATGTGTCAGAGCTAACTGAAAATATTAAACCTATTTCGAACTGCTAAAGCAGTTGGTCTGAATTTGAAAATGTTAATGTTCTATCAAAAGAAAGCCCTGTCTTTGCACGTGGGAAGCTGTAAGAGTATTAGCTGTCACTAAGGGGAGAAAACAGTGGAAGGAATGTATTTGTCAGTGCATACAAGTTTTTGCCTTTTTTGTGTCAATAAATCAAACAGCAACACCCCCCCAACAACTCAGTTATGCATACTACAAGTGGACACTTTCTGTGTTCAAGAAGTATTATTACTCAAGAGTTTTGAGCCATAGAAGATAAAAAATATTAGACTTAGCTTTTGTTTCTACTGAATAATTAAATTTAACTACTGAAGGATTTTGAGACACAGAAGATCAAAAAATCTAGTCTTTTGTTTCTGCTAAAAAGAATAAGCAAAACTTACTGATTATGCCATAAAGATAATCAAATTTATTTCCTACAGAGGTTCTGTAACTGAATTAGGATACTCATGTAAAATACATTTATGGATAATTTATACTGTAATATAAAAGAGGCAAACTTTAATGTTTAAAATGTGTTGTATGATTCCCATCATGGCACTATACAACTCTCATGAGTTTCTTTGAAAACACAGCTAACCCAACTCCTGAACTCTCAATAAGGATAGTCTAAAGGATATATGGAATATCTGACACTTCTCTGAAATTGAAGCACAGCTTTCTAGTTTACAGTGGCCTCATTTTCAGCTGCCACAGGGTTCAAGACCTTCAAGTAAGTAGGATCTAGGTATCAGGCCAAGGTAATACAAAAATATGAATCCATTCCACTTATGGTCAACATTAAATTTAAAGCAAATGGAAAATGTATCCTTTGTATGGATATGGGTAGTGTAACTCAGTTTTTGACTGGATAGTTTACCTATTTTGAGATACATCATTACTGAATAATAGTACAGTCTAATTGTTTCGATTTCATGTTCATTTGTGACTGTCTAATGTAAGAAAGAAAAATAGCTTCCAAACTCATAATGAATTCACTGTATGTCTGGTGTTTTTCTTCAGTTTCCAGAAAATTCCACAAATGAAATGGCAATTTTGTAGTGTGCCTTAAAAGAACAGCTGCACAAGTTAGTTCACCTCAGAACAAGTTGGACAAAATGATTTATGAAGTACTGTTTCCTTAATTATTTCACAGAACTTCTCTGGCTCTGGAGACCTACTTGAGCCAACTATTACAAATCTCTGAATTTCAGAAATAGTAGATTCCTGTTCTTCCTTCTTTATCTCCATTTTTCATTTTCAGTTTACGACCAAGAATGACTTTTTCCCCCTGATTTTCAGACACAATTGAAAACAAGCTTATAGGAAAAACTGCCCCAAAAGCTGTTAATCCTTCATGGCTTTATACTAACAAGTCTATGCTGATGATCTTTATATTTTAATATGAATTTGAGATCTGAGAAAGCAGTGTTAATCAGATGACTGAGTTAATCTGAGTTTTCTCTTGACAGCGAATACTTACTGTAGAAGTTTTGTGAAATTGTAAAGAAAATAGGAACACAGGGTGCAATGTACTTTACATAGACAGGAGTGTTTTAAGCAAAAAAATACAGAATTCAGTCTCTCAGAGGCCTGCCCCGATGCATTTTTTTTTTAATTCTTTTGCATCTGGGCATCAAGAAATACGAATGACTACACTGAAATTTAAATTATCCAAGCTAAAAGAGGATGAAGGAACTTAGTTTAAATTTGACCTTTAGCTCAATATGCTAATATGATTAATACTTGCCAGAAGGCATGGCTACTTGTTAGTTCATTACAAATGGAGTGCAATTCTCCTTTTAGCTTGGGACTATGAGGTCCTCATAATAAGCTGCTTGGCTTTCTTGATTATGCAGAATGATAAAACGTACTTATTGGCCTGACAGAATTTGAATGGTCCAAAGAATTTTTTCTAGGTGTTTCTGGAAAAGAAACAAGCTAAAGTAAGCCCTGTTTTGCCCTGTTTCTAGGAGATACAGTGATGATCTTGCCACAAAAAGAAGAAATGGAGGAGCTTTGCACAGGGTCACTGGAAACTCTGCTTCCAGTTACAGTCGTCTGTTCCAGCTCCCTGCAACTGCAGGCTTACTCCCTACACTGGATTTCCCAGTGATTTTTCCTTAAAAGAGTTCTTGCTCCCCTTACCCTGTCTTCCGTTATCTGTGCCTTGAGCGTCAATGAGATCTAATTTATACTTGCAGAAAATGTTTCTTTATTCTTTGCGGGGGAAGTAGTTGTCTCTTTCCTGTCCTGTGTGTTTGCATGAACCACCATTGCTTTCATATTTAGGGAGCTAAAATGATCAAGCACAGGCTATTGTGGGGAATCATGACTTTGTTTAGTCTGTTAGTGGAGGGAGGTTGTCTGTGGGATTTGAGCCCATGAGCTTGAGCTCACAGATGTGCACCTAGCCCTCTGCCTTTACGAACCAGTAAGGAGAGGATGTACATGTTACTGGGGCTGGGGGATTGTCAGTGCAAAACAATAAAAATTGCTGCTACTCAAGGATACTCCACATGTACAGTGCGAGTAGCATGTAAGATCACTATCATATTAATAGTCTCATTTTTATTGATTCTATTTTATTTTTGTCAGTTCAAACAACCAAGGGTTTCTTTGCAACAAATTCTCAGTGGTATGAAATAGTATCTGGCTTGAGTACAAGCAGCAGAATGGAGAAGGATAAATTATTTTCTGTCATAAGACATTTTTAGGCGTAGGTAGGACTATTAAAAACATTGAAGGTTCAGTTGAGTGGCTGAACTAAATTATCAATCAAAATGAAGTGGTAAAACCAAAATGTTTTGTTTCAGATTAAATACAATATTTTGTTTTACCAGAAATTATGTTTTAGGCTCTTAAAGACTCCCAAGGAAACAGAGATGCACGAACAAGCAACCAGATGAGAGAGACTGAGACAGCAATGTAGACTGTCTCAAATCATTAGGTTTTATAATATAAAAACCAAAAGGGCCGTGCTAACACATTGCAAACTTATGCTACTTCTGTTATTCCAATTAATATCTCCACAGAACATCTACAGCTTGCAGCGTGGCCTTAAATTATATGTGCATAGTAAGATAGAGCCCTGTTTGGTGAGGGTTAACAATGGAGGTGTGATAAAGGCTTTAAATTTTTGAGTTGTTTCAGTGGTCCACTTGCAAGAAGAATAAATGTTACAGCCGAGGCTGGCTGGGGAAGAGGGCTGCCAGTTCTCAAGGTGAAACACATCTCAGGCATAAAATGAAAGGGAGATGGTAATTCTTTTTAAAACCACCATTTTTCCTGAGAAAGAAAGAGAAAAAAAGACTTGAGGCCAAGAAGGTGATGTGGTTTATGCTTGCTCATCAAATGCCTAACCTTGCAGGCAAGTGGAGTCTACAAGGGGTTTTTCATTCAGCATGTCTACTCTTTTTCTGAAGATTCCATGATTCTTTTCAGATCTCAAGGGTAAAGTGTCCTTCATTAAGGAATTTCTTGTTTTTAGTTTCTTGCTCATATGCCATGTATTCTGTGAAGAACTTAATGCAGAAATAGAGCTTTTGAAGTCTCCATGCTCCAGTAAAATGTTCCTAAACTGCTATGGATTTGGAAAAGCTGTAGCACTGACTCTTTAATCAAGCAGGTGGATTTCTGCCAGAGAAGAGTCAAAGGATCTGCATGTAGGAGTGCCTAAAGAGATCCAGAACTAGGAGAAGCAACCAGGCTGTAGCCACACCAAGAAGCACAGAGTTCCGCAGCTAGGTCTGCTCACATCGGAATGGTCCTGCCTGAAGAGCAGAGTGAGGCCAGTGAGCGAGAAGTGTGTGGTGCTCCTTATCTTGTTGATCCTTAGCATTTGTTGTAAGCTATTCTTAATGACTTATGTTAATTAGAAGATTTTTATTCATTTCTTTAGCAAGTGCAGTATTTCCAACAACTATCCTATCTCTTGCTGCTGATAGAGATTCATTTCTTCATTACCTCCTGCATATATAGCCCCAAATGTCCCTCTTCCTGGAATTTGGATGTAGGATGTAAGGAAAATAAACTTGATATCTAATTTCTTTGATCCTTAAAACTGTAAAGGTCCATGAAAGCCAGCTCATCTGTGTGTGATCAGGTGACAGACGAATCTAATTAGGACTAGCTTCCCTATCTATAGGGAAAGACTTACTGTTGCATACAGCTGTTTTGCATTGCACACTGTAAACAGTGACTTCTCTTCTGTATTGCTGTGTCATAGCAGCAGATGAGAGAAATATAAAAGGTGTTTTCTTAATGTAATTAATTTCATGATTCTTAGTGTTGCAACAGTCTAACAGCTATAGTGTGGAAATCATCCCTTTTGTAATCTCTGTATTTGTATATTTTCTGTCAGTTATTGGCTTTTGGTTTTTTGTAAGAATCACAAATTGGCCAGAAGGTGATTGAAGAGCTATAGTTTTCTGTTAAGGAAAAACATGTGACTAATCCCAAAGAATAAGATGTTAAAGCATCAGTTTGTGCTTATTGGGGTAGGTCCACTGTTGCACAGGAACTGCGCTAGTAGAAAATTTATCCCTTATACATTTGAAGTTCTGTATCTTTACACAAAATCATATGCGTATTAAATTGAAGATTTTTCATTTATTTGGACTGTAATATCTTTATAAGCTCTGAACTATGTGACTTAAATGAATTCTGAAAAATTTTCTGAAAAGAAAGTGTCTTTCATTGTTTTAAACTAGGCGTGCAAATATCAGAATTAGCACATGGTTTATATCCTATAACATAGACTGAATGCATGTTTATATTTACAATTGTGATGAATTTATTGTAATTGTTAATTTCTAATATAAATTTTAATTATTCTTGCAGATAGGTAATATACTTAGAAACAATAGTGAATAATACAACATTCAGAATACAAATTAACATGCACAAATAAAAATAACATTTCAGTTATTCATGTGACTTACAGAATTTTTAATAACAGCAGTGGTTATTTCTTCACATATCAGCTATTACTGTAAAAGAGCAAACAGAAGGATCAGCCTAGGAATTAAAAAGAACAGAATGCCATTCTGACACTCCTAGATAGCACTACAAAAATCTAACAGTCTAAGCCGAAAAAGTTAGGAGTGTTTCTGAGTGTCAGACTTGGTATCTCAAAATTAAGTTTTGATTTACTGAAGATTTTGCTTTTTGCACTACAGATTGTTAGATTAATGCGTGCCAGCTTTGAACAATTTGGCCATTTTTTTGGTAGAGTCTGTGTTACCAAAGCACTGTAAAATATTATAGGCGGTATGTTACAGTCTAGGTGCTAGGCTGGGTGCAGTGTAGCTGCAGTGTATGGCTGCCTCATCTGGGAGGACAGCCTACTCAAGAGGAAATATATGCTTCATACGTACGAGTTCATTTTAGATGTATTTATCAGTAGAGAGAGCGCTCTGCCTGCTTTGGATTTGAGACCTGAACCAGGCAGGGTTGTGTCCTCCTACAGTCTCAGTGGTTTTTCTGTTTTGCCTGGGCTCCCATTCTGTAAGCCACCGATTCTCCTTTCTTTAGTGCTACTCAAGTCAGAGAATTTCAGGGATGAATAATTTCAAAGGTAAATTCTTAAAAACCCATTACTCTGGAGCAGTTGAAAGCAGATTAATTTGAAAGTAGTCAGGATGAGAGAAAGAATAGGGTTAGGAATAGGAATTGGTTTGGGGGTTAGCAGAGTGATGGATTTCTTTGCTGTGTGGAAGAATAAAATGGTGAATTTCCATAAAGAGAGCACTGAAGTGAGGAAAGGATTCAAGTCACTTGCTCATAAGCAGTGAAGACTTCAGATTTAACAGTCCAGTTTTTGCTTTGCTTGTTTCTTTATTTCAGTTTGATCCATTAAAATCTAAAGTAATTGTGCCAATTTGGGAATATGATCACATTCAAAATATAAAAAAAAATAGAACACTACTGTGGTAATTGATTTTTCTGTATTTCACTTGCCCTAAGTAATGATGGTAGTTTTTCTCATGTCTATTTTTCTTGTCCTGATTTTCACATGAATTGAATTTTAGCTGTCATAGTCAATCCAAAACTGTAAGAACATGGACTATAAAATTATTTATTTAAAATACAAGTTAAATAAAAGTTTTTACCTAATATTACTCATAAAGCCCGCATGATTTGTAAAGTATGATCATACAGAGCAGCACTGGTCTAAACCTCCTACCTGTTGTTACAGCTGAGTAATGACTTCATAAATGTGTGGGTGTAATTTTGAAACTCGAAAATGCCTTCTCCTGGGCCATTAATTTCTATATGCAGCAAGATGAGTTATATTTTAATGTGTACGTACTTTTGAATTTTGTTGAAGTTCACTTTCCGTCATTGCATTCCCAAAGCACAGTAAGACCAAGTTCCTGTCTGGAGTAATAGGAAGGCACGTGGCCTTACCAAATATCTGTGTGTGCTCATGCGTGTTGCAGTTGTTTACACTTAGTTGAAAGTTAATAAGTAGATTAGCGGCCTTAGGCATTTCTCTTTTCTTCCTCAAATAATTTCAGTTTTAAAAAAAATTAAGGCAGATTGTCAGTGTGTGCATTGCTGATGCCATGAGTCCTGGGAGTCCATAGGTGGTAAAGCAGATCTGTGCTTGTCAAGCGATGTTCAGTCTGATGGTGGAGTCTGTGCAGTTGGTTGTACCATGCTTGTGAGGCAAATGTGGAGTAAGCTCCTTACAACAGATGCAGAATCCCTTTTGAAGTGGAGTCCATTTTAGAAAAATCGTGTTCCAGATGCGTTTCTTAATTCCATTCATTTCATGTATGCAGCTGTCTGCTGGGAATCAATCTTCTATCTTTATCAATCTACGAGAGGATTGCTTATTTTGAAAATAAATTATTTTCTCTAAATTACCCAACGATTTCATCTTTCTGTACAAAAGCTGTGATTATTTAACTGCTAGTGAATTCTGAAAGTGTATTTACACTTTCTCTCATGCATCGTAAGCGTTCATACATCTTCAAGCCAAGTACTACAGTCTTCTGATTCAAGCTGCCACCTTCAAGCCACCCACGCATGGCGGTTTGGTATATTCTAGGCGTTTTTCAGACAGGTTTTTAAATAAATCAATCCACAGACGCAGATGAATAAAATGGATTGTGGAAATTAGGACTGGTTTGCAATTTAAGTTGGCAGTTTTGGAGCTTGGGTTTGCCACTGCCAGGCTGGCGTAGGTAGCAGGTCATCCTGCCTCTTGGACATCGGGTAGAGTTGTGTCTGACGTTCTTGCAGAGCTTTCTTCGCTTGACTGGAAAGCCAGACTTCCATGAGCCCTTTTGGCAGCCTGCTGCGAAATCTCACTCGAACAACTTCTCAGTCATCACAGACCCCAGGGCAACCTCTGAGTCAGCCTCAGGCCACTGTCTCAGGCTTTGCTCAGGTCTCCAGTCTTCTCCCAAACAATGACTTATATGGCCAGATGTGAGAGCGGCCTCGCCTACCGCCTGCTCTTTGTCAGCTCAGTGCTTTTTTCCCTTTGCAGAGATAATGTTTTGTTTCTTTTCTTCTCCATCCTGTTCTCACCCCGTTGCTTGCATCTTTGTTGATGACTTTCCCAGTCTAAACTGGTTGCAGTTGTTAGTCGTTTGTGCCAGTGAAGGGCTCTTCATGTTTGCTTCTTTGAAAGGATTTGGAATGTCTGAATCCATAAAGATTTGTAACTGGATTTAAGTTAGCTAAAACTTGTACAATTTTGCAGGATTGAGACCTAATCTGAGAAATAATCTGTTGGAAATGTGGTGTTAAATATTGTCTTGGTAGAGTGTTTAGGCTTTTAGAGTGTTTAACATATTGAAAATTGCTTAATTTAGTGGATGGCAGGTACTTTAAAAGTGGAAAATAAATTTGTTACACAGACATTTAAAATATTACTTATGTGACTGAAAAGTATTACATCAGAATAATACCCATGTTAGTTTGTTTATGGGCTCATAGTGTTAAGGATGCGTTGTTATGAGCAGCAGGTTTCTGCATTCAGTGTTTCTGAGTTTTGGTGGAAAGGAGGAAAATCTACTCCTTACACCTCTCTGCAAAAGAATCGCAAGGATACATTTGAGCCATTTCTTGACTGACATGAATAATTAGAAAGTTTGTGGCTGACAGGCTTTTGTTTCACGGTTGATTATTAATAAAGTATTAGAAATGCACAGTGGTCTTTAAAAAAAGAAATCTAGAAACCTGTCAGCTAAATCAATCTAACGTGAATCAAACAAAGCTCGTGATAGAAAGGATAGGGTAGAAAGATTTATTTTTACTTGACTTAATAAACAGGATTATTACTGAATTAAAGTTTGGATTTTTTGTCAGAACAGGATTTTTTCGAATATGTTTTGACAGAGCCTTCAGCTATGAGAAACTACTGACTGTAGATATTCTCTGCCAGAATGATGAATCTATTTCCAGTAAGCTAGTTGCTTCATGTTGTTGGATTTACTCTTGAGAATTTATCACGTAATTCCCTTAATCTAAACCAGTTGTGTACATATTTTGTAATTGATGAATTACTGACAGTAAATAAATACTCATACAAAGTCAAGTATTTGTTAAAGAAAAAAAACACTGTTAAGCAACTTTTATACCACAACTTAGCAGTCTTGTATTTACTGTGTCTTTTCACATGAACTAGTGTCATCTAAAACTGCTGTTTACAGTTATTACAACATTGAATATATACCATCTCAGATAAGAATGCATTTACATTGCAATTGTGTGTCAAATACTTTTATCAACACAGTGAGTAATACCAGATCAGTAGTCCTTGAAATAACTTGTCATTAAATTCGTGAAGATGAAACAACGATTCTTCCATCAAATTCTGCTCTACGTTTAGGTGAAATGCCTTCGCTAAGTAATGTCTTTGAAGACTGGGTGTTACTTCCTTTAGCTCTGATTGTAGTTGGCAGGCATTATATGTTCTTTGTGCATTACCAAAACAGAACATCTATCTGCAGCATACTCTCTGTCTTTTCTTCATAAATGGATGTAACTTTGGTGTGTTGGATGTATTTTGGTGTGTTGTTTGCATTTGATTAATTGGGTCTTACTGCTTTTGTGTGTGCATATATCTTATTCCTACTACTGAATTTATACTGAATATATATGATTGATGCACTGAACTGCTGGCTTCTGTTCTGTGAATATTAATCAAAGAATATGCTCCTCTGCTTAATGGCTTTGCAGTGTAGGAGGCAGCCAAACAACATAGACTATAGTCTGCTTTTTTTGCTCTTTAATCATTATTGTGTAAGACACTGGCAAGAACACTTTTTTTCATCTATAAACACTATTTCATGCTTAAACATATCCATTGTTTGGTCAAAGTTATGAAATATTGTTGCTCAATTAAATTTTGTTTTCAGCATTTCCTGGTAAAGGCAGTAACAGAGAGATAAAACAGTAAAGGAAGGGGAGATAATTAGGTAGAAAAAAATTCTAGGCATAGCAGCAAGGAAGAAGCAGAGTATGTGGAGTCAGTAAATTCAGCCTTATATGGTTTCGGGTCTTATGATTTTGACAAATAGTTTTCTTTAATCAAAAGCCAAACCTGATGCTTTTCTAGATTCCATTTCTATCATGAAAGGGATAATTTATGACTAAACTATTCGTAAGTTGAATCAGAGTAGGCGTTTCCTATGCTCTGATGTACGCTTAAAATGCATGGAAGAATAGATGTTGATCAGGGTGTGATACCTTCTTTGGGTGAGAAATTGAAAGTATTTAAAACAAAAAAGCCAGTAAATGTTTGTCTGTGGTGATGGTGATGCAGCTCAGTTACAGAAGCAGCAGCTTCTCGAAAATACAGCTCACATTTTTATGGCATGTAGTTCTAATATAAGGGTTGATAGCTACAGCTTTAGTCATTCTCTGTGAATCTCACCAATGAAGCAGCCAGGGCTAATAGGACGACCTAGGCTTCGGGGTTTGTAGTGTTTTACGAGGGTTTTTTTTTTACACTTCCTGCCCCTTTCATAAAAATTCCCTCAGAGTAGGGGCTTACTCAAATTAATGCTGGTAGCAAAATTTTCCACCTAGCCCGATCACTGGCTTAGCTGTACAAATAACAGTATTAGCAGAATTTATTGAACAGGAATTCCTCTTGCTGTTGCCTGTTGCCCTTGACCGTTAGAACATTCTTGCTAAAGTCTTATTAGAGTGGTAGGACCATAGAGAATATCACATTATTTGTATTTACTCAAGTTGTTGTTCTACAGATTTTAACTGTTACAAGTTTAAGCATTTTTTTAATTCCTCCAGTTTCAGCCCAGGAAATATATCTCAGTTTTTGTTACAGATCATGGTTTTGCAATATGCTAGAAAGGCAAAAGGCAGAAATCCCCCAAACCTTCTGCATTTTTGTATGATGTAATGTGTTCAAAGGCAGGTCTGTTTTTGTGGAAAAGAATACAGTAGTACTGAAGCTTATGATTCATGAAAAACAATAGTCAAAAGCTGAATCAATGAATCACAAAAACTTTTTGTCTGTTTGCAGTCAGTTTATTTTTCTCTGAGAAGTCTTTGAGTATTTTCAGGAGACATTAGTAAGAGAACTGAATGGCTTCCATAAAATACTGGCTTAGTCTACCATTATCTAGCGAAAATTAGTCAATTTTATATTAGTTGAACACACATTTGTCCTGTGTTTTACCACCACACTTTGAACACCTCCTATAAATATTCCTCTTGCATATATGCATATATTTATATTTGAATATATTAGCATGTTCTTGCAGAAGTAACTATTTGGAAAGATATTTTTACTTACAGACTGTCTATAGAAATGGAATATTTGTTTCAGATCCACGTCAAAATGGTAAACCTGGTATATTTTCAAAATCCTTTTTCCTGTATAAAGGCGATTTCCATTGCTTTAATTCATACGAACGCTTGCTTCTGTGATTTGAGTCTGCTTCTTCAGTATTGATAATGATTATTCCCACATTCCTGTTGTTTGTCAGTTCTGGAAAGTTAATTATTAGTCCAACTAAGCAATCTTAACATGTCTGGTTAATGTAGTTACTGCTTATTGACCTTCTGAAAATGCTTATCTGCCAAAGAATTTTTTAATGTAGTAAGAAAAGCTAACTAAAGTTAGGTGCCTTTCTCTGCTGATCCACACCTGCCATTGTCCTTCCCTTTCAACAGTAATATGGAAGTAAGAAGAGACAAAACCATGGTTTTTTAAAGACCTTGTCTACTGGTTTTAGTTTAGCTTGCACACAAATTTTTATTGTCTCCAATGTATACAAAGTTTAGCATGGACTAGAGTCTTGTTAGAGTATATACAGTACATACAGGGCAATTGATTTCATTTTAGATGTAGTTTCAAAACTGAAGAAGGTGTTTAGGAATACCTTTTATAATAATTTAATGTCTGTATAAGAAGGCATTTATATTTGTGGTATAAATGGATGGGAAACTAATATTTGCATTTTCTCTTTTTCCAAACTTTAGGAGGGACACAGAGATTACCTCGCACAATTGGAGTGTCTTTGGCAAAAGAACTAATCTTCTCTGCACGTATTGTAGATGGTGAGGAAGCAAAATCAATAGGATTGATTAGCCATGTGGTAGAACAGAATGAAGCAGGGGATGCTGCATATAGAAGAGCATTAGCTCTGGCAAGAGAATTTTTACCTCAGGTAAAAAAAATTATTTTGATTTTAGTTTTTTGTTTTTACCAAACATTAAAACTGAAAAAGAACCATCTGTATTAAGAAAAACTGTCATGAAGTTATGTATGAAAGAGCAGTTCTAGTTATGTGGGGAGCAATCAGGGGTTTTCTCTCCTGTGTATTGAGTGGTGTTATTTGGTAATTGCTTCACAGTGATGCAAAAAACTCTGTCAGTTCTCGTGTCATCATGATATGGTCTACATTTGTATTGTGTATTTTGGCTTTGAAGTTTTAAGCAAAGAAGTACTGTAAGGGTTTTTTTAAGTAAAGCAGTTATCTCAGTAGGTTATTCTGTTGCTGTTGAACACTTCAGAAGAGAGGCAATAAGGTCTACATGAAAGTGGATGTATCTCAGTGTAACTCCGGTTTTGAAAACCTAAAGCTAAGTGTAATTTCATTAATGAAGCAAAACCCATTTACTAGTGGAAAGTTTGCTTTCTGTTCTTCATTTATAAGCTTGATGAAAGAATCATGCTCTTATTATCATTCATCCTAAGTGACATCCTATCTCTGTCTTTCATATAAGAATTGAAATGGGATTTGCTGGTTTCCTGTGCTTTAAAACTTGAAAATTTTAGTAAGAATTTTAAGTATGAGCCTTACAGGAGTCTTTGTGTTAACTGATTGCTAGCTGTTCCCCTGTTGCACTAGACTGCGAGCTGTTTGTTCAGAGTAGGAATGTGAGTTTGGAGCTTTTGATAAACCTGCTTTTCAAGTGAAGGGTCCCAGGTAGCAAATTCGTAGGAGGCAGAAAAAGAAAATAATTAGTAAACCACTTTATTGGATCACAGATGTAGCAGCTAAAATTTTTAATTGAAAATGGAAAATGTTACAGATTCAATATGGCGTTTAACGTTGGTTATTTGAGTCTTGAACACCCTCATAGAAAGACAGACATGAAAAATACAGTAAAAGTTTTAACATACAGCCCTTGTGAAGGTTGATTTATAGTTACAACTTTGCATTGGAACCAGCCCAGAAGCGTTTGGCTTTTCCCAAAGCAGCAGGCCACTTCTCTGAAGCGGTGTCTGAATATTGAGAAGCTGATGCTGATGGATGGGCACAGGACGGAGACAATTCCCAAAGATGTCTCATTGTTCTGCGGCCCATTGGAGGAGGAGGGTGGAAATCCCTCTGCTCACTGGGGACCTCAGTCTCTCACAGAAGAGTGTCGTCACTCAACCAGCGCAGGCTTTGCAGTAGCGTATTTTAGGTTTGAAGCTGCATCAGTTCATTTTATTTTATTATCACATCTTTTCATGTGTCTCCTTTGTGTGAGAATAAGGACGTAAGACTGACCTTGCGAAGGCCTGTAATGGTGTCTCTTAAGGTGGTTGTTCTGAGGCCTGTTTAAAAGGGAATTGAGCAAGCTTGACGAAAGTGGGGATGCTCAGCACCCTTGAAACATAAACCTAACACACTGCCTTAATTAGGTTCTTTTGAAAACAGTATACTTTCACTTTTTCTCAATGTTAAAACTATCAGTTTGGAAGCAACTGTCTACTATAGTGACTTCTTTACTATAAATTTAATAAAATTCCAAAGTCTAGAAGGTCCCAGTACAAGAGCATTGATGCACAGGCTCTTCACTGCATAATCTGGTAGGTTTTGATGATATGTAAATAAGCTTTTTCTTTCATTTTAGGGACCAGTAGCAATGAGAGTTGCAAAACTGGCCATCAATCAGGGAATGGAGGTAAGGATATGTACTTCCCTCATGAGTAAGCAGAAGTCAAGCTGGCACCAGGTGTGCTGAGGTGATTTTTTTGCTAGAACTGTTTTTAGTTTCTCAGCGTATAGTATTTCAAAATCTATTTGGTCAAAACTTTTTAAAAGATGAAATGCAATTTTTTTATGTCTCAGACTCCTGAGACTAGAGTTGGTGCTGATTTCCGTAACGAGGCTTAGTAACCTGATGTCTGTCCAGCAGTAATGGACTCTGCTAATTATTAATGCTAGAAAGTAAACATAAACTGCTATGAACACTTTGCATTTCAAATGCTGGGTGGCAGTAAACCTCAAAGTCATCCTCTGTCAGGTCTGTCAATGCTCGCAGTGTTTAGTAACTAATAAAGTTAAAGGTCAAAAGGCCTGTTATTTATTTTTATTGGTTTAATAGAGGTTAGTGTTAAAATTATATCTGGAATCTGGTTTCATATTTGAGTCCAATTGCCACTGCTTCTTGAACACTATTGACCTAGCTCTAAAGCTCGTTAAAATCCAGCCCTGAACATGTCTGGACATGTGTTTTACCTTAGGCTTGTGAGTCATCTTGCTGAGCTCAGCAGGACTATTCATATTTAAAGTTAAGCACATGCGTAAGTTCTGCACCAGGACACCTTACAGCTCAACCTGGGACAAGGGAAAGGGGGTCATACCACATGCAACATCTGAATCCAGGAAGACAAATTTAAGAATGGTCCTTTTCTTCCTGAAGTCTTAAATACAACCAGTGATACAACTGAGTTCAGCAAAGCGTACCACCAGTATGTTTTGCCTGAGAACCAAACTCAGATGCTGTTGTGTAAAGATAATGTTTGTTAGGTGTCCACAGCAAGTAATACTGGAATTCAAGATTTATTTCAGTGGCACCCAAGGTTCAGAATGCTGCGAACTAAATTATCTTGCTACCAGGTGTAGTGGGCTGAAGGGCTGAAATCATGATGTTTGTAGAATTAGGGGAAGTAGGGTTAAAAGGGCTCTGAATGATCGTCTAGTTCAGTTCTTGAGGCCCCAAGACCAGATCTACTGTATCAAAACCGATCAAGCCAAATGTTCATTCAAGCTGTTGTTACAAACCTTCTGTGGCAGAGATTTCAAGGCTTGCTTTAGTGAAGTATCGTATAGCTTATCTCTCCTTGACAAATTGCGTGTGGTGCATAGCCACAGCGGCCATGTGGAGAGCTGCTAAGTTCTGCAGCAGCTGATGCTTAAGACAGGCAGAGAAGTAGTAAGGGGAAAATTCATACTTTTCAGCTGTTCAGACCAGCTCACAAAGAAAAGAATGTTATTAAAACTAGGTGATGATGGAGGATGGCCATTGAACTCTTTTGTTTTAAATAGCTTTTAAGTTGAATTTATGTTTATTTGGTAGCATGGCATCATGTTCTTATGTGACATTTTGAAGATAACGTGTTTCAGAGCAATTTTTAAATAATCATGCAGTACATTAAATCTTTTCCCCTGCAGTTAATGAAATGGTTACAAATGTGCAAATATCTAATGGTTTTTAGTCCAGATGATTTGTAGTGAAGAACATACATTGTTTTGACAGTGCGCAACATACTAATTGTATCACCAAATAAGGAAACTTGTACAGAAATACTAACCACTTACCACATGGCAGTGTAGCATTTCTACGTTAAAGTAGCACAGAAGAACTTTGCATTATGTGGCATATAAAAACATGGTATTTAAGTTAGCTGTCAGGAAATAATACACAACAAATAAACAAAAATATGCTTTTAAAAAACATTGTATTCTTTTCCTCAGGTCGACTTAGTAACAGGCTTAGCAATTGAAGAGGCTTGTTATGCTCAGGTATGTAACTATGATTACATGAAAAAAATAGAAAATAGGCTTTGTTGGCACCTGTTATGAAACATGCAGAAAATGAACTAGAAATTGTTCTGTGATTTCTTCTACAAGTATTGTGGCATTGTATTTAGACCTTCCTTCTACTAACTCTGTTTTTGTAAGGAATTTAAGGAAGGACGTGTAGTTTAGGACAAAAACATGTCTCTGCGAAGACTGTTAGGGTGAAGGTAGTGAAGCACTACCAGCTGTATACCTAGCCAGTCATACACCGCCATGCTTTGTTTCAGTTTAACATGAAGTGACATGAAGGGCACTTCACTAACATGTGCCACTAATGGCATATGCGCTAACCAACAGAAAATCGAGATAAACCTCTTTGCCAGCGAAACAAGGGAGTGGTTGTATTTGAGTTTGCATGTTCTTGGACTTTGAGACAAGTTTTTGATCATGGAAACAGAAGAATCAGCATTAGATGCCTACTTTAAACATGTGGTGATCTGATTAGTAACCTACACTTTCCCCCACCCCAAATAAAAAACAAAACAAAACAAGAAAACAAACCCCAACAGTAAAAACTCAGAATCAAACCCAAAATAGTTTCTCACAGTCATCTGTTTGGAGAAAAGATTCTTCTCCCAGATTGTTTCTCAGCCTTGTATCGTGCCTTTGAAGTGTCTGGTACTTCCCTGTGTCTGACTTGACAGTTTTCATTTTTCTGTTGTATTATATGTTGCATGTTGGAAGCATTTGCATTTGCAAAGTAGGATTTGTGTGAAAATAGTCTTCTTGGTATTGTTTTTGGTGTCAATAATGAATTGTTACTCTGCTTGTTGCAGACTATTCCAACAAAAGATAGAATTGAAGGTCTTCTTGCATTTAAGGAGAAGAGACCTCCTCGCTACAAGGGAGAATAAAAGAAGCTGATGCCTTTAAAATACAGGGGGATAAAAGTACTGCTATGAGGACCATTAAGGTGCACTGTTTATCCGCACCTGGAATATTACAACCACCAAAGTAAAAGCAAATCATACTGAAGTTACAACATTTTGAATGTGTCCATACTTGTACTGAGCCCAGATAGAAATGAAATGTGTGTCAGCTCATGCTCATTACAATTTCTGAAGGTTAATCTGTGTATTGGCAAGGTCACAGGTTCATGCAGCATTTTAAAAATTTCATATGTGTGAAACATACCATTCTGCAATTGAAGAAGCTCTGTAAATTCTTTATATAGACAAAACCTATATGTGATGTTAAGTGTAAATCTGCTGTATCATTTTATCAAAACAAAAGTGACTATTGAACACCCAAAAATAGAAATTGTACTGAATATGCATTAAAATAATCCTGTATATCAGTGAAAATTATATTTGAGTATTCTACCGGAATATGTAGATTATTAATAAAGCTAAGGGAAATGAAAAGGATTATTGTTCAGAAAATGTTAAGCTTTATTTAACTGACTTACACTATTCTAAGCAAAATGAAATTAACTTTAGCACATAATGGCGTCCTTTTGATTAAGTCATTGCCATTGTTTAATTTAATTGTATTAAATGAAGACATTTTCGAGGCCAGCCTTTAATGATGCATTCTTGTATGTTAAACCTGGCTTTGTCTTGCATCCTTCCAGCATATCATCTGATCAGCACTGTCTGCTGTGAGGAAACTGTGTTTCACGTGCCCCAGTTATTTTAAATTTTTGATGATTTTGTTAAAAATTGTTGTGCAGGGATGCGACTAATGCACTGTTAAAGAAGCTAGAATTCTCTTAATCTCCAGAATATTCCTTTTGCAGGTCCTAATAATGTATATTTATATACAATGGGGATGATATGGAAATGTTCTTTATTCTGTGGCAGCCTCAGGGTTCTTTTCGTACATTGAAAGAGAAATCCAGTAGGTTACGAGGTGAGAAAACTGTTGTGATTTGTATTATATATTTGCTGTGGAGGTGGCGTATACAGCAAATGCCTGGAAATAACCTCTTAGACAGTATTTTTGTTAACTTGACTGGAAAATAAACATGGCTTAGCAGTCAGAGGCTGTCTTTTTATATGAAAACAAATTTCTTCGTATTTGGTTACCATTGGCTCACTAAACTTGTGCATGCTCTGCTGTTTCTGCAACATTAACTGTGGTCACTGTCCGTATCTATGATGATAAAGCAGCTGATCAACATGAAATGACAAGAACTCATTTAAATTCATATTTAGACATATCATTACATGTAAATTGATTATAACTGGTAGAGCACACACTTTGTTGACTGGTAAACTTGCTGAGTTGATCATTTCATACACGATAATTTGCAAATAAAGTACCGGTGCTTGTTTTGATAGTCATAGAAAGCCTAGAGGGTCATTTTCTTGTGTTTTTGAAATGCTAACACGTCATTTTCATTTTTACTGAGTAGGAAATAATTATGTTAATAGGAGAAAAATATATTAAGTCTATGCTGATGGGTTTCTGTTTCATAGCTTTGATACACAGTCTGGTTATTGAGCTGCCTCTTTTTTTAACAAGCGCTGATGAAGTAGCTTCTGTGAATGTCTATTTTTAAAAAAATTTAATAACTTTAAATACTGTGACACAAGAATGTGTAGATTCGTGCCTTTAACTGGTAGTTTTGGTCTCAGAAAATAATTTTGCTGTCACAGTGGTGTCTCCATTCCTTTTCTCAGGAGAAGATACTGTCATATCGTAGCAATTTGAGTCCCTACTTTGAAGTCAACCATTTGAATATTATTACAAAGTGAGTACCAGTAGGACAATTTTTAAAGGTACTTTCTAGTGATGTTGAAATAGTTCTAAGGGAACAACATTTTAGCAAAAATGTGTTAATCACTTACTGTCTCTGTTATTAAGTGACGTGTTATGATGGCTGCAGTGCTTGTGATGAATAGCAGTATTAGAATTCTGCTTCCACAAAAGGGTGATTTGTAATAGAAGTGCTCTTATAAAGGCTGACTTTTCCTTATGAAAGTTATGATCTGGCAAATCTTTATTCAAGTGCTTAGGCTCAGCTCCTTCAGTTCCTGGTAAAGCCATGCTTTTCTCTACAAAACCTTATGGGTGATTGAGCCCTGGTCCCTGCTGGTTTCCTGAAAGGTTATCTCATGGTCCCTAGGCATAAACAGCTCTTTCTCCTGCTCCTGCTGAGCTCAAGTGGATAGTGACTTCTTCTGCACTTCTCCACTGAGTTGGATATTGAAAAGTTATAAGACAGGTAGGTCCATTACCTTCAGCTGACTACCTCTCAATGGTGTAAGTGCAAGTTCAACTTACTAAATTGCCTACAATTTCTCAGTTTCATGCAGAAATTAATTTATGACTTTATATAACACATATCATTTTAGCCTTTAATCTATGAAAACATTTGTGTTTTCAATATTATTGAAGTAACTCACATTGTTACTGATTTTACTGAGTTTCTGGATAAAGTTTTCAAAATTGTCTGCATGGCCTAAGTCAATTCAGTGCTTCACCTGCTATGAAGAAATACGGTGGATTTTTATTCTAAGGTTGTGTAATGGTACAGTTAAGAGCACTTGGAGGATGTTGTTTTATGAAACATTTCTATGAGATTTGCAGAGCTATTTGTGCCAAATTGTTGTTGAAACTCTGTCAGTGTACATGCAGTTACTCATGGTGCTACACCAAGGTTCATATCAATGCTTTTCTAGAAGTGCTTTTAACCTGCTGCTTTCAGAATAGTAAACATCAGGATGTATCATTTGCAGCTGTTTCATATTTTCCTCAGTCATTGCTCTATGTTGTGTTTAACCATAATCAGATTTGTTGAACATAGCAAAAAAGAACGGGTCTCTCCAACACAGGAGAGGGCAGAATATCATCCTACTTGGAATCTGGTTTTGGGAGCCTTAAGGAGTAAAGTAAGGGTTTGGTATTAGTGTTGCTTCACATACCAAAACCAACTCAGATGCAAGGTGAAAAGAGTAATTGAAACATCTGAATTTATCACCAACTTAGTTTTTGTTTCACTGCTTTTCTGTGCAAGCAAATCCCTGAAAAGGTGTCCACTGAGATTAGAGAGAGGATTTATTTACAGTTAAAAAAATATAAATTATTTTAAATTATAATTGAAAACCATTGGTATTTTGTGTGGTATGCATTGAACAAGATGTGCTTTCGTTTCTCATCGGTGCGATTTTAGCCTTGTTCTTGCACCTAAGGACACTGCTGAAAAGCCGAGGGCTTCGTTGTCTAGTGAAGTGATAGTCAGTGTACTCAAGGTGTGATAATGATCATGATGATGTGGTTATTTTAAGATGTTCTTTTTCTCCACACTTTCAGAAAGACAACTGTCTTGAAAAATGAGGAAAGGGAGAATAATTGGAAACATATAAACCAAAAGGAGAGATGTGTTCAGCTAAAGGTAATGAAATTCCTCTTGTGTGTTTTGAGGGATTACAAAGACTAGTTTTTCTGTTTGTGCCTTTTTTTTCTGTTGGCTTTTGTTTTCTCTGAATCCGGAGCTTGTTCACCAGGGCTCAGGGAACACTTTTAAGAGTTTGTGTGGGTCGTTTTCACTTTAAGAACATTGACATTTTATAAGCAAAGGTAGGAAAGTTTAAAAAATTTCCATAAAAGGTTTTTGCAAGATGGAATCAGAAATGACCATGTTATCACAAATGATTTGGTAACATACCTTTTTTATTCTAGATTTAAACCATGTTCAGTTTCAACCTTAGAGCAGAGTTGAACAAAAGTTTCCTTAATTATGCAGAATGTAGTGTTTACGCAATGTACTCATTACGCATTATAATATATATGTGTGTGTACTGGAATGTCATATGCATGCATATGCGTGTGTATGCATATGTGTACATATAAACATAATTCTTCAGACGGTCAGATGAGACCAAACCCCCGCAGGATGTGATAGTACTGTTCTGCTCCAGGAAGTTTTGAATTTGTGCAAGAGCACTGCCACCAAAAACATTGAACCCCACACAGCATGTACCATGACTGCTGCAAGTGGCCGTACTTGCAGTGTGGAAGTTCTGTAACACAGAAATTCTGCCACAGAAGCAGCAGTCAAGTGGCACGGGGACGTGAGTATGTTACCATATAGCTGGTCATGCACATCTAGTAGTTCAAGACTAGAATAAATGTAGCAGAAGTCAAAGTGATTTCTAAGTTTCAACAAAGGTGTGGCATCCAGATAGCACATTCCTCCCCGTCCTATAGTATCATTTACTTCTGCAGTTTGGACAGGCCTACAGCAATCATGAGCAGCTCATTAATCAACAGCTGTCGTAGATTATAAGATCAGTCTCCACCCCCTTAAATAAGTCTAGACTTAGATTTCATCTTCAAATTTTATCTAGTAGATAATTCTTCCAAGGACACTCATTCACATGGGAAGAAATATGAAGTATGTTAAAAGAATTTATTACAGAGGGTGTGAATGTTTTGTGTCAGTGCTAAGTCCTATTGCAATATTTGAGTTCAAAATAGTACATTAACCCTCTAAGGCATAGTCTGTACATGTATGTTTATAAACTCTTCAAAGTTCTGGCTAGTGACTACTACTCTTTGATTATAATTTCTGGAGCATATGCTAATAAAGCTTTTATAACATTAAAAAGATGAGAAGATGTTGCAGTTTTCTTGTTACATAATAAAACCAATTTCAGAAGAACATGATAAGTTTGTTATTTTTTTAAGGAACTTATACGCAACTGCTAATTGATTTAACATTTTCCCTTAAGCATAAGGGACTTTGTGATATCATCTTTGGCTCAGTTCTTTCTAGCGTGTTAAAAAATCTGATGCCAGTTGTACAAATTCTTAAAAATGTGTCTCTTTCATGCAGCTTAGAAAGACAAAGTTTAAAATTTTTATTGTAAGGATAGAGTTTTGAAGGTTGTATTTTCATTACATATAAATGTTAACAATACGTCTGCATGCTTGTGTGGAAAGAGTTTGACTCTGCATCTTTTGTGTAACAAATCTGTACTGCTGGGACTGTTGTCTTCAAGGCTGGTCTGTAGCCGAACTGTTTTTGTAAATACATGGAAGTGTGCCCAGCTTAGTGACTATTCAGGGATAACCTGATGGTTATGATAATCTATGGTTCATGTTATCCTGTAGCTATCTTCTGGCCAGCCTCCTCTTCCAAGTAGTGTTGAAAGGAGGTGAGAGCCAGGGAGCACGCTTCTAAGAAGCAGTGGGTCTAAGAAGGATGGATAGGAGAGATGGTGTGTAGGGTGTGTTCAGGCTGTGTGTTTAAGTCACGGTCCCCTTCAGCACAGTCATTACTAGTAGCTTCTTGAGCAGCTCCACAAAGTGCGTTTTTCTATACTGGTTGGTTACAGCAGCTGAGTTCTGTACTGTAATGACTAGTAGAAATCGTCACATCCAAACGTGATTCCTAAACTATCCGTATAACATACAAAAGGAGGTAGGAGCCACAAAAAAAGGCATAATGAGAAGGGTTCTGCCTAAGTTACCAGTCTGTGAATGAACACATGGACATGACTTTTCTGCTTTGTGCAGAATAAAATTCCTTTCTTCATTTTGGATTCTTACCCTTTTTTCCAAGTGTTAGCTGAAATCAGTCCTGTTCTGAAAAAGTGAAGGGGATATGCTGCAGCCTCTCAATCTGTCTAATTGCTCAGTAGTTGAAGGATTCATGAGACACCAGAGCAACTCAGCTTCTGCTCTCTCCTTTCACTTAATTGACCTGACTGAACCTTCCTACAGGAGTGACCTGGTCACTGGATGCTCTCAGTCACTCCTGATGAAGCTTTTCTACTTTAATTACATATTCTACAAGTTAATTATTGGGATGTGGAGATAATGACCATTTGCCTATTAGTTTAGAGAAGGAAGGCCTGTCTTGCAGTCACTCATGCAGCAAGTGTCACACTGTTTTTTTAATACATGCTGTAGCAAGGACAAGAATCCTGCTTGCTTTCCTTTTGTCTCCAGCATCTCCTTTGTAGTGTTTGGAGTCCTGTCTGCCAAGTTGAAGGTGCCTACTGAGTCAGACTCCTTAGGTGTGGAAGGTTTAATTCATAAATCCTGAAAGGCCTTAGGTACAGCACTGTCTAATTGCCATTGCCTAATATCGTCAGGACTGTGATTTACTGAAGCAAAATCTCAGCAGGAATTTTGAGAATCTAAATTTCGGACCTGGGCAGGTAAATCCCTGCACAGATGTAGTCTTAGTTGTGTGTGTTTGTGGTTGTGCTTCTAGGGTGCTTTACTCTTCAGGATTATTAGTTAAGCTTGAAAATACTTCCTTAACGTAAGTGAGGGATATCAGAAATCACTTCAGCCACCAGTGACATATCATAGATCCGATGATGGAACCAAGTTGCTGTTAACAGGTGGTAATACTTATGGAACCTGCTTCCCCTTGCTGTACCAGCTCCCCAAAGCAATCAGGCTGTCATCAGTGAGGGAGAAGGAAACCCTCTCAAGTCAGGGAGGAGGTGGTGTAGGAGCAGCAGTGGCATAGCTATGTTACCAGGATAGCTAGCTATGCTAAAGCAGTTGTATGAAGCTGGTTATTCCAACTCTGCAGGCTGATTCTGCCAACAGAGGAGCACAAAGTAGCTGTGTACAGGATGAACTTTTGGTCACGCTCAGTGTGTGTATGTGCATAACATATAAAATGTATGTCCGTATGTCCACTCTGCTTCCAGCACATAGTTTTAAGGTTGTTCATAGAAGCTTTTAAAGCATTGTTTCCATTGTTCACATAGCTCATTAAAACCACGTCTCCACAGGTATGTGTATTTAGAGTTACAAAAACATTTTGTCCTATACATGTTGTTATATTTTATATAATTACAGCATATTTATCTGAAGTATTTCGCAAGTATACTTTTGTGTAATACTGGTAGGAGATTAAGTAATAGCTGCTTACTAGCACTGTTGCTCAAGAACATCAAATGTTATTGTGATGTTCTGAGATTTGAGGTACCAAACATGCCTTTGGCTGCTTTGTTCCTGTGACCTTTCCGCTCATCTGGATAATACAGCAGTCCTGTAATGATGTACATGTTTTCCTTTACACAAATGCCAGTAACCACTTGAGCAGGGCACTTGATTCCAGTTTTGATGGGTGGTGCCTATAATGGACAACGATAGTGTACCCAAGCCAAGTTGGCCATGTTTGTGCTTTACAGTGCCAAAAACTTCAAAGCTTCTTCCTTTTAGAACTCTAAAGCAATACAAGTTTGTGTTTCTTCGTATCATCAAACTTAATTATTGGCAATAAGCAACTGCTGGCAGGGGCGGCACGTCACATGGCTCCATTTCTGCTTTAGAAAAGGTCAGCATATGGCATAAACACTTTGCTGTATTATGGAGCCTTGTACTCTGATCACATAACACATGCTTCAGAAAGCATTATGCAATGTTGCACTCACTGATTAATGACTTCTTGCACAAGAAGTTTTTCATTACCCTGAATGCTAGCATCCTGGGAATGATTAACATTGTGACATAACTCTCATCGCATAAATATGGAAGATTCAAATATAGCCTCAAAATAACGTGTTTCAGAAATAACTGAACACTTTCCTGCTTAGTACTGTGTACAGTACATGATTAACAACTGCTTTAAACCTTCACAGTTGAATAGAAAAACCTATTTGTGAGAAATGAAAACAACATTTATTTTCAGGGTTTAAAGTTTTGCCCAAGATGAGTTTTTGCACACAGCAGCATCTCATTCGCAATGTTTTTCCTCTGCTTGTGTAAGTTTGAATTTCCTGAGAAATATCTGTGCCAACTATTTTCAGTGTTCAGCCAGTGAGTTAAATAGAACAAGTCAAATCTAGCCCTTATTTAGACCAGCAACTGCATGTGTGTAAAATGACTCAGTCCAGTGTGTTCAGTATTATAGCGCATGGAGTTGTGTGCTTAAATCAGTGTGGTTATAGCACAGTAAATTCCCAATAACTGCTGATTTTTCTGCAGGCAGAGTAACCTAACCTAAGTTAGGCAGAGCAACTTAGGTCCCAGGTGAAGTGGCTTGCAAACTTACAGTCTGAACATTGCTACACATTCACATTTAACATTTTCATCTTCTGTTGATTGATCATTCCATGTTCAAATTTCGCAGATTCTTATGTTAAAAAGCATGATGACAGTGCATCACGGATGTTGTCAACTTAAGAATGTAGAAAAGAGGAAAAGTCTATAAAAAGAAATGTTCCTCACCATGTTCCTCCACATATGAAGATTCATCCTTGGTTTTCAAGTAATGTCAATTGCTACCAGTTATCTATTTTTCAACAGCTTTGTTAAGGACAATGTTGGTTTGCCTGTTTGGAAATTCAAGATCAGTTTTCACAAGGAAATAACTATATTAAACTTCTGCTTACTAATTTGCCTTTAAATGTCAGACTAAAAAAAATGACATCTGCTTTTTATGATTCTCTCTCCTGTAAGTTATCCTGGTCACAAACAGTCACATTAAATAAAGCTGCTGAAAGTCCTTATAATAGGGGGAATGTTTTAGGATCTCACCGTGTTAATGCATGTGTGCCATTTCTTCAGAAATAATCTTCACTGAGAACAACTAGAGAAGGTAAACATTGACCTTCATTACTTTCTCTTTAATTTTTGCCTTTTCCTGCATTCCAACTCCTACAAGCAGTAGCAAAGGCTAAAGGAAATGGCCTCTGACTAAGCATTAGCTACCAGTGTGCCCTCGTTATAGCTGAGGGCTCTTATTCTCACTTAGCCTACGTGCAGAGCCAGCTAGTCTTTCAGCTGTGATGACGAAATGCCATGCATTTCTTCCTGGAATAGTGCGCAGATAAGAGGCCACTTGTTATGCTGAGGTTTCAGATGAACTCCACTAAGGGTTTCAAAACACTCTGTCACAATTATATCAGGTTTCTTAAGCAACCAGTTCGTTTCAGACACTTTTAAGATAAAAAGGGAAGAGATGTTACTTGATTTTCCCTTGTGGTTTCACTGTTTAAACCTTTACAGGATATGACTGGATAGTTTATACATGGCCTGAATTTATTAATTTTAAATAAAAGTAGCAGATAAAATTGGATCTGTTTCTCTCTTGAAATTCATATTATTTGTAGTCCGCTGTGTGTACCTATAACTAGAGAGAAGAAACAAAAATGTCGTGTCTGTGATTGGCTGCTAGAAAGGTCCTGCTGTGCAAACTCAGTTGCTGAGTGCCTTGAACTCACTCTAGGACCAGCAAAAGATGAAGAGTTTTCAGAACCTTGCCGCACAAAAGGTTAATCCTTTATCCCGCTTCAGCTGCTAGGACATATATACATGCACAGTACAAGCCCAGTTGGCCTAAGCATTGCATAGCAGCGGTGGGAGGACCTGTTTGTGAGATCAGTTTGTAGATTTGGCGCCTGTTTAGGTGATTCCATGCATGAACAAAAGCAACTTTAGTGTGACCAAACAAATCACAAAAGTGTCCAGACTGTAAGAGAAAGAGGAATCTGTGAAGTGTTTGTTTCAAGCCAAGCAATATCCTTAGCAACAGCAATAACCTTACGTTATTGTGAGGGAAGGAGTATATTGCCTGGAATAACCAATGGATCACTTGCAGGTTACATAGCTGTCTTTGCTCACTCTTAGGCACTAATTACACGTTTAGAATCTGTGATATGCCCCATTTCTGTTCATTCATTAAGGATGACATTAAGTCGGTTGCAGCTTGCCTTTCCGTTGGATCTGCATGCCACTTTAGATGGATGCATTCGGTGCGATGGAGAGTCTTCCACGATAAATCTGAGTAAATTGCAGCCTAGGTAAGTATTCCACCAAAACCAACCCAAAACAGCCTCTCTCCTTGATCACTTCCCTGCAGTTCTCTACATTTACTAGTATCTCATTAACTGGGAACTAAAAGCTAAATACTGTTTCCTTTTAAGAGAACAAAATTTTCTTTTTCCATTTACATAACAGAATTTGGATCAGATCTTAGGTCTGTAACCTTATTCCTTTAGTGCCTTCCAAATAAATGTGTAATTCCCAATGAGAACACTAGGAATCTTGGTTATTCGTTTTTTCTGCAACTGTTCTTCAGTGAAGAGGGTCCCTTTTCAAAAGGTCCAGAGAACATTAGAGTTGTCAAACCCATCACTTTCCCTAATTTTTTTTTTCTTTCTTGGGCTAGTTATTGACTACTGAATCAGAAAAAAAAAAAAGAACAGATCTCCGTCATGCATAAATTATTTCATAATTGTTTACTAGAGGTAGACGATTCTTGCACCTTGCTGTGAAGAAGTCCTTTCCTTGCCAGAACGGGATAGACCAACAAGCCTGTGTTTCTCCATGACTTTGCTGGGTTTTTTTGTCAAAAGGTGAAAGTCAGCCTAAATACTGTTGCTGCAGTGGTCATTAGCAGGTCTTTTAAATGTTAATTAGTTTTCACAAAAATTCTGATCCATCAAGTATAAATATGAACTATGGGTGTCTCCTTTTTTGAACTGCTGCTGTTATGAGCTTAGATTTTAATTAAATTCTGTTATGACAAATTTGTTACTAATGGTACTTGTTAAATGCTACTACTCCCAAAGCTTCTTTGCTTTGTAAAATTGGCTGTTAGTAAGTCATCTTACGTGTTGTTTGAAGCATCTTGCTGTGGTTTATCTCATTTTGTGTCTTTGGAAGATTTGATCTTAATGTCTGAAAAAGACAGTGTTTTTTCATGGAGTACCATGGGGAAAAAAAATACCCGCAGTACCTTTCTTGAATGTTATACTGAAAAGATAACTGCTGTTCTGTAGTTCAAAACCTTGAAATGTTTTAAACTGAAATTAATACAATTCAGAATTTGTCATCTTTACTGAAATCACAGAACCAATGAAGACAGGCCCACCAGTGCTCGTACAAGTGAAACCTGCATTCTCCCACTCTCTGGCCTTTGCCACCTCCTGCCATCGTTCCATGCAATCCCTGCTCCTGCTGCCCATGACATCCCCTGCTGAGGAGAGGAGGGTTGTGCCGTCAAACAACGGCTGTTTGTGGCTGAAGGCCTCAAAGAGAAAGCGGCCGTGACCAAGTTACACAAGTTTTCTCTCAGAGGGAGTTGGGAACAGGATGCTAGCTTGAGCCTTTGTCTTCCATCAAGCCGGTTGTAGAACACTAAAGGGTCACCTTCCTGTACCTCTTTCAAGTGCAGTTTACGTTGTGTAAGGGTTCGAAAGTGTTTTGGTTTCGGCTGCCGCCGGCAACAAAAGCGCCACGCGGCCGCCCCTCCCCCCACCGGCGTGCGGAGGAGAATGAAAAGAAAGAGGCAGAAACCGGTGGGTCGGGATAAGGGCAGTTTAA